>Ga0247841_10003651_pt1 | contig 27953 bp, 18 predicted proteins | sample LaCruzMarch2015__2_FD_192410 | JGI IMG/M metagenome (GOLD analysis project Ga0247841, IMG submission 192410) | Freshwater microbial communities from meromictic Lake La Cruz, Castile-La Mancha, Spain - LaCruzMarch2015_18m | ecosystem: Environmental > Aquatic > Freshwater > Lake | place: Spain... | reverse complement strand
ATGATCTCCTCGTGACTGCGCCGGTCCCCGGCGCATTTGCGCGCACTCAGGGCAGCGATTTCGCGCATCTGCGCGAGGCTTGCGCCGCGACCTGCGGCCTCGCGCAGGCGCAGCGCCCGCTCGCGCAATGCGCTTACCACGACCGCTGAGAGGCTCTCGTTGGTCAGGTCTGCAATCTCGCGTGCGAGTCGGTCGGCTTCTTGATTGACGATATGAAGTGCCATGTGAAATCTCTATTGTATTCGTTGGCTGTATTTTCGTTCCCACGATCCAGCGTGGGAAGGCCATTCGGCCCCTCCAGCGGGGCGTCGGCCGACCGGACGCTGGAGCGTCCGGACTTGCTCCCACGCTGGAGCGTGGGAGCCAGAAGACATAGATCTCGGGTATGTATTTCTTGGTACGGTCTGCCGTGCTCCCCAGGAGTCCAAGCATTCGAGCCCTTTGCTGCAATGACGAAAAGGTACGGACGTTGGCCGGAGAATAGCCGATAAAATGGCGTAGCGCTTCACAGCGAATGCGCAGGTCGACGCCTGACGCCAACACGCAGTCGTTGCGCCAGAATTCGGTTTGCGCGAGACGATCCGCCGTCCCGATCTCTTCCCTGGTAATGGTGTCGAAGACCTTGGTCTCGCGTCCGTTCGTCACCATAACGAACGGCGCGATCTCCTCGAGTAATCGCGCGTAACTGATGCCCTGATCACGGTCATCGTCCGAGAGGGCATGGCCATCGGCCTTCACTTCGACCAGGAACAGGCTGCGACCCAGAACCGACCTCACAACGCAGTCTGCCCGGCCCCGTTTGACCCGATCCTCTGGGAATGAACCACCGACCCGATGAAGGTTCGTTCCGAGGCGAATCGAGAATCCGGCTTCCAACTGCACTTGATCGAGGCCGAACCCGAGCGCGCGCAAATACGGCAGCAGTACCTTGCCGCGAACGTCCTCTTCCGACTCAAGCAGGTTCTGCGATTCCTGAGGGATCATTCTCGTCGGCGTTTGGTGAGATCTGTATGAATCGGCATCGCGCCGTGGGGAGGGTCTTGAATCTGCGCTCATCGCGCCGTCTTCGGTGTCTGCAACGGCGGATCGCGCCGTTCGGGTATCCGCCCGACGGTCCTGGGGATCAGGCCGTCTTTCGCAGATGATGAAACTCTATGATTGCCCCGAGCTCATCCGCCTCGGACAGTCGCGCGCGGTACAGGTCCCACCGAACCTGAAGATTCAGCCAGAAATCTGCCGAGACGCCGAAGAATTTCGCCAAACGCAGTGCGATACTTGGGGTTATACCGCGCCGCCCGTTGACGATCTCGTTTACGCACCGATAGGGTACATGGATTGCGCTTGCCAGATCCTGCTGACTGATATTCATCGGCATCAGAAACTCGTCCCGCAGCATTTCGCCGGGATGGGTAGGCGAGCGATGCGTTGGAATTCTGACCATCTTGCATACCCCTAATGATAATCCGTAACCTCTACTCGGCTCGGACCGCTGTCGCCCCAGACAAAGCAAATTCGATACTGGTCGTTGATCCGGATGCTGTATTGTCCGGCTCTATCTCCGCTCAGGGCTTCCAGCCGGTTGCCGGGTGGGACCTTGAGATCGTCGAGCGACTGCGCCGAATCGAGCTAATCTAGCTTGCGCGCGGCGATGGCCCAAATCCGTTGTGGGCAGCACTTCCTGGCGGCCTTCGAGTTGACGCCGTTGAAGATGTCTTCTGTTGCTTGATCGTGGAAGGACTCGATCATCAGGCGATGATAGCACGGCCTTCCATACCGGGCGCGGCGGAGGCTGTGCAGCAATTCCAAATTTGGGCGGCACTATGCAACCGATCGGTGGATGCGGCGCGCGCGACCTGGGTGCCCGGTACACGCAGCGCCGTGCCGCGCGCCTTATCCACTCTACAAAACCGGCTCAGTTGCAGGGTGGACAAGCGTAACGCAGTCCACCAGCGCCGGCGCGGGACTCGGTGGCCTGCGCTGCCGCTGGTCAACCCTCCGGTTGCGCCAGCTCCTGCAAGCCCTGCAATCGGTTGCCGAACCGCACGGCGGGATCGTAGCCGCGCAACCCCACCACCCGCTGATACGCCTCCAGCCGCCACACCCAGCCGCCGTCCCGGCCGGCGAGCCAGGCGGCGCTCAGGGTGCGCCTGGCTTCATCTGAGACACCTTGTGGGATCAGGCTCGGGTCGGGCCTGGGGAGCGCATCGGTGCTGACTACCCGGATCTCGGTCAGCAGGTCCCTCGCCTGCGCATCGCGGATCTCCAACCGATAGGTCCCGGGCACCAGGTCGACCTCCGGAGTCGAACAAATCGGCTCGGCAAGCCCATCCAGCGCGACCACGGCTGTTTGCCCCGCGCCCGTTGGCGTGAGCTGCACGCGAAAGGGCGGCTTGCCGTTGGTCCAGGCGAGCGCGAGGGGGCGCCTGCCCGCCGCCAGCAGCGCGGTCCCCGTATACAGGAGCGCCGAGGACGGCGGCGCATCCGAGTTGCCGCGGCTGAAGACCTTGACCTGAGTGGTCGGCTGCCCCCCGGTATTCCCACCGAGCAGGCTTCCGGTCCAATCCATGAGGTTCGCCCAGGGGGTCGGGGTCTCGCCGCCGGCGGGGACGCGGAACGGCGAGCCCGATCGCTCGATGCTCCTGGCGGCGCTCTCGCCCAGATGGATGCGAATTCGCCCCGCCGCGTTCCTGACCAGCAGGTTGTCCCCGGCACGCAGCGGCATGAGCGCCACCACCTCAATGGTCTGCCCCTGACGCTCCAGGGCATAGCCCTGTGCCGCGCCCTCGAATCCATCGACCCAGCCGACCACGCGTGCCGCCTCGTCGGCTCCGACCGGCGCCCAGAGGGCCCATCCGCAGAGCGCCAGCATCGCCGCCGCGAGCGCCGCGTGGCCCGTTCGGGCGCTACGACGCGCGGGTCCGCGCCCTACGTCAACCTTCTTGAGTGTCGGCTCGTTCATGGCTGTGCCCCTTGGTTGCGACCTTTTGGATAAGTGCTTCGATCTCGGCCCATAGCTTGTGGACCATGATGGCGATCAGTGGGATGGCAAAGCTGAGCCAGGTCCCGTTGCCGAAGACTGCCAGGCTCAAGGGCAGCAGGACCAAGATCACCGCCAGCCCCGACAGCAGACTCCCGAGCAACGAGTCGAAGCGGGCAAAGAGCGCGCTCATAATCAGGATCAAGAACGCCTCGACTGCCAGCGTCTCGGCGAGACTCGGGGTCCGCAGCTCCCCGTGGTGCCCGAGTGATTGCACCGCGTTGGCCAGGATCAGCGCGCCCGGCATCCAGCCCAGCGGGGTCATATGGATGTCCCGGGTGTCCCGGTGACTGCCGCCGACGATGGCGACGTGCCCCTGGAGCCAGGCGCCGCTCCTCGGGTCCGTGGCCTTGACCACCGCGGCGGCGGGGCGCACCGCAATCGCCGGCACCCGCCGACCGTCGTCGAGCGTCACCTCCGACCGCACCTTCCCCGCCTCCGGCCGCCAGGGCTCGCGATAGATCACGCGCGCCGCGGTGCCATGGGGCTCAAGGTGGATCTCCCGCTCGCCCAGCCGGACGGCGATCTCCCCATGGTCGTCCCGGTGTCCCGCCGTTTGGCCATGCTGCGGGTCCGGGTCGATCGGGCCAGGGTCCGCCCCAGGTCCGTCGGCCTGGTCGTCACCCCGCGCCATCCCTGGCCCGCCGCAGCCGGAGGGTCGGTATCCCCGGAGCACGCCGGCGAGCTGCGCCTGCTGCGCCGGGGTGCCGTCGAGCAAACCGGCGAGGAGCAGTTGGATTGAGGGCCGCACCCGCGGTTGGCCGTCGCTCCCGCAGGTCGCCGTCCACAGCCGCCAGCGCCGGATCCGTCCGTCCCCATCCCGCTCGAAGAGCGGCGCGGCCCAGTGGATGCCGGGCGCCCGTTCCACCAGGTCGTCGAAGGGCGTCTGCCGCTCGGTGGGCAAGGCGTGCGACCCCGGGGGCGGCAGTCGGATGTCGCGGGCGAGGATCAGTGGCGGCAGGTTGGGAGGCTGACCCGTCGCATCGGGCAGATAGGTCCGCAGCACCGCGGCGAGCGCTTGGTCGCCCGCCCCGCCGGGATGGCTGAGATCGATGTCGAGCACGATGGCCGCCGCCGCGCCGTCGATGGCGTGGCGCAGCAGTGCGGCGAGCGGGTCCCGCGGCGTCAGTAGCGGCTCGCCCCAGGCCTGCCAGGTCGCATCGTCGATGTCGATGAAGGCGATGGGGCGCGTCCCTGCCGGGGGCGCGGTGCCGCCGTAGATGCGCATGGTCCAATCGATGGCCGCATCGTCCAGCGTGTGCAGCAATGGGCCCTGATGCAGCAGGTGGAGGACCACCGCGATCAGGAGCCCGACGAAGAGGTTGGCGATGAAGTGCCGACGGAAGTGCGAGAGCCGCTCCCAGTTGGCGCGATAGGTCCCGACCAATCGGCGGGCACCGCACCACAAGGCCGAGAGGCCCGCCCTCAGACCCACCCAGAGCGCCGCGGGCAGCGTCCGTCCTAACCAGGTGACCGCGTCACCGACACGTCGGCCCATGGCCCCCACAGCCGTACCGATCCGACCCCAATCCAACCGAGCTGCCATCTGCTGTCCCCCTGTGTGCCGAACCCTTCGGGCGACCCCCACGCGATCAGGCGTCGCCCGACTCGCTACTATCGACGGCCAGGTTGCCTTTGTTTGTCGCCGGAGTGCACCGGTTTCTTGGGCGATGTCCGCAATCGATCATCCCCGCGGGGAAGGGGCGAGAGCAAAGGAGCCGGGGCGTCCCGCCCCGCCCCGGCAGCGTCGGGGGCGAGACGCCCCCGCTCCTAAGGCGCGCGTGCCGACCCCGCCCAGTCGAGCCCCAGACGCAGGCGCACCGCCCACACCTCTTGCGCCAGGTCCCGACGCCAGGCGGCCCCACCCTCCCCGCGTCGGCCGAGTGCGGTGTTCAGCAGCCCCAGCTCCCGCGCCAGGTCGCCGACGCCGATCTCGGCCGCCAGACGGTCGCCGATCCGGACCTGATCCGCCCAGAGATCCACCCCCGGGGGCGGCTCGGCCACGGCCGCCGCCTCCAGCAGGGCGACCCAACGCCCGAGTCGATAGGCCGCCTGTCCCTCCCCCGCGGGTGTCTCCCCGGCGGCGACCCCCGGTGTCCCAAGCGCCGCCAGTCCGGAGCGATAGCCGGCCACTGCCGCCTCGGCCTGGGCATCGGTCCCGCCCCGGCCCGCCAGCCCCAGACTGGCGAAGGACTGGGGCAGCGGTCGTGCGTAACCGGACAGGGCGATCAGACCGGACCCGATCTCACGGTCCAGCGGCGCCGGCGCCCAGACCCACCAGCCGATCGTCCCGGCCAGCGCCGCGGCGGCCATCCCGCCCGTCGCCAACCAGCGCCGCACGGCCGGACGGGCGGGGCCGAGCCGACGCTCGGCCCGACGCTCGGACCCGGCCCGGGCCTCTGCCGCCGCGGCCAGCCAGGCGCGATAGGCCTCCGGGTGCGCAGCGATCCCCCGCAGCACCCGCTCGCGCTCGGCCCCGGTGAGTCGCCCGTCCAGCAGCGCCGCCAGGTCGTCGTCGCTCGGCCGATCGACCCTGCCCTGCGCGGTCTCGGGCGACCCGCGCGGCGCGTTCAAGGCCAGCAGTGCCGCCAGCCGGGTCCGCTCGGCCAGTCGATCCGGTGCGCGCTCGCTCATAGGCTTCAAGTTCCCGATTCTCTCCCCGACTGGATGATGCTCCGCCCCGCGCCGCTCCCGCGCACTGACGGCAGTGACGGACGCGGGCGGTCGATTCGTCGCGCCCGGCGGCTCATGCGCAATCCTCCGGCCCCAGTGCGACCCCGGACTCGCCGAGCCACAGACGCAGTCGCTCGTGCAGTCGGCGCAGACGCCCATGGACCTGATTGACGTTGAGGCCGAGCATGGCGCCGGCCTCGGTCACCTTGAGCCCGTCCTCGTAGACCAGCCGCAGCAGAAGCCGCTCCTCGGGCGCGAGATCGAGCGGGGGAAGCAAGGCACCGGACGGGTCGGCGGGCTCGGGGTCCGCCCCCGGCCCCGGTTCCAGCAGCCGCGCGCGTAGCGCCCGAAGCAGTGCCTCGCGCTCGGACTTCAGACAGTCCCGCTCGGGGGTGCGTGCAGCGGCCGGCGGACCCTCGCCGTCCAGGTCAGCCGGTTCGTCCGCGTCACCGAGCGGCCGCTCCCCCGGACCCTGGCCGCCGCAATCGGGATAGCGCGCCCGGATGGCGCGCAGCGCCTCCTCGACCAGGGCCGGGTCGCGTCCGCCCGGGGCGCTCGACTCGGCCAGGGTCAGGGTCGCCTCCGGACCCTGGCGCTCCAGACACAGGAGCCGATAGACCAGCGCCCAGAGCGCACCCCGCACGCGCACCCACTCCGGCACCCGCACCCGGCCGAAGCGGGCGCGGGCGAAGTCCTCCAGCAGCCGGGCGGCGACCGTATGCAGATAGGTCGCGAGGCTCGCCGGCCCCCGGTGCGCGCGCACCCGCCGCCAGTCGTCCGCCGCCAGTGCGTCCAGCACATGGTTCACCGCCTCGCCGGCCAGGGCCTCGTCCCCGAAGCGCCGCCGCGCCATGGCCTCGAAGCGGGCGAGCTGGGACAGGGTTGCGCGTTTGAGATAGGTGGTTTGGTCGAGGGCCATATCGAGTGGTCAGTGGCGAGTGGCGAGTGGCCAGTGGCGAGGCGGTTTCCGGAATCGCGCTTAACTCTCGGTCGTTGTCGTTGTCGTTGTCGTAATCGGACAGCGAAACGTCGAGGTGCGGGAGCGTCCTCGCGAGTATCGTAAACTCGACAACGACAACGACAACGACCGGCCGAGCGCCCTGTCGCGGGTAAAGCCGCTCCCGCGAGGGGGACATCGCCTTCGGGACCCGGGTAGACGCCATGCTCATGCGCGTCGCTCCCGGCGACATGAGGCCGCGCTAGACTTGCCCGGATGCTCGCCCCGGTCAAGCACCGAATGGACCCTACCCCTGCGATTGGCACGGGCCTGTGCGGTCAATAAGATGCCGCCAGTGCCGCCGCACCCCGCGTGGACCCCGGCCGGTGGGAGCGCCGCCCGGCGCGACGGCCTCGATCATCGTTCCGGCCGCTGGCAGTCCGCCCGCAACCGGAGGTCGAGGCTTTAGCCGGTGGCGGTTCCCGATATATCCAACGAAATCAGTTGTACCTGCAGGCCGGACCGGCTAAAGCCTCTACCTCCGGTGGCCGGAACGATGATCGAGGCCCCCGTGGCGACAAATCCCCTGCCGCCGTCCGTCGAGAGGAAGCGAGACCCAAAGACCCACACCAAGGAGACCCGTTCGATGCGCAGCCCCACTCGGATCGCCCTGGCCTGGCTTCTGACGCCGGCCCTGGCCCTGACCGTCGCCGCCGCCGCGGAGCCGACCGAGGCGCCGACGGCGCCTGCCCATGCGCCGGCGATTGTGCCCGCACAAGCAGCACCCGAGCCCGACCAGGCCCGGATCGACGCCTGGCTTGCCGCCGGTCGGGCGTTGAAGGCCGAGCGGCCGGAGCTATTCGGCGGGGCCGAGGGGGTGCTGGCTTACTTGGTGCTCCCGGACGGTCAGGGCGCGGGCGCCGGCATCGCCCCCGGGGATGTGCTCGTCGCCTACGGCGACTCCCCGCTGGATTCGGCGGAGCGCCTTGTCGCACTCACCGGCCAGACCCCAAGCACCGAGACCCTCAGCCTGCACTGGCTGCGGCCTGGGCCAGGCGGGGCGGCCGGGGTCCACCAGGCGGACATCCGGGGTGGGCGCATCGGGGTGGGCATTCGGGACCTGGCCGACACCCCGGCCGCGCGCATGCAGGTCCTGAACGCGGCCGGCTGGGCCGCCCGCAAGCGCGGTCGTTACGGTGATGCCATGGGTCTGTTCCGCCAGGGTCTGACCCTGGCGAAGGGGGTAGGTGATGCCGTCTGGCGGGGGCGGTTCCTTCGTTCCATCGGCGACGTGCTCGACGACACCGGCCGCTATCCCGAGGCCCTGGAGCATCACCGCCAGGCCTTGGGCCTAGCCCGGGAGACCGCGGACCGCTGGGGCGAGGGGGCGGCCCACAACAGCCTGGGCATCGTCTACCGGAACCTCGGTCGCTACCCCGATGCTCTCCAGGAACACACCGAGGCCTTGGCCATCCGCCGCGAGCTCGGCGACCGCGCGGAGGAGGGAACCGCCCTCGGCAACCTCGGCAACGTCTACAACAGCCTCGGCCGCTACCCCGAAGCCCTAGAGCACCACAACCACGCCCTTGCCATACACCGCGAGACTGGCGACCGCGCGGGGGAAGGGCGCGACATCACCAGCCTCGGCAACGTCTACGACAGCCTTGGCCGCTACCCCAAGGCCCTGGAGCACTACGCCGAAGCGCTGGTCATCGACCGCGAGATCGGCGACCGCGCAGGGGAGGGGACGGATCTCGGCAACCTCGGCCTCGTCTACAGGAGCCTCGGCCACTATCAGGAGGCTCTGCAGCACCACACCCAGGCCCTGGCCATCGACCGCGAGATCGGCGACCGCGCGGGGGAGGGGCGGGACCTCACCAACCTCGGCGTCGTCTACTGGAGCCTCGGCCGCTACCCGGAGGCTCTGGGGCACCACACCCAGGCCCTGGCCATCTTCCGCGAGATCGGCAACCGCGCGGGGGAGGGAGATGCGCTCATCAACCTCGGGGCCGTCTACCAGAGCCTCGGCCGGTACTCGGAGTCCCTGGCGCACCTCACCCAGGCCTTACGCCTGCACCGCGGGATCGGTGACCGCGCCGGGGAGGGGAATATCCTCGGCGGCCTCGGCAACGTCTACCACAGCCTCGGCCGCTACCCAGATGCCTTGGAGCACCACACCCAGGCCCTGGCCATCGCCGGCGAGATCGGCAACCTCGCGGGAGAGTCTAAGGTTCTGCTTAACCTCGGCGCCCTCCATACGGTTCAGGGCCACACCGCCGAAGCCCTATCCCACTATCAGCAGGCCCTGGCCCTGCAGGCTGAGTTGGCCGAGCCCGAGCTGATCTGGCGCCTGTGGGACAACCTCCGTCGGCACTGGAAAGACATCGACCAACCCGCCCCCGCCATCCTCGCCGGCAAGCGCGCCGTCAACCAGATCCAATCCATGCGCGCCACCAACGCCAGCCTCGCCCGGGAGCAACAGCAGTCCTTCATGGAAGACAACGAATCCGTCTACCGCGCCCTCGCCGACCTCCTCATCGCCCAAGGCCGCATCCCCGAAGCCGAGCAAGTCCTGGCCATGCTGAAAGAGGAAGAGCTCTACGACTTCATCCGCCGCGACGCCGCCCGCGACGTGAAGCAGACCCGAGCCGACTACACCCCGGCCGAGGCCGAATGGAACGCCCGCTATGCCCGTTTCGAGTCCGACCTCGCGGCCCTGGGCCGGGAATACCGGACGCTCAAGGGCATCGCGGAAAGCGTGCTCACCCAGCCCGAGAAGGAACGGCTCGCCGAGGTCAATCGGCGCATCAAGTCCGGCCAGCAGGCCGTCACCGCGCTCATCGCCGCCCTGGAGCAGCAGTTCAAAGGCCAATCCCCCGCGGACGCCACCCGACTCGCCGAGCAGGCGCTCAAGGACCTGCGCATCCAGCAGGCCCGCCTGCGGGAGATGGGCCACGGCGCCGTGATCTTGAGCACCGTCATGGGCAAGGACCGGCTGCATATCATCCTCACCACCCCGGAGGTCCAACTCGCCCGCCAGTCCCCCATCGGCTACGAGGACCTGAGCCGACTCGTCGGCCGACTGCGCGCCGCGCTCGTCGATCCCGCGAGCGACCCCAGCGAGGCCGCTCGGACGCTCTATTCCCATCTGATCGCCCCGGTGGCGAAGGACCTGGAGCAGGCGCAGGCCCAAACCCTGATGCTGTCCCTGGACGGACCGCTGCGCTATGTCCCCCCCGCGGCGCTCTACGACGGCGAGCGCTGGCTCGTCGAGCGCTATTCGCTCGCCCTCTACAACAAGGCCGCCGCCGCGACCCTGTCGCAGCAGCGCGCCGAACGCTGGCAGGTGGCCGGTCTGGGGGTCAGCGAGGCCCATCCGCCCTTCCGAGAACTGCGCGCCGTGCCCGCCGAGTTGGAGGGCATCGTCAAGCGGGACGACCAGGACCCGGACGGCGTCATCCGCGGCCAGGTGCACCTGAACGGCGCCTTCGACGCCGCCCGTCTGGTCGCCGTGTTGGAGGCCAAGGACGACTACCCGGTGCTGCACATCGCCAGCCACTTCGCGCTCAACCCCGGCAACAACCTGGACTCTTTCCTGCTGCTGGGCGACGGCAGCCACCTCAGCATCGCCGACATCGACGCGGACCCCGACTACGCACTCTCCGGCATCGATCTGCTCGCGCTCTCCGCCTGCGACACCGCCGTCAGCGCCCAGGCCGCTGCCGGCGCCGAGATCGAGTCCTTCGGCGCCCTGGCCCAGCTCCGCGGCGCCCGCGGCATCCTCGCCACCCTGTGGTCGGTGGACGACGCCAGCACCGGCGCCCTGATGCAGTCGCTCTACGGCCGCCGCGCCCGCGACCAGTCACTCACCAAGGCCGAGGCCCTGCGCCAGGCCCAGCGCGCGCTCCTGACCGGCGAGATCGGCGGCCCGGCCGACGCGGCGGGCGCGGACCAACCCTGCGGCCGGTCCCGCCGCCCGCTCTCACTGAGCGGCGTTCCCCCCGAGCCCAACCCGCGCGGTCCGGCCGAGGCTTGCCGCTGGACCCATCCCTATTACTGGGCGCCGTTTGTGCTGATGGGGAATTGGTTGTGACGGGGCGCTATGGCGAAGGCGGGCCGACGGTCCGCACGGCGGAGTCCCAGGGCTTGCCAGGGTCCCGCATCTCGCCTAGAGTCGAGTATCCGGATCAGACGCGGAGGCAACCCGATGGCCGATGACTACGACAGCCCGTGGAAGGAGATCCTGGAGGGCTATTTTCCTGATTTCATGGCCTTCTTCTTCCCCGATGCCGCCGCCGAGATCGATTGGTCGCTTGGGTTCGAGTCGCTGGACAAGGAGTTGTCCCAGGTGGTGCAGGACGCGGAACTCGGTCGGCGCTATGCGGACAAGCTGCTCAAGGTCTATCGGATCGGCGAGGGCGAGGAGTGGCTCCTGGTCCACATCGAGGTCCAGGGCCAGAGCGAGGCGGACTTTCCGCGGCGGATGTTCGTCTACGCCTATCGGCTCTACGACCGCTACGCCCGCGACATCGCGAGCCTTGCCGTCCTGGCCGACACCACAGCCGATTGGCGACCGGACCGCTTTGAGATCGGCTGCTGGGGCAGCCGACTCGGGATCCGTTTCCCGAGCGTGAAGCTGCTCGACTATAGATCCAGACAGGGCGAGCTCGAGACGGACGATAGCCCCTTCGCCACCGTGGTGCTGGCGCATCTCGCGGCCCAGGAGACCCACGGCGATGCCCAGGCGCGCTACCGTCGCAAGCTCAAGCTCACCCGCCGACTCTACGAACGCGGGCTGTCGCGACAGCGCATCATCGACCTGTACCGCTTTTTGGACTGGATCCTGCGCCTGCCCGACGACCTGGAGTTGCAATACACAGACGCGATCTTCGCGATCGAGGAGAGTCTGAAGATGCCCTATATGAGCTTTGTGGAGCGCCGCGGCCAGGCCCGCGGCGTGGCGCTGGTCCTGCGTGGTCTGCTGGAGCAGCATTTCGGCCCCTTGTCGGCGCAGACCCAGGAGCGCCTGGACCAGGCCGAGCCGGAGCGGCTCATGGCCTGGAGCCTGCGTGTCCTCGACGCCCGGTCGCTCGACGAGGTATTTGCCGAAGACCCCGGGTGAACCTTCGCAAGGAACAAACAAAGCGCTGCAACTGGAGGTAAGCCTGAGATGGACCGGATTACCTTTGGGGTGAAGGTGGCCCCGGACCATCTGCTGTGACTGCCGGAAGACTTGCCCGTCGGCAGCGCGGTCAGGGTGACCATCGAGCCTTGATCATAACTTCGGCCATCGCGAGGCTCGGGGGGCGGGCGGGACGCCCGTCCCCCGTCAGGGATGGCCGAAACGATGGTCAAGGCCGTTACGCGAGCCGGGTGGCTGATTTGTGGGGGATACCTCCAGGTCTGAGTATTCCCCGCGCGGCCGATCCGCCTCGTACATCGGTCGGGATTCGACCCCGGTGCCGTGTGCGTTTGCGTGAGTTGGCGCAAGACTCTGCTCGGTTGTAATATTCGGTAGCCAGTTGGCTGCGGCTTAGCACCTGACGACCGCGAGACGAGCGCCAGCGATATGTCCAAACCCAAGGTTTACATCGAAACGTCAGTGATCAGCTACCTGACCGCGCGCCCGAGCAACGACCTCCGGACGGCGGCAAACCAGGTTGAGATGGTGGACTGGTGGGACGGGCGGCGCAGTCAGTTCGATATCTACGTTTCATCCTTCGTCGTTGCCGAGGCGAGCAAAGGTCACCCAGACGCTGCGAGCTTACGCCCGAAGATCGAAAGCGTTTGCCGTTCGCATGGCGTCGAGCCGCCAATCATTTGCACCCCAACCGAGCTAATGGAGGACTGACGAATGTGGCAAGACCCCATCGTCGCCGAAACCCGGGCTTTGCGCGAAGCCTACGCGGCAGAATTCGGACACGACCCCAATGCAATCTTCGATGATATCCTTAAGCGTCAGGCGCAATTTGGGGAGAAACTGTTCCGCTTTCCGCCACGCAAACCCGGGGCCGAGGCAGATTCGCGGCCGCCATCAAACGGTTAGCAGTAAGCCGTGGTTTGTCCCCGGTATTCCGCATGGCTTGGAGCCTGCGCGTCCTCGACGCCCGGTCGCTCGACGAGGTGTTTGCCGAAGACCCCGGATAATCAATGGGTCCGACGCGGCATCCCGATCGTTCGTCGCGGCGACGTCCGCCCCGGCGCCCGACTGGCACGCGGTCAGCGGGTTTCGCCCGTCCGGCCGGGCTCCACCGGCCTTTCCGACTCGCGGATCGGGCCGGCCGGCGGCTGAACCCTCGAACCGGACCGGCCACCCCGTGCAGCCACGTTTGCGTCCATACTATCGGGCATCCTTCACCCCTAATAGGCACCTGGCGGTGACCGAGCGATTCTTCAACAATGCCGGACATGAACAGCCGACTGGGCGTTGATCGCAACCACAGGCCAGACGCGGCATTCGCCCCGCCCGAAACCTTTTCACCTGCTGGCTCGCGCCAATGACCGACCTCCGAATCAACATTCGGGACGGGGCGAATGCATCGTCCCGCCGCGGTTGATGTGGCATACCCCATGCGGCCCGGTGGAAGCAAATTCGATTGTCGCTTGATCGTGGAAGGGCTCGATCATAAGACCGTGATAGCGCGCCTGTCCATGCCGGGCGCTCCGGAGGGTGCGTCAGCATCGCCGCTGCACCGTTGCGAACGGACTGAGCGCTCGCTCCCAGTCTCGGAGCTTGGGCACGAGGGCAACCCGGTCTAGCCGATGGGTGGAGATGTTACGATATCGGTCCGGCTGAAATCGTCCCCCTTGAAGAGCAGGGGCTCGCCGGTCTGCTTCGCCAGGGCATAAGCAAAGCAGTCGCCGAAGTTGAGGCCGGCCGGATGGCGACCCTTACCGAAGGCGAGAAAGCCCCCCTCAGCCAATCGGCATTGGTCCGCGGTGAATGGCTCGATCATGATCGCCGCGGCGGCCAGCCAGGCATCCAACTCGGAGGCGATGCCCAGATTGGCGGCCACGATCCGGCATTCCAGCAGGGTGGCCGCACTCAATCGACGCTGGGGTGCCGCGGCGATCGACTGCTGGAACCGATCGGCTTCTGGCTCGCCGCGCAGGATGGCGACGATCGCCGAGGTATCGATGACCATCAGCTTGGCAAACCCTGTTCGTCGTAGCCGATGATCTCCTCGTGACTGCGCCGGTCCCCGGCGCATTTGCGCGCACTCAGGGCAGCGATTTCGCGCATCTGCGCGAGGCTTGCGCCGCGACCTGCGGCCTCGCGCAGGCGCAGCGCCCGCTCGCGCAGTGCGCTGACCACGACCGCTGAGAGGCTTTCGTTGGTCAGGTCTGCAATCTCGCGTGCGAGTCGGTCGGCTTCTTGATTGACGATATGAAGTGCCATGTGAAATCTCGATCGGATTCGTTGGCTGTATTTTCGTTCCCGTGATCCAGCGTGGGAATGCCATTCGGCCGCCTGCTGGCTCGCGCCAATGACCGACCTCCGAATCAATGTTCGGGACGGGGCGAATGCCCCGTCCCGCCGCGGTTGATGGGGCATACCCCGCCCGGCCCAAGCCCGGAATGGCGAATCGCGCCTTTCGGGCATCCGCCCGACGGTTTCCGGGATCAGGCCGTCTTTCGCAGATGATGGAAATCCATGATCGACCCGAGCTCATCCGCCTCTGCCAGTCGGGCGCGGTACAGATCCCACCGAACCTGAAGATTCAGCCAGAAATCCGCTGAGACGCCGAAGAATTTCGCCAATCGCAGTGCGATACCTAGGGTAATGCCGCGCCGCCCGTTAACGATCTCGTTCACCCGCCGATAGGGTATATGGATCGCGCTGGCCAGATCCCGCTGACTGATATTCATCGGCATCAGAAACTCCTCCCGCAGCATTTCCCCGGGATGGGTAGGAGAGCGATGCGTTGGAATTCTGACCATCGTGCATACCCCTCGTGGAAGGACTCGATCATAAGACCATGATAGCACGCCTTATCCAGGCCGGGCGCTCCGGAGGGTGCGTCGAGTTCGGGACACTGGCGGCGAATTCCCCGGCAGCCTCGCGCCAGGTCCGCTCTGGTCGCGAAGCTCCTGCTTGGACTCGTCGCGATGGACGCGACTCACCTTGCCGTTGCCGTGGTCTCCCGCGTGGGCGAGTTGGTATCGGGAGAGAAGCCGGCAAAGCCCTGGTATCGGGCGACAGAGGTCCATGTGCGCTCGCTCTGGACCCACTGAGCCGCGAAGCCGGGCGACTCGTTTTGCTCTCGTAACACCGCTCCGCGGTGTTACGGCTGTGTCCGGCGCTCTGGGCCGCGGCTGCCGGTAACCCGGGTCGCGAGCAGTCGGCTTGCCGCGTTTGTGCGGACCTGGGATGTCGATTCGAGCAAGGCCCCCGGCGACAAAGGCGCGCCGTTTGTCCGTCTCTTGAGGATAATGGCGCCTGTGCCAGTAGGGTACCGAGCCAGGGCCGACGCGCGGACCCGGATCGCCGGGGTTGAGCGCACCGCATTGCGGAAGGTTCGCCGTGCGGACCGAAGCGCTGGGGCCGGACCCAGCCCGGACCCCGGACGAGCAGTCATTGACACGTAGGAGCACGACTATGCACAGCACCCGTCCACTGACCCGACTTGTCCTGGTGTTGGCCCTTGGGCTGTCCGGTGCTGCTGGCGCCGAATCCGAGCCTGAGGTAGACGCGGGCTCGGCTGCGAAACCCGGGGGACTCGAGCCCGCGGCGGCAGCGGCGGCACAGGCGTCTCCCCAGGCCTCAGCCGAGGCCCCTCAGGCCCAGATCGACGCCTGGCTCGCCGCCGCGCGGGCGCTGAAGGCCGAGCGGCCGGAGCTGTTCGGCGAGGCCGATGGGGTGCTGGCGACCCTGGTTGTGCCGGGTGGCCAAGGCGCCGGTGCTGGCATCGCCCCAGGGGATGTGCTCATCGCCTACGGCGACACCGCGCTGGATTCGGCCCAGCAGCTCATCACGCTCACGGCCGAGACCCTGCCGGAGACGGTCCTGACCCTGCGCTGGCTGCGCCCGGACGGGGACAGCGGGGCGCGACTGTTGGAGGCCAGCAGCCGGGGCGGGCGCATCGGAGTGGGAATTGTAGACATAACCGAGAATCTTGAATTCCGCATCAAAAGCCTTCTCGCGCGAGCACATAATGGAGATTCTGATGCCCAGTTCGTGTTAGGCAGCATGTTCCATTTCGGTTTGGAGACGGAACAAGACCATAAAGCCGCAAGACATTGGTACACCTTGGCAGCACGTCAAAATCATCGCCCGGCCCAGATGAATCTGGCGATGCTTTGCGAGCAAGGTCTTGGAGGCGAGCGTTCGTATGATACTGCAAAGTCGCTATACTTGGCCGTCGCCGACGCGGGTGAAGGAGGTTCTGCTACACCTGAAGCAACCGTTTTGGTGCAAAATCCAAAGACGCTCGCGGGAAGAGTTTCGGGCTCCTTTTCTCCTGTATCGATTCAGGCAGAGGCGGAGTTTCGCTTGGGGGTTATGTTCGAAAGCGGACATGCGACGGGTCACAAGAATGCTACAACAGCGGCTCTGTGGTACAAGCGGGCAGCTGAGCATGGCCATCCCCAGGCGCAGACGGACTTAGGGTACTTGTATGAGTATGGTATAGGCGTCAGCCAAGACGATCAAGCTGCCGTATACTGGTACGGAAAGGCCGCAGAACAAGGTTACAACTACGGGCAAAGAAATCTCGGAATGATGTATGCTCGGGGACGAGGCGTTCCACAGGACAATGCGTTGGCGATTCAATGGGTGGAGAAAGCCGCACAACAAGGACACAGCCAAGCACAATTCGACCTAGGCAGCTGGTATCGTATAGGCTCAATGGGCCTACACGACGATGTCCAGGCACTCCGATGGATAAGAGAATCCGCAAAGCAAGGCTATCCCGATGCGCTGAACGACCTTGGAGCGATGTATCTCGGCGGTGACGGAGTGCCGAAAGACTTGGAGCAAGCGACATTTTGGCTTGAACAAGCGCTAAAAAAAGGAGTAATCGTCGCCGCCGGGAATCTTGCTGTTGCCTATAATGAATTGGGGCGGCACGAGGAAATTGAGAAACTTTATGCAAGTTTCGGTGTTGCTTCAGCTAGCATCCCCGATCCCACGAATCGTGCCAGGTATCTACGGACGGTAGCGGTGGGATTGCTTGCCCGCGGCAATTTCAACGGAGCCGCCCAAGCTCTCGCCGAAGCTGTCGAGGTGGACCGTTCGCTGAGAGACAAGGAACACCTCGCTCTAGATCTCATGAATTACGGGATCGCACTTCGCAACCTCGGGCGACAGGATGAAGCGCTGCAAGCCTTGAACGCGTCGTTAATCCTCTATGAACCATGGACATCTAATCCGAACCTTACGGCTGCTATTAACAATCGTGGCGTAATATATCAGGTATTGGCAAGATACGATGAAGCGCGTAAGGACTTCGAAATGGCAAAGGAGCTTTCCCGGCAATCCGCAGACAAGAAGATTCTCCCTTCCGCTGAGTCGAATCTATGCATTCTGTACCAAAATCTCGATCTTCGGGACTTGGCGCTGGCATCTTGTACCGCGAGTGTGCAGTTGATGCGCGAAGTACAAGACGAGCCAGGCTTGGCGAAGAGCCTCGACAATCTAGGAAACTTGCTGAGTGATTGGGGGCAATGCGCAAAGGCATTGTCGCTGCATTCGGAGTCGCGCCGCATTTCCGAGCGGCGTGGTGACCTAGATGGGCAGGCTCGTGCCGCTCTGGGCTTGAACTTGGTCTACAGCATATGTCTCGGAGACGCCCAGGGCGCTGAGCGTTACGCCGACGAAGCGCTGGAACTAGAACGTCGCATCGGGGACCCGGTGGGCATCGCGAACGCCCTAAGAAATAAGGGGGTAACGCTTTCGCTCCTCGGCAGAATCTCGGAAGCCTCAGCCTTCTATAAGGAAAGCTTGATAATTGAGGCTCAGGGGAAAGAGCCGGACTCGGCATGGATCGGCTGGTTTAAGCTTAGTGTATTTTGGTCATCTCAAGCGAAGCTAGATCCCGCGATACTCGCGGCAAAGCGAGCCGTGCAAATTATTCAGACCATTCGTTCCGCCAACACAGGCTTGAACGTAAGTGAGCAGCGCTCGCTATTTGTGCCCAAAGCGCACGTTTACCGACACCTTGCGGATATGCTCCTGACAAGAAAGCGATATGTTGAAGCCCAGCGTGTCTTGGATATGCTCAAAGAGCAAGAACTGTACGACTATCTCAACCAAGAAGGCGCTCATGACCCTCGGAGAATTCGGGTGGAGTTCACGGACAGCGAATCAGCATGGAACCGTGTTTACAATGACGCGGAAACAGAAGTTGTGAGAATATCGGCAAGACTAAACGAGCTCAACCGCAGCAATTTCGCTGAAGAGGAAATCGAAAGGAGTGCAGAGATCAATAGGCTTGGAAAAGAGCGCGATGTAATCTCCCAGGGCCTCTGAAGGCATTTGGACAACATTAGCGATTCTGTCAGCGGGGAGTTTTCGGGACTTGGAGACGTGCGCTTCGCCGACACCCCGGACACCAAGCGCGCCCTGCTCGCCGCCCTGTCCAAGCGCAGCGGCACCCGCACCGGCCTGCTGCAATTCGTCCTGCTGGACGACAAGGTTCGGGTGCTGCTCACCACCCCGGACCGCTGGCACACGGACATCGCCCAGGTCCCCAAAGACACCCTCGCCACCGAGATCGAGACCCTGCGCACGTCCCTGACCGATCCGACCCAGGACGCCAAGACCCCGGCCGTGGCCCTGTATCGCCGCCTGGTCGCCCCCTTGGCCGAGGAGATCGATGCCGCCAAGCTCGAATCCTTGCTGGTCCACCTGGACGGCCGACTGCGTTACGTCCCCTTCGCCGCCCTACACGACGGCAAGCAATGGCTCGCCGAGCGCTGGCCCATCGTCTATTACACCGCCGCCTCCGAGCGCAAGGACGAGCTCCGGGGCGGCGACTGGCAGGTCGCCGGGCTCGGCGTCAGCGAGGCGCGCCAGGGCTTCGACCCGCTCCCGGCGGTGGCGGGCGAGATCGACGGCATCGTGCGCGAGGGCGACGGCGACACGCGGGGCGTGCTCCCGGGCCATGCGGCTCTGAACGCCGACTTCAGCGAGGGCGCACTCAGACAGCAGGCGGGGAGCCCCGCGAATCGCATCCTCCACATCGCGAGCCATTTTCTGCTGCGCCCGGGGAACGACGCCCAGTCCAGCCTGCTGCTCGGCACCCTCGCTGCCGACGGCAAACCCGATACCCTGAGCCTCAAGGCCCTGCGCGAGACCGAGCCGCGGCTCGATCTGCGCCACCTGGACCTGGTGACCCTCTCCGCCTGCGAGACCGCCATGGGCGGTGCCGACGACACGGGCGCCGAGATCGAGGGCATGGGCGCCGTGATCCAGCGCCAGGGCGCCCGCGGGGTGCTGGCGAGCCTGTGGCCGGTGGAGGACGCGAGCACCGGACCGCTGATGCAGACCTTCTACCGTCTGCGCGCCGAGCGCCCGGCGCTGACCAAGGCCCAGGCGCTACGGCTCGCCCAGCTCGACCTGCTGCGCGGGACCTTGGACGGCGCGCCGCCGCCCCAGGGCTGCGCCAATCCGCCATCGGCCGGGCGACCCGGCCAGGACCCCGGCCAGAACCCCAGCGAGAACCGGGGCGAGCGCAGCCCGCTCGATCTGGGCAGCAAAGGCGGGCCGCGCCCGGCCCTCGACCGCGCCTGCCGCTGGAGCCATCCCTATTACTGGGCACCCTTTATCCTGATGGGCAATTGGCTGTAGAGGAGATTCCGGACATGGCACCCAGACACAGCGTCCCCCTGACCCTCTCGGCATTCCTGCTCCCGCTCGCCCTGACCCTGACCCTGATCCTGACCTGGGCCGGCCCGGCCCTGGCCGCCCGCCATGCGCTGCTGATCGGCGTCTCGGACTACGCCGACAGCGGTTTCACCGACCTGCCCGGCGCCCAGCGGGACCTGGTGCTGGTGGATGAGGTGCTGCGCTCCCGGCTCGGGTTCGCCCCCGCGGAGATCCGGGTGCTGCGCAACGGGGAGGCCACCCACACCGGCATCGCGCGCGCCTTCGCCGACCTGGCCCAAGCGGCGGGGGCGGGCGATCGGGTCTTCGTCCACTACTCGGGTCACGGGTCGCTGGTCACCGATTTCAACGACGACGAGGACTCGGGCAAGGACCAGACCCTGGTGCCCTTCGCCGCCCGGCGCGAGTCGAGCGAAGGGATCGACCGCTTCGACATCCTGGACGACGAGCTGAATCGGATGCTCGGGCGCATCGCGGACCGCATCGGCCCGGAGGGCGAGCTGGTGGTGGTCACGGACGCCTGCCATTCGGCCACCAACACGCGGGGGCCGTCCCCACTGGTCTCGCGCGCGCTGCCCGACGCGGTGCAGGAGTCGCACCCCATGGCCCGGGGGCCGTCCGAGCGCCATCCGCTCGCCAACGCCATCCGGATCGGCGCGGCGGCGGACGATGAGCGTGCCTTCGAGTACAGCCCCGCGGGCGGCCACCAGGTCGGTCTGTTCACCCATCACTGGGTGGAGGCGCTGGCCCGGGCCGAGCCGACCGACACCTGGCGCCAGGTCTTTGAGCGGGCCGGGATCGGCGTCTCCAGTCTGATGCCGGCGGTCCAGCACCCCCAGATCATTGGCGAGCGCGCGGACCGGACCATCGGCGGCGGCGCGCTGAGGCCGCGGCCCGGGGTGATGGTGACCGGCTTGGCGGAGGGCAAGGTCACCCTGGACGCGGGTGCCTTGGCCGGGGTCACCGTGGGGAGCCTGTACGCGCGGAGCGACTCGGACGACGGCACACGGCTCCAGATCGTCGCGGTGGGGGATGTCGCGAGCGAGGCCCGGTTGGAGTCGGGTCGGGTGAAGCAGGGGGATTACCTGGTCGAACTGAAGCACGCCTACCGCTCGGCGCCGGTGCGGCTGTTCCTCTGGCCGGTGGACGGGACCCTGGACCCTGGACTGCTGAAGGGCATCCGCTCCGGGTTTCAGGATCTCCCCGGGTTCGTCTGGGTGGAGCGCCAGGCGGATGCGGACCTCTCGCTGGCCGTCCTGAGACCGGGTCCCGCGGGCGAGGGAGCCAAGGTCCCAGGCCAGCCGGCCAGGGGCGACGCGCTGCCCGAGCAGGATCCGGCCGCGGCCCCCGAGGTGTGGGTCCTGGACCGGGGCGAGCGGCCGGTACACGAGGCCCTTAGGGCGAAGCTCAAACCTGGGATCGACGGGACCGTCGAGATCGCTCGGCTGAGGGAGAACCTTGGGCGCTACCGTCGGCAGATGGAGCTGCGGCGCCTCCCGACCCTGGGCCTGGACCGGACCGGGATCGCGATGTCCGTGGTCCGGCTGGAAGAGACCCCGGCCGGGTGCGACGGGTGCATCGAGGCGAAGGGTCTGGACCGGTGGCTGCGCCCGGTGCCGGTCAGCGGCCCGGCCGAGCGGGTCGATCAGGGGCCATGGCCCAAGGGGTCCATGCTGAGCTTCTCGATCAAGAACGGCAGTCTGCGCGACCAGTATCTCTATCTCTACGAACTGGCCCCGGACGGATCGGTTGGGCTCATCCATCCGATGGAGGGGGTGCCGAACGCCCCTCTGGCCAGAGGTGCCACGGTGGCGCTCTGGAAGCACGACGAGGCCCTGCTGCTGGATGCCGAGGGCCGGGTTTCGGTGCTGCTCATCGCGACCCAGCGGCCGATCCGTCCCTGGCTCCCGACCCAGGCGGGCTTCGAGAGGCGCAGAGGAGACGAATGCCGCGGCGACCCATTGGAGTGTCTGCTGATGGACGCCTTCGATGGGACCCGCAACGGCGGGGTCGTGGACACCGGAACCTGGGGCGCCCGATTGCTCGACTTTCGGGTCCGGTCGCAGGCGGACGGGGCTATCGGTCCCACCCCGACCGAAACAGGACGGGTCCTCGCACAGGTCGCGAGGCCGGCTCAGGGTTCGGCGCGAGCGTCGCTTGCCGCCGGTGCTGCCGCCTGGAACCGCAGTTCCGGATCGCCATAGAAGACATAGGCGAGATAGGTCGGGTCTCCGGTCTCGCGGAAGCGGGTCCGTGTCTCGCGCAAGACCTCGGCCACGCTCGCCTCGCCGTTGCGCTCCAGGCGTCCGACCAGGTCCGCGTAGAACCGGATCGCGAAGGCGGCGGCACTGTCGTCCGGCAGGGGCCAGAGTCCGCCCACGAATCCGCTGGCGCCGGTCTCCAACACCGCCGGGGCCCAGCCCTCCACGAAGAAGCCGACGGCGCGGGCCTGGCCGATCTCACAGGCATTGAGGAACACCAGGGGGTGTGCGCTCGATGGCTTGAACAGGGCGCGCCAGGCGAGCGGGTCCAGGTCGCCGTCCTCCAGCTTGATGCGGTGCTGGGCGGCCGGTGCATCCGCGGCGGCCTCGCCATGCCCGGCGAAGTGGATGATGCCCCGCGGGCGCTGCGGGTCCAAGCCCAGGTCGCGCAGTGACTCGTAACGGGCGTCGAGGCGCCGATAGCCGGTGAAGCGGGCCAGCCCTCGCAACTCCTCGGATACGGCCGGCAGGCCCCGTGAACCTGCATAGTCCGGCGCGATGGCAATCAGGTCCCGCAAGACCTGTTGCTGCTCCGGGCTGCGCAGGACCCCGGCCGTGCGGTTCAGGTGCCAGCGCCCGATGCGAAAGGCGGTGCCCAGGAAGTCGTCGGTCTCGCCCTTGCGGCTCGGGCGCATCAGTTCCCAGGGGACCAGCGGTTGATTGGTGATGATCTGGATTGAGTCGAAGCGACTGCCCAGGCGTTCGCGCAGGTCCCAATAGGCGTTCTGGAAGACCTCCGGGGCGAAGCGACGCCAGGCGTCCTCACCGAGACTCTGCATCCGGTCAATCGTCCGGCGCGGGTCCTCGTCCGTTCCCGGCCCGGTCTCGGACAACTGCACCGGGCGCCGCGGCGCGCCCTGGGTCACCCCCAGAGACAGGGTGCGCAACCAGTCCTCCAGCCCGTCCGCAGCGGGCAGGGCCGCCGTCACGGATTGCTGGTAGCGCGAATGGATCGTCACCGTGCCCTCGCCGCCGGTGCCGGGGGCCGGATAATTCAGGAAGACGGTCAGGTCCGGGGGCTCCTTGTCGATGATGCCGATGAGCACGGGTGTCGGCTGGGGCTCCGGCTGGTGCCCAGGCCGAGCGGGGCCGGGCGCCGCCTTTGCAAGCAGTGACTGCGGCGCGGCTGCCGAGATGGCCGAGGGACTGGCGCCCGATGCGGGCGGCGGTGGGGCCGCCCCGGACTCGAGCGGTTGCCGCGGCACCGCGGGCGCCCGATCCGCGTAGACGGTCAGGTCCCGGGACACCTGGCCGAGAAAGGTCCCCCGATGCCAGAGCGAGATCTGGATCTGCCGCTGGGCCTGGTCGCCGTCGATCGCCTTGGGCGTGAGCCGAAAGCGCGCAAGGTCCGAGTCGCCCGACCGCGGGAGACGGATGGTGCGGCTGTCCGGCCCTTCGAGTGTGAAGCCCTGTGCCGTCAGGTCGGCCTGGATTTCCCATGCGTCCTGGTCGGGCAGATCCGGGTCCTTCGGGAGTTGCAGCCGGGCCGCACCGTCGGCATCGGCGTGCTGCTCGTCGATGCGCGCCTCGGGGGTCTTGCGGTCGCGGGTCAGGGAGAACAGGACGCTGAATGGCTGGTTGACATGAGCGTCATCCTCGCAGGCTTGGCAATCCATGGTCGGAAAGCGGCTGAGGGCGAATGGGGCAGGTGTGGGTTCTTGCGACAGAGGTGCAGGTAGCCCTTGGGGTTCAGATCGAGGGGTAGAAGATCCCACGCTCGCTACCACCCTCGCCCAAAAGATACGGAGAGTGTCCAGCCAATCGGGTGAGCGCGGCTGCCAGTCAGGTGCTATGGAAGCGGGAGACGCAGGCTCAGGTGAAGCAGATCGAAGTGCCGACGTAGAAGATACGTCGCTAGTCGACCATGTAACCACGATCGCCGGTCCTGTCGGCAACCCGCGCTCCGCCACCAGTGCCGCCCGCAGCCACTCCGCCGGCGCATAGTCCCCGATCCCGGCAACCTGCTGATACGCCTCCAACCGCCACACCCAACCGCCCTCCTGACCGGCGAGCCAGGCCGCCCTGATGGTACGCGCCGCCGCCTCCGACAGACCCGCCGGGAGCGCCGCCGGATCGAGTTGCGGCAGTTCCCCGGCCTCGACCACTGAAATCCCCGTGACCAGGGTCTTGTCGTCCGCGTCGCGGACCTCAAGCAGATACGCGCCCGGGCTCAGCGCGATCTCGGGGGTCACGCAGTGCGGCTCGGTCAGTCCGGACAGGTCAGCGAGCGGCGCCGCGCCGTCCGTGCCGGGCGTGATCCGGACCCGATAGGGCGCCTTGCCGTTACGCCAGGCGAGTGCCAGGGCGCGCCTGCCGGGGGCGAGCCTGACGGTTTCGATGAACAAGAGCCCCGAGGCCGGGGCGAGCTGCGGATCACCGCGGCCGACCGTGACGACCAGTTGCGCCTGGGTGTGCGCCGCGTGCAGACCGGCGAACAGGCGCCCGGCCCAGTCCATGAGGTTGCCCCATGGCGTCGGTGCCTGACCGGCCGCGGGCATGGTGAAGGGCGAGTGCGCCGGGTCGATGACCAGAGTCCCGGTCTCGCTGGTGTGCAGGCGCAGCCGCCCGTTCGCGGCGCGGACCTCGAGACGGTCGCCGGGATAGAGCGGCAGCAGCGGGTAGACCGGCACCGGCTGGTCGCGCCGGGTGAGCAGAAAGTCGTCGGCCGCGCCCTCGAAGCCGTCGATCCAGCCGGTCGCCGCGGCCTGGGCGGGCCGGTCGGCGGCGCCCTGGGCGCTCGTCAGGGCGGCCGGCAGGACCGCCGCGAGCAGGGTGCCGACGAGGCGCAACGCGCTGAACCGTCGCCCGGCCCGGGCGGCCGGGACCGCGCGCGCGGCGCTCGCCTGGGTGCGGATGGGATCAATCATGGCGAGGCCCCTTGGTGAGGTGGTCAACGAGGTCTTCGGTTTCGGCGAACAGCTTGTGAACGACGATCGCCACGAGCGGGATGGCGAAGCTCAACCAGAGCCCGCTCCTGAAGGTCAGGAGGCTCAGGGGCAGCAGCACCAGGAGCACCGCCAGGGCGGACAGCAGGCTGCCCAGGAAGGACTGGTAGCGGGCGAAGGTCCAACTCATCACAAAAATCAGCAGCGCCTCCAGGGCGATGGTCAGGGCCAGGTCCGGGGTGCGCAGTTCCCCATGGTGCCCCAGCGACTGGACCGCGTTGGCGACGACCAGGGCGCCGGGCATCGGCCCGATCGGGGTCAGATAGCTGTCCCGCGCCTCCTGGTAGCTGCCGCCGATGATCGCCACATGGCCTTTGAGCCAGTCGGCGCTCGCCGGATCCGTCGCCCCCGCGACCGCGGCGGCGGGCCGCACCGCGAGCACCGGCACCGGGTGCCCGTCGCGCTCCACCGTCGGGCGCGACTCGCCCGGGGCCAGGTGCCAGGGGATCTGATAGACCACCCGTTCCGCGGTGGCCTGGGGCCGCAGATGGACCTCGCGCGCGCCGAGTCTTAGCGTGCCCTGCGCGACTGGATGATGCCCCGCGGCGTGCCCCTCACCGTGCGGCGCCGCGCGGCCATGCGCGGACCCGGCAGCGGCCTGACCGCAATCCGTCGGCACGGCGTCCTCCAGTGCCTGCCGGAGCGCCGCGCGCTGCGTCTCCTCTCCATCGAGCAATCCGGCCAGCAGGAGTTGGATCGAGGGCCGCACCAAGGGCCGGCCGTCGGTCCCGCAGGTCGCCGTCCACAGATTCCAGCGCCGCACCTGACCGTCCGCGTCCTGCTGGAACAGCGGCGCCCCCCAGTGGATGCCCGGCGCCCGCGCTGCCAGGTCGTCGAACGGGGTCGCCCGCTCCTCGGGCAGGGCGGGCGGCCCATCCGGCGGCGGCAGGCGGAAGGTGCGGGCCAGGATCAGGGGCGGCAGCGTGGGCGCCGCCCCCGCGGCGTCGGGCAGCCAGGCCGCGAGCGCCCCCGCCAGCACCGCGTCGCCCGCACCGCCCGGGCGGCTGAGATCCATGTCGAGCACGATGGCCGCCGCGCCGCCGTCGGCGGCGTGGCGCACCAGGGCGGCGAGCCGGTCGCGCGGGGTGAGCAGCGGCTCGCCCCAGTCGCGCCAGCTCGCCTCGTCGATGTCGATGAAGGCGAGCGGGCGCGCCCCCGCGGGCGGCGCCGTGCCCCGGTACATGCGCATGGCCCAGTCCAAGGCCGCGTCATCGAGCGGGTGCAGCAATGGGCTGTCATGGAAGTGGTGCAGCGCCACGGCGATGACGAGCCCGATGAGCAGGTTCGTCGTCAGGTGGCGGAAGAAACGGCGCCTGCCGTCGGAGAGGCGCCGCCAGCGTTCCCCGGTGGCCTTCACCAGCCGGCGTGCCCCCTGGGCGATGGCGTCACGGCCGCCCCTGATGAGGCGCCGCCCTGCGCCGCCCAAGGCCGCGAGACTGCGCCGGGCGCGTCCGATGCCCCGTCGCCAGCCGGCGGCGATCCAACCCAAGTCGATGCGAGATGCCATGGATGCTCCCCCCTGTTGGTCCGATCTTACCCGGGCGGGCGGTGCTGCCCGGCCCGGTTCGATGAGTTGGACGGACGGTGCGGGCCGAATTGTCGCGGTGTCGGCGACTCGCAGCCCATGCCCGGTCGCGATCACCGCCCGGTCCGCAAGGCCCCGTCCGGGCAGAGCACCAGCACGACGCAGCGCGTCGCTCGGCTTACCCTGAGGTCGGCCAGGGTTTCGCGCTGACTGAGGTCGGCGGTCCCGGACCGAGCCGGTGACGAACGAGGGAAACGCGCAATCGTCGGCGGCAGGTTCGAGCCGACGGATCGGGCTCAGGGCGCCGCCGCCGAACCCTCCCAGTCGAGCCCCAGCCGCAGACGCACCGTCCGCACCTGCCGCGCCAGGTCCCGCCGCCAGTCGGGGCCGTCCTCCCCCCGGCGGGCAAGCGCCGCGTTCAGCAGCCCGAGCGCCGACGCCGGATCATCGTCACCGAACTCGGCGGCAAGACGCTGCCCGATCCGGACCTGCCCCGCCCAGAAGTCCCCCCCGGGTGACGGCTCGGCCACCGCCGCCGCCTCCAGCAGCGCGACCCAGCGCCCGAACCGGTAGCCGGCCAGGGCCGCCCCCGCGGGTGCCGGCACGGCCGTGACCCCGGGGGTCCGGAGCGCCGCGAGCCCCGAGCGGTAGCCGGCCAGGGCCGCCGCGTCCTGCGCCGCGCCGCGGCCCCGGCTGACCAGGCCCAGACTGGCGAACGACTCGGGGAGCGGACCTGCGCCCCCGGCGAGGGCCGCGAACCCCGACCCAAGGTCCCGCTCCAGCGGCGGCGGCAGCCACACCCACCAGCCGACCGCCGCGACCAGCACCGCGGCGGCGAGGGCACCCGCCGCACGCCGGCGCCGCGCGACCCGGCCGGTGTGCATCGCGGTCCCGGTCCGGTCCTTGGCGGGGCGCACGGCCGGGGACTGGGCAAGGACCTGAACCCCGTCCTGCGCCCGGACCTGCGCCGCCGCGGCGAGCCAGACCCGATAGGCCGCCGGGCTCGCCGCGAGCCCCGTCAGCACCCGCTCCCGCTCCGCCCCGGAGAGTCGCCCGTCGATCAGGGCCGCCAGGTCCGCGTCGTCCGGCCCCGCGTCCGCGTCCGGCCCCACGTCCGACCCGGCCGTCGCGGGTCGGCGCGGCGCGTTCAGGGCCAGCAGGGCCGCGAGCCGCGTCCGCTCGGCCGGTCGATCTCCCGCGTGCTCGTTCATGTTGCGAAGTCCTCCGGCCCCAGGGCGAGCCCGGATTCGGCCAGCCACTGACGGATACGCCCGAGCAGCCGGCGCAGCCGCCCATGGGCCTGATTGGCACTGAGTCCGAGCATGGCGCCCGCCTGCGTCACCTGAAGCCCGTCCTCGAAGACCAGACGCAGCAGGAGCCGCTCCTCCGCCGCCAGGTCGAACGGCGGCAGGGCGCCCAAGGACCGGTCCCCGCGCCCGGCCGGGTCCGGCCCCGATGCCAGGAACCGCGTGCGCAACTCCGCGAGCAGGGCCGCGCGCTCCGCCTCCAGGCAATCCTGCTCCGGGGTGCCGGGCGCCGCGAGCGGACCAGTTCCATCGGGGTCCGCCGCCGCGTCCGGGTCCGCGAGCGGCACCTCGCCGGGACCCCGTTCCCCGCAGTTCGGATAGCGCGCCCGGATGCCGCGCAAGGCCTCCCCGACCAGGGCCGGGTCCGGCCCGTCCGGGGCCTCGGTCCCGGCCAGGGTCAGCACCGCCTCGGGGTCTTGGCGCTCCAGACACAGCAGTCGAT
>Ga0247841_10003649_pt1 | contig 27966 bp, 29 predicted proteins | sample LaCruzMarch2015__2_FD_192410 | JGI IMG/M metagenome (GOLD analysis project Ga0247841, IMG submission 192410) | Freshwater microbial communities from meromictic Lake La Cruz, Castile-La Mancha, Spain - LaCruzMarch2015_18m | ecosystem: Environmental > Aquatic > Freshwater > Lake | place: Spain... | reverse complement strand
TAGCAAGCCCGGTCAGGTAAACTCTAACAGTAGTTTCCTTGTAATCGGGGGGATTGGCCCCCGGGTATCCACGGTCGGACCGTAATCCGGCGTATCCAGGGAAAGCGAAATCAAACACGCTTTCCCTTTTTTATTTGCAAGGTGGGCCAGAAAATGGCAGAATGTGAAGGTTGGGGGAGATAAAATGAAAAACACAAGAATATTCGTGATACTTTCCGGAATAGCGGCCCTGCTCTTCGGCTTTGCCGCTAAAAATACGACTGCTTTCCAGTCAAAAATTTCTCAGAGCATTAAAGTTGACAATGTGCTGTTTTGCGCTGATACCGAAACTCCGCCCTCAAAAAGCAAACTCGGATAGATAGCAATCTGTACACTTGCGGCATACCTCATGCCGCAACCTTGCGGTTATTTCCAATAAAATGACTTTTATTGAAGGGAAAAGTCGGTACGCTTCCCTTCTGATATTACTTTGTTTTGCGGGCATATGTGCGATACTACTTACGAGAGAGGCTAAACCAGTGGAAACAACTATTAAGGTGGCATTCCCAGGGTACGAGGGTGCAGCGTCCTATGACCCGGTAAAGATCCATTTCGCCGTCGCCTACACATTCTTGGCCGACATTTATTCTCCGCTGGTCGAGTATTCCGTAACCGGAGAACTGGTAGCCGCCGCGGCGGAAAGGTTTGAATGGATAGGCAATGAGGCGCACTTTACAATGCGCAAGGGCCTTAAAACTATTGATGGTCACGAAATAAACGCATACGATGCGGAGAGGACGTTTAAAAGAATTTTTATTTTAGGTGGGAACACGCACGGGAATATAAAAGACATGCTTTGCCCGGACATCAAGATGTCTTCTTTGAACGATGCCTGTCCGGGGCTTGAAGTGCGGGATAACGGCCGAACATTCGTGATGAAGCTCAAGGAAAGAAAAGTCTTCCTGTTCCCGATGCTTTCCGCGATCGACTTTGCGATTATCCCGAGAAACTCCATCAACCCTGAAACCCTGGCGATAACGGATTATCGGAACACCTCCGGCCCATATTACGTCCTAAAGGATTCTCCCGACGGCAAAATCGAGCTGGCGGCGAATCCTCAGCATTTTCATTACGCGAAAGACATCCCCCAAAAAGCGACGCTTGTTCCGGCGAGCCGCACGGACATGATGGAATCCTTAAAGATGTTCTCCGAAAAAACAGTGGATCATGTGATTACGATAGACAAGGTGCCGGTCAGCTCCACCCTTGAATATGCCAAGGGACATAAAGACGCGGAAGTCTTCTGCACATATCCGATGAAGGTGGCCTTTGTGATTTTCACAAAGAAAGGGCGGACTAAATTCTCCAAGAAAGAGCGTTTCCGCATCGGCTGGAACGTTAAGCGGCTGTTCCTGCAAAAATACTCCGGCAAAGAAGGGTATGAGGACGCCGAGCAGGTTTTCCCGGTGCTCGGTGAGGGCGCGTTGGGTGATGCCGAACTCGCGGAAGTCAAAAAGGAACGCGAGGCGGCGGACGCCGGACCCTTCAATAAAGAGTTTACTGCCTGGAATGTCAACATGCTGCAGGACTTTGAAGGCGAGGAAGAGCCGCTACGCAGGCTCTTTCCTAACGGGAAATTTGAAAAAGTGCGAAAAGTTCCCGGGCTTGTAAACTACGATAAAGAGAAGGTCACTGAACCCGATTTCTATCTTATGTGGACGGATATGGGGTTCCAAGAGGAGATTGGACTGCTCTCTTATTACAACGGGGTTGACTTCTTTTATTGGGACGGGCAGGATAAAGCCGGCTGGTTGAGCCGCTATATGGCTGTCGGAGAAAAAAAAGAACGGCTTAAACTGCTCCGCAAACTGCACTATCAGACCCTCCTGAACGCGGCAGTCATACCAATAGCTAAATCGACGTACACGGCGATGGTAAGGAAACCTTGGAAGCTGGATTTTTCAAAGCTTTACGGGAGCAATCGTTTATGGAGAATTCATCGCCGGTAGTCGAATGGGCGCTTAAAAACAGCAGCCGACTGGCGCTGACCGTCCAAAAAGTCACCTGGATAGATGAATGGCTGCCAGGATACTTCGATTACCATGTGGAGGTTTCTGTCAGAGGCGAAGTCTATAAAGGCAGAGGAACCGACGCCTCGGAGCAGACAGCTTTTATAAAGGCTGTGGCGGAGGCGCTTGAGCGGGCAGCCTGTTATGGTCTGGAAAACCCGTGGGGCACGGCCGCGCATACAGATCAGAAGGCTGCGGAAAAGCGGGCCTACGCCGAGCTTCTTGGCATGGATCGCGCGTTATGCCATCACTACTGCAGAATAAAAGGGAAGCGGGTCGCCCTTGAGGAACTGAAGCCAATCCTCCCGGTAAAAAACCTGATTAAGAAACTCAATGATCACGGGCTGGTCATAGAGCTGTGCGAGCTGCGCCCGTCCAAGGATGCGAGGGTTTTTTCCGCTTACGGGTGGGCCAAGACAGAGTCCCATGAATTCCCTGGTATTATCAGCGGCTTCGGGACCTCGGACATCCCGCTAGATGCGGCAAGCCAGGCTGTATTGGAGTGCTTGAGGAAGTTCCTGGCCATCTTTATCGGAAAGACCATTTCCCCGGTCCCATTAAATGACTTGAAGCGTGATAAAAGCCCCTGGTGGCATATTTGGTCAATGGCCGGAAGTGCGGCCAGCAAATCATACCTCATGAAAAACATCCTTCCCGGCAATAGGGATGAAGCGGCGCAAATCCAGGAGAATATCTCTGCGGAGTGTATGAGTTTCTCCCGCATAAGCACCCTGGACGAACTATTCCCTGACCTGCCGCTGCTGTTCATGCAGGCTCATTCTCCAAAGTTGCTCCGGCCTCAATTCGGAGAGACAAGCATAGATCCGGAAACAAAAAAGCGCCTTGAATATTTTAATGGCGGACCGGTTAATGTTGATCTTTCAGTCCCTCATTTCTACGGCTAACTTATGGCGATAGATATACACAGCTCCACGAATCGGTTTTTTTACAAAGTCGTTCTATTTGACATGGCTATTTTAGTCGTCCTCGTCATCTTATCCAGCGTATTCTCCTCAAGCTCAAAACGCCGGCTCGCAGAACAATTGGCGGATACTTTCAGGGCTCCTCTAATCTCCGGTGATAACCGGCAGGTTGTTTCCGATATGTCGCGCGCCGTATTTAAGGACTTCTTCGGGGCATCATGGCAACCGCGCGACAAGTCTCTTTATTTTTCCCTGCCGGAAAGTCTCGGGGAACCGAATGCGTTTTTATTCCGGAAGACCGTAGTCAAAATATTCTTTGATGAAACCATGTCGGAAGAAGCAGGGAAACTGTATTTTTTCTACAGCCGATGGACCGCAATCCCGCTGGCGCTTCTTTCATGGCTTCTTCTTGTCGCACTTTCAATAATCGCCGCATATTACGAGCAGCGAAGAATGCTGCGCGAATACAGTCTCTCTGTCGAATCCAAGATTAACGAATCCAAGGCGGCAATGGCCGCCCAGGTCGCCCACGATATCCGCTCACCTGTGTTCGCTTTGGACGCAGCACTTAAAAATATCCCGCAATTCCCCGAGCAACAGCGCGTCATAGTCCGCTATGCGATAAACCGCATACGTGATGTTGCCAATAGCCTGCTGGAAAGGAACCGGCAGCAACCGGGGACCGCGGCAACTGCTTCCGCAGATGGCGGCAATGCCGCCAGCGTATCTTTGGATATCCACCTGCTTTCAAGTCTGATAGACCCTATTATCACAGAGAAACACCTGCAATTAGAATCACAACCGGGAGTTAGCATTGATTTTGAGTTAACGTCTGAATCCTATGGGTTGTTCGCCAAACTTGATGTCGTCGAATTCCGGCGCATACTCTCCAACTTGGTAAATAATGCCGTAGAGGCCCTAGAGGACAAAGGTACGGTCAGAATTTCACTTGCTCAAAAAGAAGGGACCATCATTTTAACCGTAGCCGACACTGGTAAAGGTATACCACCGGAGATACTGAAAAAACTCGGACAACGCGGCGAAACCCACGGCAAAGAGGGCGGCTCCGGCCTCGGCCTGTTTCATGCGCGGGCCACTGCCGAGAACTGGGGCGGCAGCCTGGCCATCACTTCGGAATTGGGGAACGGGACCGCCGTCGCAATTAAATTACCAAAAGCCGAAACACCTTCCTACTTCGCAAGGCAACTTAAACTCACTCCGGGCCGCCCTGTCGTGGTACTGGACGATGATCCCGGCATTCATGAGCTGTGGCGCGGCAGGTTTGAAGTCATCCGCAGCAAAGAGCATGATATCGAGGTGTTCTATTTCAGCGAGCCGGGTAAACTGCGCGACTGGGTTAAAACGGAGCCCACAAAAGCCCATAAAGCCCTCTATCTTTTTGATTATGAACTTGCCGGCCATCAGGAAACCGGCCTGAGCCTGGCCGAAGAACTAGACCTCTGCGGACAGATCATATTAGTTACAAGCCGCAGCGAAGAGCAGAGCATAATCACGGCCTGCGCCTCCCTCAAGGTGCGGCTGATCCCAAAGGGCTTGGCTGACCTTGTGCCTGTTTCGGTCGCCAGCCACGCGCCCCGCGCCGTTCTGTTGGATGACAGCAACGTAACGCAGATGACCTGGCAGATGGCAGCAGAGGAATACGGTGTAGAGTTGCTGGCATATACCGCCCCTGACAAGTTTATGGCCGACCTTGGCAACTTTCCCAAAGACATGCCGATCTACATAGACTCCGAACTGGGCGAGGATGTTAAAGGCGAGAAGATAGCCGAGGATTTGAAAGGGAGGGGGTTTACAAACATCTGCCTCGTCACCGCCCACCCGCCGGAGAAGTTCGCGCATCTGCCCTGGCTCAAGGTCAGAAGCAAAGAGGCTCCGTGGGTTAACAGCGCGGACTCTGCAACAGGCGAATAGCGTTAAGCCTGTGGCTTCGCTTCCAGCTCCACTAGCAATCTTTCAGTATCCCGCATAACTTCGCGCATAAGCCCTATCAATTTCATTTTCTTTTCCGGTGCGCATTTTTCCAGCAGCACCGCCGCGTCTTTCAGGCTGATGGAGTTGGACTTAAGCCTGTGATATAGCTTTTCAGTGTCCGCCATGATTCCCCTCCGCCTTCCGCGCCCTTTCCAGTGTGGCGTACAAAAGGGTTTTCGATATTTTAAGCTGCGCCAGCGCGGCGGCTTTCTTGCCATGATTTTCCGTTATGCTGCGGTCGATGATCCCGGCGCTGAAGCGGTCCGCCGCGACGGCCAGCCCGTATTTACACGCGTAATCGTACTGCGCCTGCGTCACTGTCTCCGTTGCAGGCTGTTCCTCCGTGGCCGCTGCCGGCGTGATATGCCGCCGTACGATCTCAAGCGCCACCGTGCCCTGGGTGCCCGCGCCTATAAGTTCCACAAAGCGTTTAAGCTCCCGCGTATTGCCCGGCCAGTTGTGCGCCAGTAGATATTCTCTGGCGTCCGGATCAAAGGCCAGCCGCTTCTTTCCTTTAGTAAAAGCCTGGATGAGCGGCAGGATGTCGCATTTCCTCCGCGCCAGCGGCTTGAGAGCTATCGTCATACCGTGGACGCGCTGAAAGAAATCAAATCGCAGTTTGTTTTCCGCCAGAAGTTTCTGAACGTTCTCTAGTGTCGCGCTTATCACGCGGAAGTCGGAATACTCGGGCTTGTCGGCGCCCAGGGGATAGAACGACTTTTCTTCTATGGCCTTGAGCAGCTTCACCTGCATATTCTGGCTCATGGCTCCTATCTCGTCGAGGAATAACGTTCCCTTGTCCGCCTGTGCCAGTTTGCCGCTGCGGTTCTCGTGCGCGCCGGTGAACGAGCCCCTTTTGTAGCCGAACAGCTCCGACTCAAGAAGTTCCTCGGTGTAGGCCGCGCAGTTTATGGCGACAAAATCCCCGTCCCGGCCGGAATGCGTGTGAAGCGACTGCGCCAAGGTGGTCTTGCCTGTGCCGGAAGGCCCCAAGAGCATCAGCGGAAGCTCTGTGGCGGCGTATTTCAGCGCCTCGGAAACCAGCGCGCGGGTTTCCGGGTCGTTTGTTATAAAATCACCGGCAAAAATCTCCTGGGCCGACTTGCCGCCGTCGTCGCGCAGATACCTGGCTATGGTGGCGCCTATGTTGTGCGCCTCGTTGCCTTTCACATAAAACTCTTTACACCCAAGTGCGTAGGCGCGGGTTATGGTGTCTTCGGTGTCGCAGCTCGACATGACCACGGGGTAGCTCCCTTTTGAAACGGCAAGAGGGATAAGCTTGAGGCCGGAATAATCGTCATTGTCTCCCAGCAGCAGGTCTATGAAACAGATGTCGTAATGACCAGCTTTCAGTTTGCGTTCCGCCGTGGGCCTGTCTCCGGCAAAGTCCACCGCCTGGCCGTCCAGGTTTTCCGCCATGACTTCACGCGCTAATACGTTATCTTCTACCACAAGGATACTTAGTTTACTCATTAATGCCCCCTGTTGCCGTTGCCGGATACCACAAATTGTAGCAAAAACTAGTTTAGAAGTCCTATTATAAGACTGTATAGTCTTTAAATAAAACCGGACCACCCCTTTTCCGCTTACCGGCAGAATATTTCCTAAAATCGCTTCCCCCGACGTGAGGAATAGGGATTAAGGCTGATTTTCTGGCATTTTCAGGCTTTGGCATAAAAATTGCTCTATATAAGGGTGTGGCCAGAAAACGGATAGGAGGAAAAATGGAATTGTTTAAAATCGAAGTTGAAAAAGCAGAAGCGCAGACGCGCGGCTGCGGCTGCGCTTGCGTGCCAGGGGTGGGCGGCGGCGCCGGAGAGTACAATTAAATAAGCATAAGGAGAATTCAGATGAAAGAATTGTTTAAAATAGAAGTTGAAGTTCTCAACGAAACCACAACCCGCCAATGCCAGTGCCTGTGCTCTGGCCTGGGCGGGGGCGCGGGCGGAAACGTCTAAAGGAACCGAATGGCATGGCGGCAAGCTTGCCGCCATGCCAATAAACTCAGGAGCCTATCCCATGAAATTGTTCTACGACAACGAGATCGTAACCCTAAAAGACAAAGAAAATGGTTTCATCCTCTACAGTCCGCTCATCCATAAGAGGCTCAGAGTGAACAAAGCTGTTTTTCTGATTGTAGAAGATGTGCTAAAGAACAACGGCGAAATCAATTTGCCCGCGGTAAAAGGAACCATCTCAAAAGAGTTCGGAGTAACGCCCTCGAACGAGGATATTCTGTCACAGATAGAAGATCTGAAGAAACTCAATATCCTGTTTGACGATGAGAAGGGAAAGAATAATCTCATCGGGGCGGTTAATGCCAAAATCGTGAAAGATATACAGCAGTCTGACTTCTCAACGGCGTATCTGCACCTGACGATGCGGTGTAATTTCAGTTGCGCCTATTGCTATAACAGGGCCTGGGAGAAAGATTTCAGCAAAGAGCTGAACACCGCCGAGTGGGTAGAAGTAGCAAACAAATTAAGCAAAACCGCCATAAAGCAGATCAACGTCACCGGCGGCGAAGCTCTAGTCAGGAAAGACTGCGGGGTAATACTAAAAAAGTTATCCGAGCTGAAATTCAAAGTTACCCTGCTGACCAACGGCAGCCTCCTACATGCAAAATACGAAGAAGTCCTTCCCTATGTGAACTCGATAGTGCTAAGCCTGGACAGCGAGAATGAGTACACCAATGAGCTGAACAGAAGCGCTGTCGGATTTAATAAGATATTTCAAGTCATCAAAAGGATCACCGACGAATTCCCTGAAAAGCTGGTGGTGAGAAGCGTTATTACCGCCAACAACATCAACGAGGTGGACGCGTTCCACAAAAGGCTGAAAACCGATTATGGCATCAGGCACACGATAAAGACCATGTTCCTGCCGAACCGGATGGAAGAAATCGCGCAAGTTCCCAATCTGGAAAAGATGAAAACGCTCAACAACACCGAAATCGGCGAGAGCGATATATATTATCGGTGTTCCGCGGGAAAGAAGATAATAGCGCTAAGCCCTTCGGGGGACATTTTTCCCTGCCAGAGCCTGATGTACCCCGACCTAAAGATGGGGAATATCCTTAACAGCAACTGGCAGGAAGAAGTCAAAACAAGTGCGACCACGCTCATGCCCAGGTTGCTGGGAGAGAAAAGCGGCTGCACTGATTGCCAGCTCAGACATTTTTGCGGAGGCGGCTGCCCGGCGATAAGTTACAGGCTGCATGGCGATTTGACGCGAAAACTGGATTTCCTTTGCCCGCATTTAAAAGAGCAGGCTAAGTGCAGATTGGAAAATGTGCAGTCTACCTGGGAGACCATCAATTGAATCGAGGAGAGCATTATATGAAAATAACCGGATTCGCTCGGAAATACACGGGATATATATCCCTCATATTCGGTTTCGTCCTGTTTAAGGCGATCTTTACGTTTATAGCACCCGTAATCATAAAAATAATTCTAGACCAGATATCTTCCGGTTCCATGAATACCGACGGGATCCGGTTATATTTTATCCTGTTCGCGGTAACGTTCTTCCTGTTATACACGGTGAATTTTATATTGAGCTATTTCAATCTTAAATTTTCCCTCGTCTTCAAGGTAAATGAACTGGAAAATATGTATCAGAAACTGATGCGGATCAGATACGCCGATTATTATAAGAACGGCTCGGCATATTATGTAAACCGGATCACAATTTTTGTATACGATCTCTTTTCGCTGCTTTCAAATACATTGTCCTATGCTTTAATTTCCATTTTGACCATCCTGATTTCGTTTTATTTTATTTACAAAATAAATATCGGTATTTTCTGGATCTCCTTTTTCCTTCTTCCAATAAATTATTTCGGTTTTAAGCGCATAAACAAGAGCCTTTTGAATAAAAGCCAGAAAATGCAGCATACAACCGCCGCAAATTATGAAAAGGTAACGAACACGATCTCGAATTTTGAATTGATAAAACAATTAGTCGACTATCCCGCCGTCGCCGCATTGATGAGAAGATTCTTCACCGCCAGTGAAGAGGCCCAGAATGAGGTGAATTTTTACGCGCAGAACATTTCGCTGCTGCTCATATTTGTTATAGATGGCATGAAAAACCTCATTTTGTTCTATTCTATTTATCTCCTCTCACAGAAGGCCCTTACTTTTCCCGACGTGATATTTCTAAACATGATAATGTCAATATATTCAGGGGCGCTCAGCGAGCTCAATAAAATAAACATCAATCTGCGTGACTTAAAAGTGAACTTCAACTTTTTAAGGGACGAGTTCACCCAGAAAACCGAGAATAGCGGCACCTTGGAGTTAGCGCCGGTTGAAAACATAAGATTCGACATTAACGAGTTCAATTATGAATCAAAAAGAGTATTGAATGATTTCCGCCTCTCTTTTTCCAAAGGCAGATCATATGCGGTAGTTGGGGGCTCCGGCTGTGGGAAGTCCACTGTTGCGAAATTGCTGGTGGGCTTATACGACTCGAACATCTATATAAATGATGTTGGAATAGAGAAGTATAATTTGGAAAGTCTGAGAAATAGAATATACTTGGTTCCCCACACCCCTCAGATTTTCCCATGTTCTATTGAGGAAAACATTAAGATCGGGTGTGCCGACAATGAGCTGCGAAACTATGAGAAGCTCATGCAATTGCCGTTCGTTAAGGTCTTAGCTGAAAAGTATGATTTCTCCAAAACCAACATCCTCGAAAGCGGGGTCAACCTCTCAAGCGGGGAAAAGCAATCAATAAATATGATGCGGATGCTGATCAGAAATCCTGAGGTTATAGTGCTGGATGAAGCCACTTCGGCGATGGATTCAAAATGGGAAGAAATGGCCATAAAAGATATGGGAGAATATCTGGGGACCGGCAAGATCCTCATTAATATTTCCCATCGATTAAGCAGTATAAAATCCTGCGGGGAGATCGTGCTTTTAGAGAACGGCCACATAAGACAGACTGGGTCTTTGCAGGATATGCTGGGAAACAACTTATTTAGGAAAATATTTTCCTCACAAATTGACAGTATCCAGCCATCTCCTGGATATTAATAATGGGCGGGGTCAGGTAAGACAGCCAAGGACGGGTCTGGACGGCCCCTATACGGCCAGGCCAGTCCCGGCCTTGGCTTTCCTTATGGTTGTTCTCGGTCTCCGCTTCCCCGCCGGTGGCGACAGGTAAGTAACAGAAAAGACCACCGCGGCGGCCGCAGCAGCGGACGCCGGGGTGGTGTTTTGCCAGGTCGTGGCCACCGGTATTAGTGTCGTTGAACTTTATCAGGAACAGGCCCGCGCCGCTGGCGGGCTTTGCCCGCAGGCGGCGCGGGCAAGTCTGTAACAAATTAAAATCAACTCTTTGCAGTGGGCGCGGGCGATAATTTTCCGGGGAGTACGGCGAAGCCGAAACCGCGACCGCAAGGGAGCGGAAAGGAGGTGATGCCATGCTCAAAAATGCCGTTTCTGCTGGAGCAGAGCGAAGGCGCTAAGCCACCTGGGACTGGCTACGGATTTCCCGGTATTCAAACCCGCCAAGGCGCTGCCTGCTATAAACGAATGCGGCCCACCCGACGAAAACTGCCAGCTGGATCCGCGGGAAGACTTATGCGAAGATAATTCCCAACCAGCTGACGACTGACCCCTACAAGGTCTGACTCTCTCCGACCACCCCGCCCGGCCGCCGGGCGAAGCGCCGGAAAATTCCGTCAAAATAAGCCGCTTTTTGGTATTATAGCGGTATCAGCCGATTTTTTGCAAATTTTCGCCGCGCGGAAGGGGGGGATTCTCCGGAACTAGGTACGATAATCGCTGTTATGTTGCCTACAGATCTATGATCTTTTTTTTTATGTCGGACTGGAAGCCGTTCATAATTGACAGGGTCACGATAAGAGCGGCAACGCCCAACGCCACTCCGGCTATGCCGATAATGGTCGTGACCATTGAAAAAAGGCCCTTTCTCTTGGCTTTTAAGTATCGGAAGGCTATGAAAAATTCAGCGGACATAAGCTTAAAACGCGGAGCGCCGGGGATTCAGGGTAAAAGGCCGGTCCCATCCTCAATTTCACTTTTCCCAGAGCCCCCTGTTCACCGGATCGGCGGTGTAAGGCAGGAAACCAGTCCGGCGATGGGAACAACTAAGCTTAACGACGGGAAAGCTCCCGCTGCTTCCCCGTAGCTATTGCGGATCGACCGGGCGCAGCAGCGGGAAAAGTATGACTTCCCGGATGGAAGGTTTGCCGGAAAAAAGCATGGTCAGGCGGTCTATACCAATGCCGATGCCTCCCATAGGGGGCATGCCGTACTCCATGGCCTCTAAGAAACTTTCATCCAGGATATCCGCTTCGGAATTTTTTTCCTCGTCGCGCTGACGAAGCTGCTCAAGCAGACGCCCCTTCTGGTCTTCAGGATCATTGAGCTCGGTATAGGCATTAGCTACTTCCTCATGGCCGGCGAAAAACTCAAAGCGCTCCACGATGGACTCATCCCCAGCCTTACACTTGGCCAACGGCGTGACGGCGGTCGGATAATCCATAACAAAAGTAGGCTGTTCCAGATCGCACTGGATATTCTCATCAAAAATACGTTCAAATATTTTGGCGGAAGGAGTGTCTTCCCCGTGCTCGATATTAAGTCGGGCGGCAAGCCTTCTCAGACTGGGACGGTTGAAAGCCTTGCCCGACAGGACTTCGTGGATATCTTCCCCCAACTTGGCTTTCCAGGCTTCCGGCAGAGACAGGCGTTTGAATGGAGGTTTGATATTTATTTTCATGCCGTTATAATCAATCGCCTCTGCCCCCAAAAACCCGGCGCATACGGAAAAGATCTGTTCGACAAGCTGCGCCATACCGTTATAGTCGGAATACGCCTTATACGCTTCAAGCGTGGTGAATTCCGGATTATGGCGCGTATCTATGCCCTCATTGCGGAATATGCGTCCTATCTCGTAAACGCCGTCGTAGCCTCCGATGACGAGTTTTTTAAGCGGCAGCTCGGTGGCTATGCGCATGTAAAGCTCGCTTTTGTACATGTTATGAAAAGTTATGAACGGACGGGCGGAAGCTCCGCCAGCCTGGGCACACAACACCGGGGTCTCCACTTCCAGATAGCCATCGCCGTCAAGTACGCGGCGGATGGTGGAGATTATCTGCGCTCTCCTGATAAAAATGCTCCGCACCTCCTCGTTGGAGATGAGGTCCAGATAGCGCTCACGGTAACGGGTTTCCGGATCGGTCAGACCGTGCCATTTCTCCGGGAGCGGCCGTACCGCCTTTGACAGAATGGTAAGCTTCTCGACATTGATGGTAAGTTCGTTCGTATGCGTAAGAAAGAGCTTCCCCTCTACTCCCAGAAAATCGCCCACATTATTATTTTTCTTGAAGACCTCATAAGCGGCTTCACCCACGGTGTCCTTTTTAACGTAGATCTGGATCTTATCCGTGCCATCCTTGATATGGCCGAAGGTGGCCTTGCCCATAACACGCATAAGCATAAGACGACCGGCGCATATTACCGGCGTCTCGGCCGGCAATTTACGCGCCTCGGCTATCTTGCAGGTTATATTAAAGCGGTGCGGGAACGGGTCAATACCCTTTTCCCTCAGATTTTTGATCTTAGTGTAATTGTTGTCAATAATCCCGGTCAATGAATTTTGGCTCATTTTTTCGATGCCAGAGCGTCCTTTACGATCTTAACCAGGTTTTTGGGTTCAAACGGCTTTTCTACGAAGGCAAAAATATTGGATGAAAGATCAAAGAGATCTTTCATCTGGCCTTTGGCGGTCAAAATAATGATGGGGATCTTTTTGAGATCGTCCATTTCCTGAAGCTTGGACTGGAAAGTGTAGCCGTCCATTTCCGGCATCATAATATCCAGGATGATGACATCCGGAATGACCCTGCCCTCATCAGGACCGGTCAGCTTATTATAAGCGTCAAGCCCGTTGCAAGCTTCCAGAACTTCGAACTGTTCTCGTTCCATCAACACTCTAATCAGGTAAACCACATCTTTCTCGTCGTCAACCACCATTACTTTAGGCATAATTCTCCCATAATCCGCTGCGCCCCGCGCGGCGCTTATATATAAAGTTGACCGTCAACGTCTTCCGCAAAGATATATGAGATTTTACACGATTTGATTGGAATAAAACAAGTCTAAGATCATGGGGTAAAGACTATACCGGAGAATTATCCTTTAAGCGGATTTTTTGGGGTTTCAACTTGCGCATTAAAAAAGTAAAATACGGTAATAGGGCCGCTATGAAAATCCGGCAGCATAGGGACCGGCCGTTACTACTCCTTTAGATTTGAGCTGCAAGGCAGCAGTTTCGTATTATTGCCAGATGTTCCGGCCGCGGAGCGAATTACTCAGCCGCCACCCTGTCCCAAGGAGCCACAATGCCAATAGAAAAAACACTTGTCCTCGTAAAGCCCGACGGCATGGAACGCCGGCTTGCCGGCCTTGCAATTGACCGCTTGGAAAACTCGGGGTTTGAACTGATCGGGGCCAAGATCGTCCCGGTCACCGAAACCCTCGCGCGCGAACATTACGCGCTTCTTAAGGACCAGCCGTTTTTCCCCAATCTGCTGAAATTCATCAAGGGTGATTATCATAATGTTTCGAATCACCGCGTTCTGGCCATGGTCTACAGGGGTGAGAACGCCATAAAAGGCGTACGCGCAGTGGTAGGCGCCACCAGCCCTGAGGACGCCGCCCCAGGCACCATTCGCAACGCTTTTGGCCGCATAAACAGCAAAGGGGGCTACTATGAGAATGTCGTGCATGCGTCCGGCAACGCTATGGAAGCTGACCGGGAGATAAAGATATGGTTCAAGCCCGGGGAACTGGTGGAGTAAGGTCGGAAAACTGTAAAAAGTTATATCGATGAGAAACGATCTTTATAGTCAGCGGGGGATATATGACCAGCATTATCTCCTGGAACGTCTGGTTTGATTAAAAAACATGAATCCAGTGCAGATCAAAAAACTCTTCATCGTTTTGGGGTTATTCATCCCTGGAGACCTCTGCGCCCAGCCAGCAAACAGGCCGCGCGTGGAAGAACGGATAACGCTTACTACCGACGACGGATGGAATCTGAACGCCCGCTATCTTCAAGCCACCGATAACTCCCCCACGGTAGTGCTCATCCACAGCCAGAAAAGCGACCTGAACGAATGGAAACTCTGGTTCGACTACCTCAGACGCTACGGGTACGGATACATAGCCATGGACCTCAGAGGGCATGGGAACAGTTTCATCACTCCCGACGGTTCTACCACCACCTATAAGACTTTCGCCACCAGCGGGCCCAATAACGAGTTCAACAAAATGATCCGCGATGTGGAAGCGGCACTCGCGTATCTATCCACCAATAGCGTTACCGACGATAAGATAATCCTGGCCGGCTCGATCCTTGGCGCGAATCTCGCTATAAAAGCCGCCGCCATTCATCCGGATATAACCATGACCGCCGCCTTCTCCCCCGTCCTCAATGTAAACGACGTTTTATCGGTAAACCCGCTTCGCGCCTACGGAAAAAGGCCGCTGCTCCTGGTCACCGGCGCCAGTCGCGCCCGGCAATACAAAGAACTCCAGCTTTTAAATGACATAGCCAAGCAGTCCTGCGGAAGAGAGAATGTGACCACTATGGTAGAGGCGACCGGTTTCGGCGCCGGCACACTGGTGACAAAGTACAATATACGCAAGATCTTCGACTGGTTCAGGAATCCCCGTCTCCCGCCCATAGTGGATATTTCCTCTGCCGCGGCTAAATCAGACGCCTTCACGCCGATAGAACAAGGCGAACCGCGGCCTTCTGAGGATGCACAGGAGGACGAACCCTCGTATGAATGAGAAATTTGAAAAATACTCGCGTCTCCCCACCGAACAGAATAATCCCCGCACCCGCGACTTCGACCGCATTCCTTTAAGACGCGTGCTCATAAAACTTAATTATGAGGATAGTCTGGTGCACAGGGCAGTCGGAAAAACTATCCCCTCCGTAGAGAAAGCGGCGCATCTGGTCTCAACCGTATACCTGTCCGGGGGCAGAGTGTTCTTTATCGGAGCCGGGACCAGCGGACGGTTGGGCGTACTGGAAGCCGCCGAACTCCCCCCCACCTACGGCGTGGAACCGGACCGGTTCCAGGCGCTGATGGCAGGCGGGCGAATGGCGGTCTTTCACTCAAAAGAAGGGGCCGAGGATGTTTTCGCGAACGGTTTTCAGGAAATAAAGAAACAGATAAGAACAGGGGACGCGGTCATAGGCATCGCGGCCAGCGGCGTCACACCTTACGTAAAGGGCGGCCTTTCCGCGGGGAAAAAAGCCGGGGCCGGCACCGTGCTGATCACCTGCAATCCAGAAGAACGCGCGCCGGAGGCGGACATCACTATCGCCCTGGACGTGGGACCGGAACCCATCTCCGGTTCCACGCGCATGAAATCGGGCACGGCCACCAAACTGGCGCTGAACATGGTCACCACTTCCGCCATGATCATAAGCGGCAAGGTTTATCGCAACTGGATGGTGGATGTCAAGACCACTTCGCAGAAGCTGGCGCTGCGAGCGGAGCGCATCACAGCCACACTGGGCGATGTGACACATCAAAAAGCAAGACGCCTGCTTGATATCACAAACAATGACGTAAAAGCCGCTATAGTAATGGCGCGCCGCAAGATCAGCTTTAAGAAAGCCCGTCTCCTGATCAAGAAGCATAGGGGCTTCCTGAGACCGATATTAGGCTGATATGCCGGTGGAACTGAAAACCATGAAACCTTTTTGCGCCTCGACCCGTATTATAGGTATGGAACGAAACAAGATTCACCTTGGGCCGGGCCGGTACAATTCCGGCAGCACAATGCCCGCCGGAGAAATCTGGCATACTGCCGCTGTGAGATCATTCCACGCGGCCGCTTTTATCATCCTCACCATAGCCTTACCGGCGGCTGCACAGGAACCGACGCAACTCTCCTATAACGAAGCCGCACAACTATTATTAAACAATAATCCCCAGGCTATAGCCTCAGTCCGCGCCTTGGATGCCGCCAGAAACCGCGTAACCTATTATAAAGGAGGGCTTTTTCCCAGAATATCTGCCAACGCAGACTATAGTCGGCTGGGCAGCGAGCCGCACCCCTCCGAGGAATCCTATTCATACGGTTTTTCAGCAGTGCAGCCGCTCTTTTCCCCGGCCATCCCGGCCGCAGTACGCTCCGCAAAAGCCGCTTACCGCAAAGCCGAAGCCGACTATGACCTGATAAAGTCCGATCTTCTTCTTGACCTTAAAACGGTTTTTTCCGACCTTATAAAAGCCCGGGAAGTCCTCAAACTTTCAGAGGAAACACTCAAGCGCCGCGCCGACAATGTGGAGATCATCCGCATAAAATATGAAGCCGGACGGGAGAACAAAGCGGCGCTCTTGGAAACCCAGTCCGTGTACGCCACTTCAAGATGGCAGCATGAGGCCTACAACAAGAACCTGCGTCTTCTGGAACGTAAATTAAACCGCCTTCTGGCCCGCTCCCCCGCTGAAAAGGTTCTGGTGGAGGAACTGGCTGAGCCCACCACCCCGCCGGAGAACCTTGACTCTTTCTCAAAAAACCTTGAGCTTCATCCATCGCTCCGTTCCGCCCGCGCCTCGCTCGATACCGCCCGGGCCGCTGTGGACCGCTCCGTCAGCGGCTTTTTGCCCGAAGCTTCCGCCAGCGGCAGATACACCTGGACCGGCTCGGACTGGCCTGATAAAACCAAGAACTGGTCCGCGGGCGCAAGCCTTTCACTCCCTCTTTTCTCCGGCGGCAAACTTTTGTCCGACCTGGCCGCCTCTAAGGCCGACAGGGACCGCGCCGAAGCCTCCCTAAAGAATATTCGCGATGAGGTATTTCTCAACGCCGAAGATTCCTTTCTTGCCTGGCGCCAGGCTTGGTCGTACATGGACGTGATAAAAACCTCGCTTGAGGCCGCCAATGCCCGCGCCTGGCTGCTGCGCAAACAGTATCTGTCCGGCCAGGCTTCCTATTTTGAATGGCGTAATGTGGAAGACCAGCTCATCAGCGCCGAGAACCAGCTTCTGCAGGCCAAGAGGGACCTCACAGTCTCTCACGCAGCTTTTGTTAATTCACTGGGAGAATAATCTAATGAAGAAAAGTTTTTTCAAAACAAAGAAGTTCATTTTCGGCGTCATTATGCTGATTCTGATCGGCGGCGGATGGCAGGCCTATAAACGTTACCAGGCAAAAAAGGAGCTTAAAAAACTGGAAGAGCTCTCTCCCGTAAAAGTCGCCAAAGGAATGTTCATCATCAAGACCCAGGCTATAGGAACAGTTGAACCGGAAAACCGGGTTCTGGTAACGCCTTCGGTCAACGGCCGGGCCGACGAAGTGCTGTTCCGCGAAGGCGACATTATGAAAAGAGGCCAGATACTGGCCTGGATCAGTTCAAGCGAACGGACCGCGCTTCTGGATTCCCTAAAAATGAAAGATTCCACCCCGGAAGAAAAGAAAATGGTGGAAGAAGCCTACAATCTCACGCCCGTGGTTTCCCCCATAGACGGAATGGTTATAAAGCGTGCTGTTGAACCGGGGCAATCTGTCAGCGCGGCTAAAGAGATAGCCGTCCTCTCCGACCGTCTCATTATTAAGACCTATGTGGATGAGACCGACATAGGCAGCGTGAAGGAAGGCCAAAAAGCCGAGTTCTACCTTGATTCCTTCCCCAAGGATAAATATGAGGGCAATGTGCTCTCAATAGCCAGGGAATCCACCCTTAAAGAAGGCGTGACAGTATACGAAGTAAAAATACTGGCCTCGACGAATATACCGGTCCTGCGCTCCGGCATGACGACCGACGTGCGCGTGATAACCGCCGTTAAATCACAAGCGCTGTATCTGCCCAAAAGAGCCATTACCTACAAAGACGGCGATGCTTTCGTCAGATTGAAAAACGATAAGACAAAAAAGGTTACCGACAAAAAAATTGAAGTCGGAGCTACCAACGAGAAAACCATAGAGCTCCTCTCAGGCATCAGAGAGAACGATACTGTCTATTATTCCACAGGAATAGCAAAAGAGAGTTCCAGTATAACTATAAACGCAGAGTAACTGTAACATGCCAACGCTTATCGATATCCGCAAAATCTCAAAAACCTATATTACGGGCTCGTTTAAAGTAGAGGCGCTTAAAGAAGTCTCCCTCAAAATAAACTCCGGGGAACTGGTATCCCTGGTAGGCCCCTCCGGTTCCGGTAAATCCACTTTAATGCACATAATGGGATTCCTGGACCGATTGGACTCGGGTGAGTACTATTTCGCCGGCCATCCGACATCAAGTCTGGCCGAAGGGCAACTAGCCGCCATCCGCAGCCGCATGGTTGGTTTCATCTTTCAGTCTTTCCACCTTTTAAAGAGGACCACGGCCAAAGACAATGTAATGCTGCCCATGGTTTACAGCGGACTCGGAACGGATTCGCGCAAAGCCCTGGAATGCCTGCGGCTTGTAGGCCTTTCCGACCGGGTAAAACACAAGTCAAACGAGCTCTCCGGCGGCCAGTGCCAGCGCGTGGCCATAGCCCGCTCGCTCGTGAACGCCCCGCTTATCCTGCTGGCCGACGAACCGACCGGGAATCTGGACGCCAAAAGCCGCCAGGAAGTGATGCAGGTAATAAAAGATCTCAACAGCCGCGGACTCACCGTGGTGATAGTCACGCACGATGAAGAGGTATCGGCGCAGACCCGCCGCGTGGTGCGCATGAAAGACGGAGAGATAATTTCCGACGAATCGACTACGCCGCGGTTAAGTTTTACCACGGAGGGTGGAGCGAAGCGACACAATTCAGTGGTCAGTGATGCGATCCACGCCCCGGCGCCCGATCGCGCCGCGCCGCCTGACGCTCTAACAGAACGCTCAACCAGTCTGCCCGGAGCTCGGCTCGGATTTACTCCCTCAGAAATAATCGAACAATTCAAAGTTGCTTTCAAAGCCATCTGGAACCACAAAATGCGCAGCGCTCTTACCATACTGGGCATCCTGATAGGCGTGGGTTCCATTATTGCGCTTATGACCATAAGCGAAGGCTTCATGAAGAGCCTGCTTAGCGGCGCCACCGAAGACACTGCCAAGAAAATAGGAATTTCCCCGCGCTGGGAACGCCTCAAGGGCCGCAGAGGCAAGCTCACTTATGCCGATATTGATGCCATAAAAGACGGTTGTCCGCTGGCGGAAAAGATCACACCCATGATATTCGGCAACGCCGAGGCTTCCGCCGGTAACAAACACCTGAACGCTTCCATTCGCAGCGACGAAGGCGTCCCGATGGATGTCCAAAAAGCTAAAAAAAACATTGTTGACAACCTCAAAGTGGAAGGCCGTTTTTTCACCCCGGCCGAGAACGCAAGCCGCGCCCGCGTTGCCGTCATCAGCAAGTCCCTGGCCGAAAAGCTTTTCGGCTCTGAATCGGCGATCAACAGCGAGATACGTCTTAAGAACATCACCTTCACAGTGGTGGGCGTGATAGAGAACAATCCGGAACAGGAGATGTTCGGCGGACAGCCCAGGGCCACCATCCCCTTAAACACCGCTTCCAAACGCGTCTTCGGTACAAGCCGTCTGGACTATATAGAAGTCACAGCCCGCGCTCCGGCCGACGCGCCTGAGGCCCGAAAGCAGATAATACTGGCTTTGCGCAGACAACACCCCACCAGAGCGGACCAGGAAGACATCTTTGACGTAAGTACTTATGAGGCCCAGATAGCAAAGTTTAAGGATGGAATGGGCAAGCTCTCACTGGTAGTCTACGCCATAGCCGGCATTTCACTGCTCGTGGGCGGCATAGGCATTATGAACATAATGCTTGTAAGCGTTACCGAACGCACTCGCGAAATAGGCTTGCGCAAAGCCCTCGGAGCCAAGAACTCCGACATTTTAGGCCAGTTCCTTATTGAGGCGGTAACGCTCTGCCTTATAGGCGGGGGACTGGGTATAGCATTAGGCTTCGGACTCGGATGGGTGGCCTATTTTTTCATAAAAGTGCCACCGACTCTGAGCGCGGGCACCGTCACTTTCGCCTTCACTTTTTCAAGCATCATCGGCGTAAGCTTCGGCTTCTGGCCGGCGTTCCGCGCGGCAATGCTGGACCCCATAGAGGCGCTGCGGTACGAATAATTAATCCACCGTTATAGATTTGCTGACATTTTTCGGAGAGTCCGGATGGACGCCGTGGTCCATTATTTCAAGCCGGTCAAGGAACTCCATTTTCCTGACACTCATATCAAGCGCCAGAAGCTGCAGCACCACCGAACTTGTAAAAAAAGCGAGCAGGTCATCGTCCGTTTTGGGAAGAACGATATATTCCGATCTATAGGTCTTTGAATACATGGACGGCACGCTTTTCGCGGCGGCGTCGCGCAGAACCCTGTTCTCCTCGGCTATCACATAAATATTCGCGCCGCGGATCTTATGCGTGTTTATCTGGGAAATTGTAAGGTTGACATCCCTGGAATTAGGTCCGGTGACAAAAATAAGGGGATAATTAGTGTACATGCTTTCAAAAAAATTATGCTCCTTGAAAATGCCGGCGAAGATCTCGGACTCTTCACTGGAAAGACCTTTCGGCTTAACATCAAAAAACGCATAATTGGATACCGCGTGAAAGATATTGTACAGGCTTTTCCCAGAGAAGGTCTTTCCTGACCTTTTTGCTATGGCGTATCTGATCGTGTCGGAGAATTTATTAACAAGCCCTCCTACTCCTTCCATTCCGAAAACAGTGTTCACTCCGAGAATAGTATTGGGACCGTGCTTGAATTCGGGGGCCTCAAACCCTTCAGTGTGGTTCAGGACCACTTCGCGCACCTTTAATGCTCCTTCTCTCGCGATCCCCTGCATTCCCGTGGCCAGTATGTGCATGCTCGGTTCCAGGAATAGCTCCAGACCGGCTCGCCTGACAGGACCGTGCGAATTTTCCAGCACGGCGCTTATCAGCCCCGGGATCAAATGAATATTATTTCGCCGTTTTTCCAGTTCCGCCTTCAAAGCACCTTTCACCTTGTTCTTTAAAAAGTGTTCCGCCAGGCGAACCGCCAGGATATACAACACAAGGAGCTGGTTAATGAAGCTTTTGGTCGCGGGCACCGCGATCTCGGGACCGCAATGCAGAGGAATAAAAATATCCGATTTCTCCAGAGCGAGGGTGGAATTGACGTTGTTCACTATATTTATCCTGGTTACTTTTTTCCCCGCCTCCTTCACCTGGTTGAAAATATCTATAAGGTCCTTTGTCTCCCCGCTCTGACTGATGCCTATGACAATATCCCCGTCCTCTATGGCCTGCAGGCATTGAGACCTGAAATCGCCCGGAAAATATGCCGTAACATTGATGTTGGCTATCTTGTTAAAAAAGACGGAGGCGCATTTGGCCGCGTTGTATGAAGTACCGCAGGCCACAAAATAGGCCGTATTCCCGTTTTTATAGCATTTGGCAAGACTGTTCACGAACGCATTAGCTCTTGCCTTTACGTCCTCTATCTCCCCCAACATTAACAGCGCGTCGGCGAACCTGAGTGCCGGCCAGTTCTTTGAAGGCCCGGGCATGTCGCGCAGGTCCTCGAAAAGATCCGCCAAAAAAGATTCAAAAACAGGGGCGCCGGGAGAAGAGCGGTAGCCCCCCATAAGGACCGCGGCTTTCTCCGCCGGCCTGGATCCCATGAAGCCGGCGGCGGAATTTTTGAGTTTCGCGGGTTCGGTAATGGAAGCCAGCTTAAGCACTTCTTTTTTGATATTCAGGACCAATTTCGGATTTTGGGCCGCCACCTTGCGCGCATGGCCGATCAGCGGCGACTTATTGGCAAAATAACTTATGACTTTTTTCGCGGCATCAATTTCACCGAAGATCTCCTGCTCCATGAAATATTTGAATGGTCTTTTTAAACCGGTTTCCTCTACTTTCAGATGGCTCCTTACCTTATCCTTCACTATCCGGCAGCCGGTTTTAACACTGTAAAAATCGGCCTTATCAGCCGTGTAAAGAACGAACTCGTCCTCTTTGATGGGATACAGCATTTTCGTCATTGAAAGGACGCTGGCAAGATCGGATGAGGCGATAATAAATTTGCTATACGAAAACTTATCGTTTTTCGCGACAGTACGCTGTCGCGTTCATCCTCTACACTATCGGTAGTCTCACTGAAAGCGCCGCCGGCTTGGGGGGCCCATGTGCGCGACGGTATCGCCTGCCGTGCCGGACTATACCCGGAACCACGCGCATCACGTGGGCGCCGGTGTTTGCCGCGACTCCCGCCGCCATGAAAAACCGGCCTACCGCGCCCGCGAAACCGGTTTAAATCCCTTGTCCCGCATAGTCCTCGATAACCTGCCGGAGTTCGGGCAATGGCTCAGATTCCCATCGGACACGCGTCCCCGCCCTCATCTTTCGGTAATTAACGCCTTTGAAAAATTCGTGGAATGCGGCGTGATGCGCTATGGCGTGGTCCGCTACCGCTGCCCCGGCTGCGGCGGGGATATGCTGGTAGCCTTCTCCTGCAAGCGGCGGGGCCTGTGCCCGAACTGCGACGCCAAACGCTCCGCCATAATAACCGGCGCGGCCATGGACCGCCTGCTTCCTCTTGCGCCCTACAGGCAGTGGGTGCTGGTGGTGCCCAAGCGCCTCAGGTACTTCATAAACCGCAGCCCGGCCCTGGCCGGGAAGGTCTCAAAAATACTCGCGCGCGAAATAAACCGCTACCTGGTAAATAAAGCTCCCGGCGCCCCGGCGCAGCTCCACTTTATACAGCGCTTCGGCGGCGCGCTCAACCTGCACGTGCATGTTCACGCGATCGTTTCGGACGGGGTGTTCAGTCTTAAACCCGGCTTCATGGGCAGGCCGGAGCTGGTCTTCACCCCGGTCCCTATGCCGACGGAGGAGGAATTCTCCCGCATAGCGGAGGCTATACGCAGGAAAGTCATAAGGCAGATCCGCCGGTACGGCGGGCTCCCGCCTGAAGCCGCCGAAAACCTTCTTTCCTGGAAGAACCCCGGGTTCTCGCTGCACAACGGCGTCGGTATAAGGGACTGGGACCGCGACGCGCTTGAACGCCTGCTCGGGTATTGCTCGCGCCCGGCTATCTCGCTGGCGCGCCTGGTCTATGCGGCCAAGGCCAACATGGTCGTCTACCGCCCGGAGCCGAACTCCGGCAGGCGGGGGCTTATCACAATGACCGCGCTTGAATTCCTGAGGCGCTGGGGCCTGCTTATGCCGCCGCCCCACAAGAACCTGATACACTACTATGGCGCGCTGGCGCCGAAATCGCCGTTAAGGCCTTACCTGGTGGCGAAAGTGGGGAGGGAAACAGGCAAGAGCTATATAAAGGAAAAGGTCAGGGACTTATCAAACAGCGCAAAGTCCTGGGCTGCCTGCCTTGCGCGGGTCTTCGAGGTGTTCCCGCTGACGTGTCCCAAGTGCAACCTGGAAATGAAACCCGTGGCGGTCATCATGAACGATAAAGAGCTTATAAGACTGCTAAGCCACCTGGGACTGGCTACGGATTTCCCGGTATTCAAACCCGCCAAGGCGCTGCCTGCTATAAACGAATGCGGCCCACCCGACGAAAACTGCCAGCTGGATCCGCGGGAAGACTTATGCGAAGATAATTCCCAACCAGCTGACGACTGACCCCTACAAGGTCTGACTCTCTCCGACCACCCCGCCCGGCCGCCGGGCGAAGCGCCGGAAAATTCCGTCAAAATAAGCCGCTTTTTGGTATTATAGCGGTATCAGCCGATTTTTTGCAAATTTTCGCCGCGCGGAAGGGGGGGATTCTCCGGAACTAGGTACGATAATCGCTGTTATGTTGCCTACAGATCTATCAACAAAGACGTAGGCGCTCTCCGCTTCATTGTTATGTTTATGCGGCCCCTTGGGATGGTGGTTATCGTAAAGCAGCGCGGGATCGTCCTGGCCTTGGGGAATGAACGCCAGCCGATACCGCACTCCTTTCGGATGCTTCACTCCCATAGGAACTTTCCAGACAACCAACTCTAAAATATCCCCATCAGCATCGGTCAATTTTTGTTTCAGCAACAGCACAGCCTTCATATATGTATATGATATATCAGAGAATACATATTGTCAATAGGGAGTATATATAGATCGTCCCGCAAACTTCTTCGCGGTCGTTCCTTTAACCCCGGTTAGATAACGAACATCAGCTTGTCGGCGAACAGGAGCGCGCCGAAAATTATCATTACGGCCCCGGCCACCGCTTCCACCCAGCGCATGGCGCTTTTGTACCTGCCGATGAACGCGAAGAACCTGCCGGTCAGGAACGCGGCCGCGAGCAGCGGCACGGCCAGCCCCGCCGAATAGGCCAGCAGCAGGACGACGCCCTTCCAGGCCGAATGGTCTGTTCAATCATGCGCTTGGTAGGCTCGTCTGCAAGCTTCACATAGAAGTCCAATATCTCGTCTCGATTGGATATCCAGTGCTTCATGCGCTTTTCCAGTTCCTCTTGAGTCAGCGTTTTCATTACTGCCTCCTATACCGTGATATTTGCGGTCTTGAAATATGCAACCAACATGACTGCGGCCAGTTGATTCCGGCCGCCTACATGCCAATCGGTGTTCCTTTCAGGCTCAAGGCTGGATTTATAATCGTAGATGGTGAATTCCAGACCGCTAATGCGCCCGTACCATTCCGCCTTAACCTTGCCGTCCGGTGATAGTCCCGCCAGTGGCTTACCAAACACACGCACAAGGTCCTCGTAGCGCGTTCCTTCCGGCATATAACCTATGCATCCCGTGCCGCGAGGGCGGTTACCGCCCACTTGAACTTCTGCCTCCAGCGTTACTTTCATTTTTGCCTCCTTGCGGCGAATCAGAACATTTTCCGGGGTTATTATCCCTGCGTTGACCAATTCCCTTTTTACCAGCGCGTGTATCCGAACCGCCGCGCCGATTGTCAAATCCAAGCGGTGAGCCAGCATATCCGGCTGAAGGCTCCAGACCTTCTCGTATAGCTCCTTTGGAATCCCGTCACCGCGTTTTCTCATCTCCATATAACTATGCCTCAGGGAAGTATTTTGCCAGCGATGGATCATCGCGGTATATTTTCAGCATCTTTACAGCCTCGCGCGCGCCCCGCACCAGTTGCGCCCGCGCCTGCCAGTCCAGCGTAGAGTGGAAGATGTCGTTACGCATGATGTCTTCAATGTATTTAGTATCCTTCCCGCTGGCCGCCGTCGCCCCAACTATAACCTGCTGATAGGGGCTCATGACTTAACCGCCTTAACCACGGCCGGGATGTCGCCCTCTACCAGCGTTCCCAAGGCCGTAACATCTTCAATAAACAGCTCATCTTCTACCGCCAGGTTGTCCCACTGCACGAACACTTCCTGGCCCACAGTGCGAACCACCGTTCCGGTGTATTTGCCGCCCCATTTAGCGTCACGCACCCGGTCGCCTTTCCTGATTTTCATCGTATTCTTCATAGTGCTTTACCTCCTTTCTCCGTCGGCGAATCATGCTACAGGATCACCCTACAAGGAATTCGGCAAAGAAGCAAGGCCTTTCTTCGTAGGAAAGGGAAGAATTTTCGCCGAAACCGCACCACGTTGCGCCGTTTCAGCGATTTTCCGCCTCGTTCTGGAACCTATGCAATTTTCGCACGTAAGGCAGGAATCCTTCTTTGGGCTTCTGGTTCAATTTCCAAAGCAAGAATTTGTCAAATCCATCCCATGAAATCTCCCCATTTGTATAAACCAGAATAACGAATTCCCTAATGAGCATTTTCTTCTTCTTAGGCATGGTTTTTCTCCTCGGGCAAGTTGCCGCAGATAGGGAGGTTACCTTCGTTAAAAGCCTTATGCAACACATGAGAGCCTTCTTCGTCAGTTATGGATATTCCTTTATATTGCTTTGATAAATTTGGATTTGCTGGTTGGATTTGCTATATTTTTGGTGGGTACTCATAGATATATATTAAATGGCATGAGTCATTTCTCGCAGCATCAGTAATATGGCTGGTCAGAATGAAAAAACTATTGAAATTGCATTTTAAAAATGCTCATTTAACTGAGAGCAGCCCGCAGCCCGCAGCCCGCAGCCCGCAGCCCGCAGCCCGCAGCCCGCAGCCCGCAGCCCACTAAGCCTCCAATAAACCGCAGTAAAAACTTTAAAAGAAATTCCGGGGCAGCAACGCCTTCGGCTGTTCTCACACGTCCCTGCCATTCAAACTTCACTAATCAACCGAAAGCAACGAGGTTGAAGGCGGGTTCACACCCATGAAACCAATCATCCGCATAGCGATAACAGTGCTTTTAGTTGCAACCATTTTGGGTATTGGAATTATCAGCCGTCGCAGACACAATGATAAAACTAAAGATGAAGCTGCCGAAATGATTACGGGCACGGTTATGGATGGCGGCAATAAAATTGAAGCCGGGGTCCTGATATTCGCGAGTACCGGAACCATAACAGATCCGCCGCCCGTTCTCTACGCCAAAGCACCACCGGATTCAACCCTATACACGACTGTAAGCGGCACGGACGGTAAATACAGCCTGGAGGTGCGCGCAAGCAGGTCTTCTTATAATATGCGCGCTTTTTACTCGGTACCGAATTCCAACAACCAGACTTTTACCACTACCAGTAAAACCAAGTCGGGAATAATAGTCAACAAAGGTTCCAAAGTATCGGAGCAGAATTTCGCATGGCCATGAATCTTAACCGCCGCTCCAATCATCTTCCCATCGCCCATAAAAAACCCGGCGTAACCACACTATGCGCTTCTGAGCCGAACGGGCATATCTTCGGGCAGGCACGTTGCGGGGTTACTCTGGTGGAATTAATGATAGCGATGGCGTTAATGACTATCGGCATTGTAGGCCTGATGGGGTCCTTTAAGTACATACAGCAAGCTATTCAGTCCTCAAAAAACCGCACACTCGCTTCAAACCTGGCGCAGGAAAAAATGCAGATATTGAAGCAGAAAAATTATTATCAGGTATTGGTCACCTCGGACCCGGCCCATAACACCACGGATTTCGCTCCGGAATCCATAGACTACGACACCGGCTATTTCCCGCCGGAAGATATAACCGCAGCCGGCGTTACTTATAGGCGTTACACTTTAATTCAGGTGGCACGGGAGGACTCAGGGACAATGGTTACGCTCAGTCCTTCCACTCCGGATACCGGCCTGAGGCTTATAACCGTGACGGTTGTCTGGAGCCAGGGCGGGGCCAAGAAGAAACAGCGGGCAAGAAGTCTGCTGGCCAATCCCAATACGGTTATGGCCAACGCGGTATTCAACGGCCTGGTTAGAAATTCGGTGACGCTGGCCCCTATATCAGGGGCGCTTCTTAACGCTGCCGAAAACATGGGCTGGCGGGACACCACCAACGCTTCCGGCATATATTCCATAAACATGTCTCCCGGCAACTTCACGCTTGTCGCTTCAGCCCCCGGTTATTATACTGAGTTCCGCACCGTGTCCATTGCCGCCAATGCCACTCAAACACAGGATTTTAACCTGGCGAAAATAGCCACCGGCACGGTGACAGGAACAGCCTGGGTCAACCCCAACCTGCTCATCAGCCAGGTTGTGGTAGAAACCAACACCTGGGTTAGTGCCGCGCTGGGAAACAGGAATGTGGAATACATAGAACTTTTCAACCCCACGCCCGGCCCGATTGATATCGGTGTGACCGGAGATCCGGAAATCCGCATTGATTATGACTGCGAGCCGGCCGGACAGGACCGCGCCCACACCGCCTTTAACTTTATGTTCGTGAGTACCTATGTGGCCCCGGGCCACTATTATCTGCTGGCCAGCGCAATGACATTCATGATCAACGGTTCCATGATTAACGCCGACGCCTGTTTCGGCTCGGCCGCCGGTTGTAACACCGCGCCGACATTTCCTGATTATCTTGATAATAACCGGGCAGGCGACATAGAACTAAGTCGTTATTCGGACAATGCGGTTTACGATATCGTCGGATGGAAGGACAAAGAAGCCGGCTCGGACA
>Ga0247841_10003647_pt1 | contig 27988 bp, 31 predicted proteins | sample LaCruzMarch2015__2_FD_192410 | JGI IMG/M metagenome (GOLD analysis project Ga0247841, IMG submission 192410) | Freshwater microbial communities from meromictic Lake La Cruz, Castile-La Mancha, Spain - LaCruzMarch2015_18m | ecosystem: Environmental > Aquatic > Freshwater > Lake | place: Spain... | reverse complement strand
TTTTGAGAAGTGTTGCTAAAACCCCTATAAGTATGTTATGTTGTAGCGTTCGGGGCGTGGCGCAGCATGGTTTAGCGCGCTTGCCTTGGGAGCAAGAGGCCGCTGGTTCAAATCCAGTCGCCCCGATATTATTTCAATAACAGCCGTTAGCCGTTAATGATAACCGCAAAATCAACACCTTTTCTGCTAATAGCCAATTGCTAACCGCTAATAGCTTACCCGGGATGGTCTTTTTTGTTAATCCTTTTAACTAATGATGATGGCATCGACTCTGAAGGTCTTGTTTTACTTAAAGACCGTCTTTCACAACAGCATGAAGTGTGTACTATTGCGCCGGAGAGAGAAAGAACCTGTATCGGACATGCAGTCACTATCCACAAGCCCTTGAGGATAAAAGAAGTCCGTAAAGGTCTATTCTCTACGAACGGCACCCCTGCTGACTGCGTGCTGCTGGGAACAAGGGTTCTCCTCAAGAAAAGGCCTGACCTTGTCATTTCAGGGATTAACAAGGGTCCCAATATGGGACAGGATGTAAATTATTCAGGCACCGTTGCAGCGGCAAAAGAAGGGGCATTCCTCGGGATCTCCTCCATGGCAATCTCTATCAGTGCACGGGCAGACTATCTTTTTAACGATGCTATTGCGATTATCGCCGGAATTATTGAAAAATCCAGGAATGTTACCTTCCCTGATCAAACGTTTTTAAACATCAATATCCCCAATATCCCGCAGCACAATATAAAAGGTTTTATGGTGACAAGGCTCGGAAAAAGGATATATAATGATGCGGTTGTTGAAAGGGTCGATCCGAGAGGGGGCAAATATTACTGGATCGGCGGAAATGGTGTAAGTTATGAAAGCATTGAAGGCACAGATTTTTATGCAATTGAAAAGGGCTATACTTCAATTACACCGTTAGGTCTGGATATAACGAGTAACAACTCGATTGATATATTCAAAAGGTATTTTGGGAGCATTTCAGGATGAAATTTTATATTGAGACATTCGGTTGCCAGATGAATGAGCATGATTCAGAAAAAATGGATCATTTTCTTCAGACCGGCGGCCTTGAACCGGCAAAAGACGCAACTGATGCTGATGTGATTATTGTGAATACGTGCTGCGTGAGAGAAAAGGCCGAGCAGAAATTTTACAGTCGAATGGGCAGACTGAAAGACTTAAAAACTAAACAGGGCAAAATACTTGGCATAACAGGATGTATCGCCCAGCTTGAGAAAGAGGGCATTAAAAAGAGGCTGCCCTTTATCGATTTCTCGCTTGGACCTTCAAGTATCCATAAAATTACAGAGGCTGTCGAGCATGCAGCCCGGAAGACCGATTTCCTTGACTTTTCAGAAAACGGCTATCACCCTTCTGTGTTCGTTACAACTGGAAACAAAAACAATGGCGTTAAGGCGTTCGTTACCATCATGAAGGGCTGTAACAATTTCTGCAGTTACTGCGTGGTCCCCCATGTAAGGGGGAGAGAGGTAAGCAGGGAGAGCAGCGACATATTAAACGAAATCAAAGGCCTCGTCAGAAAGGGCATAAAAGAGGTAACGCTCCTCGGCCAGAACGTAAACTCCTACAACAGGGGCAGCGAAGATATATCGTTTCCTGAGATTCTTGAAAAAATAAACGGGATTGACGGGATTGAGAGGATCCGGTTTGTCACATCGCACCCGAAGGACCTCTCCGCTGAACTCATTAACTGCTTCGGAATGCTTGACAAGCTTTGTGAACAGATACATCTTCCTTTTCAGGCAGGGTCAGACAGCATATTGAAGCTTATGAACAGAGGTTATACTGCCGATGAATATATTGACAAGGTGGTTCGGCTAAGAAACCAGTGCAGCAACATTGCCATTACAACGGACTGCATAGTCGGTTTTCCGGGAGAAGACGAAGAGGCATTTGACAAAACCATGGAACTGGTTCAGCATGTAAAATTTGATGGTATATTCTCCTTTGCCTATTCCCCGAGAAAACACACCGCTGCATCAACCCTGCCCGAAGAAGTACCAAAGGAAGTAGCTCTCGAAAGGCTGAGACACTTGCAGGAAGTTCAAAAGGACATAACCCTGAAAAAAAACAGATCAATCGAAGGGAAAACCGTTGAAGTCCTTGTGGAGGGTGCCAGCAAAAACTCGGAAAAAGAGATTACAGGCAGGACCAGGACGAATAAAATTGTAAATTTTAAGGGTGAAAAAGATATGGTTGGGCGGATAACCGATGTTCATATAGTAAAGGGCTGCACCAATTCACTCAAGGGTGAAAGACCTGAGGCCAAGGAGGCACAATATGTTTAAAGAAATGAAGGTGGCGGGCATAACTGTAGACCCTTTTACAAACACGCCTATAGTGCTCCTTAAAGACCTTGAGGATAAGGACGTTCTCCCTATCTGGATCGGACTGCTCGAGGCATCAAGCATTGCCACTGCCCTGGAAAACATCAATACACCGAGACCCATGACGCACGACCTGGTGAAAAATATTCTGGATAGCTTGGGCGTGAAGATCGTAAGGGTTGAAGTAAACGACCTGAAAGACAACACATATTACGCGCTGCTCCATCTTGAGGTTGATAACAAGCGACTCGTTGTTGATTCGAGACCAAGTGACGCTATAGCTATTGCAGTAAGAACCAATGCACCCATTTTTGTGGAAGAGAGCGTCATTAAAAAATCAGCAAAAATTGACCTCTCAACAAAGGGGGATAAGGTTGTGACCGAAGCAGGTGATTGGGAGGATATCCTTGAAAACCTCTCGCCGGACGATTTCGGTAAATATAAAATGTGACGCATTCGTAACAATATTTTCTATTGTCATTGCGAGGAGCGAAGCGACGTGGCAATCTAATTATATTAAAATGTCATACGAAGCGAGATTGCTTCACTTTGTTCGCGATGACTGCAAATTTGACTTTTTTACGAGTTCATCAATTGTGGCAGAAACAAGAGAAACGAAAGAAACAGGAAGAGGGTAACAATGATTGATCTGCATACACACACACTTTTAAGCGATGGAGAGCTTCTTCCTGCCGAATTAGCGCGAAGAGCGAAGGTGAAGGGTTATCACACTATAGGCATATCAGATCACGTTGACCATACAAATATTGAGCATGTTGCTGCATCAATACTCAGGTTGAGTAAACACATTGCCTACCAGGAAGGAATCACGATTCTGCCTGGTGTTGAAATAACGCATGTTCCAAAGAATATGATAAGTGAACTCATCAGCTTTGCGAGGAAACTCGGCATCTTCTACGTGGTTGTCCACGGCGAGACCATTGCTGAACCCGTTGAAGAAGGGACAAACGGGGAGGCCATCGCGGGCGGGGCAGACATCCTTGCCCACCCCGGGCTCATTACCGAAGATGATGTAATTCGTGCAAAAGAAATGGGCGTTCTCCTTGAGATAAGCGGGCGAAAGGGGCATTCTCTCGCGAACGGCCATGTGGCAAGGCTGGCAGAAAAATATGGCGCAAAACTCATATTCGACACCGATTCGCATAGTCCATCCGATCTGGTAAGCGAAGAACAGGCAAGAAATGTTGTACTGGGGGCAGGGTTGACCCCGGAGGCATTTGATACAATGCAGCAAAACGCGTTTGAGCTTATAAAAAGGGTCGCAGAAAAGAGAAAATGAAACTAACGATTGATGAAAATGTTAAAGGAATCCCTCATTATCCCAAGGCTGCCATGTACGGTCTCGACGATGGATGGGTAAGACTCGCCTCAAACGAAAATCCCTTCCCGCCATCTCCCGGGGTGGAGTCTGATATACTCGGAGTAATCCCGTACATAACGCGTTATCCCGGCGGTGAATATGAGCTGAAAGCAGCGATTGCGGAAAAATACGGGACAAAGCCCGAACAGATTGTGCTTGGAAACGGCTCTGATGAGCTTATCGAGATGGCGCTTAAAACAATGAAAATCAAAGGGAAAAACAGGGTAATTATATCCGAACCTTCTTTTGCCTTCTATGCCATAGCATCAAAAATTTACGGATATGAAGTAGGCAGGGTTCCGCTTGATACAAATATGAAGGTTGACCTCCGCACAATCCGCGATGCTGTCGATGATCAAACTCGCGTCATATTTCTAAACAATCCGCTCAACCCCACAGGGACAATTTTCGAGAAAAAGGACTTCACGCTTTTTCTAAAGGGAATACCGGATGACGTGCTTGTTGTTGTCGATGAAGCGTACGCGGAGTTTGTAGAAAGTACGGAGTTCCCCGATTCTTCCAAATATATAAACGACTTTCCCGTTCTCACGTTGAGGACATTCTCAAAGGCCTATGCCCTCGCCGGTTTAAGGGTGGGGTACGGGATCTGCGAAACCTCTCTGGCCTCTTTTCTTGAGAGGACAAAACAGCCGTTCAGTGTAAACACAATAGCACTGATTGGCGCAAAGACTGCATTAAATGACAAAAAGCATCTGGAAAAGGTGCTTAACAATAACAAGAAAGGGAAAATATACCTTTATAGCGCCTTTAAGGAGCTGTCAATAGAGTATGTTCCGACAGAAGCCAATTATGTGCTCTTCCGGGTCGGGAAGGGGGCTGAAGCAATTACAAAAAGGCTCTTTGAAGAAAAAATCCTGGTAAGGTGGATGGGCGCCTATAACCTCCCTGAGCACATAAGGGTATCAATAGGCAGGACGAGTGAAAATATGCGGTTTATAGAGGCGCTGAAGAAAATACTATGAAGAAGGGTTTAATCATCACCATTGACGGTCCGAGCGGTGCCGGTAAGAGCACTGTTGCGAAGATGCTTGCGCGGTCTCTCGGTTATACATACATTGATACGGGCGCCATGTACAGGGGGATAGCATACGCGTACGGGGAGCAGGGAGTGGGAAGCGCAAACCCCTTAAATAATATGGAAGTTTTTCTTGAAAACCTTTCGATGCGGTTTGAGTTTGGAGATACTGCAAGGGTTTTTCTTAATGATACGGATATCAGTGAGAGCATCAGGACCCCCGAAATATCGATATTAGCATCAAACCTCTCACAGAAGAAAGAAGTGAGGGGGTATCTCACAAAAAAACAGAGGGAAATAGGGGAAAAGGGCGGGATCGTCATGGAGGGGAGGGATACGGGAAGTGTTGTCTTCCCTGATGCCGATATAAAATTCTATCTGGATGCCAATCCTGATGAACGGGCAAAAAGACGGCACATTGAACTATCAGTAAAAGGTATTGATGCTGAAATATCCCGCGTGAAGGAAGAGATGTCGAAGAGGGACAGGGACGATTCCGAAAGGGATATCGCACCCCTCACAATACCGCAAGGATCTGTTGTTATTGATACGACCGGGATAGACGCAAAGGGCGTGGCAGATGCACTATTAAAACATATTAAGGGGTTGGAGCTGTAATGCAGGTTCTGAAGACAAAACATTTAGGTTTTTGTTTCGGTGTGAGAAGGGCTATAAACATAGTCATACGGGAAGCTGAACAAAATAAAGGAAAAATTTATACGATAGGTCCAATCATACACAATCCTCAGATGGTGGATAGTCTAAAAGAAAAAGGGATAATACCCGTTGATGATGTTTATCAGATCGATGATGGTATTGTTGTGTTCAGAACCCACGGGATAAAAAAAGAGGAAGAGGCGTACATAAAAGGCAAGGGTCTGCCCATCATCGATACCACATGCCCCTTTGTGAAAAGGGTGAGAAAAGGCGCAATTTTCCTGAAAAAAAACGGGTACAAAGTGGTTATTGTGGGAGACAAAGACCACCCTGAAGTGAAAAGTGTGTTGAGTTATTTGGATAATGATGGTATTGTATTGCAAATACCCACTTCTATTAAGGAAAAAAAGATCGGGGTGGTAAGCCAGACCACGCAGGACAAAGAAACCTTTTTCAACATCGTTCGGGGTTTAATAGAGGGGGTCGAAGAACTAAGAGTTTACAATACAATATGCCAAAGCACCGAGGTACGACAGGATGAGGCAGCCATGCTGGCCTCAAAGGTAGACTTAATGCTGATTGTTGGTGGAAAAAACAGCTCGAACACAACAAAGCTTTACAATGTGGTGAAAAGAGTACAACCGATCACATACCATATTGAGACTGAAAAAGATATAATGCCTGAATGGTTTTCGGGCATGAGCAAGGTTGGCATAACTGGGGGAGCCTCTACCCCGGATCACATTTTAGATATTGTGGAGAGGCGGGTAAAAAATCTTTAGGGGGCTTACATGTTAGATACAGGCGAAACGGGAGCACAAAAAGAAAAAACTCAAGAGGAGATGAGGGCGCTCTACGAGACTTCCATGAAGAGCCTGCAAGACGGTAATATCTTAAAGGGAAGAATCCTCAACATCAACGGTGATACTGTCATTGTAGATGTTGGCTTAAAATCCGAAGGCAAGATCTCTATTAGCGAATTTATCAGCAAATCGGGTGAGCCAAAGGTTCAGATAGGCGATGAAGTTGAGGTAATGATTGTTGGAAGGGAGAGCGGATTCGGACTGCTTCTCCTCTCAAAACAAAGAGTCGATTTTATCAGAACATGGCAAAAGATAAATAAATCCTTTGAAGACGGAACTCACGTTGACGGAGATATCGTCTCAGAAGTAAAGGGTGGTTTTTCAGTTGATATCGGCGTTAATGCTTTCCTCCCCATATCTCAGGTAGATATTAAACCCGTAAAAAACGCCTCTTCGTTCGTCGGCAGACATTTGAGATTCAAGGTTATCAAGGTAAATCAGAGAAAAGGGAATGTCATCGTTTCAAGAAGGATATTTATGGAGGAAGAAAGAGATAAAAAGAAAAGTGAGTTCTGGAAAAACATCAAAAAGGACCAGATTCTTTATGGTTTTGTACGAAATATAACCGACTATGGCGTCTTCGTAGATCTTGGCGGGGTTGATGGTTTTCTTTATCTCAACGAGATCACATGGGGCAGGATCACACATCCAAAAGAACATTTAAGGGTTGGCGATGAGGTAAAGGTCAAAGTATTGGAGGCAGACACAGAAAAAGAGAAGGTGTCTGTCAGCATAAAACAACTTAAGCCGGATCCATGGCTTAAGGTAGAGGAAAGGTATCCGATAGGGGAAAAGGTAAGAGGCAAGATTGTAGGGATTGTCGACTATGGCGTTTTCGTGGAACTTGAGCAGGGCGTAGAAGGACTGCTCCACATCAGCGAGATGAGCTGGGACAGAAGGATTAAAAATCCGGACAAAATTGTAAAAAAGGGTGAATGGATCGAGCTTGTCGTTCTTGGAATAGATAAGGAGAAAAAACGAATTTCTCTGGGCCTGAAGCAATTATTGCCAGACCCATGGGATGAGCTTGCCCGGGAGTATCCTGTTGGATCGATAATTAAAGGAAAGGTAAAAAACATTACCGATTTCGGTATGTTCGTCGGAATCGGAAACGGAATAGATGGCCTGGTGCACATGTCGGAAATCTCATGGTCAAGGAGAAAAAAGGCTGTTTCTGATACCTATAAAAAAGGAGTAACGGTAGAAGCCCTTGTTATTAATATAGACAAAGGACAGAAGAAATTTTCCCTGAGCATCAAACAATTAAATGAAGACCCGTGGGCTGGTCTTACAAGCCGCTATCACGTAGGGGATATTGCAGACGGTTATGTAACAAGTTTAACCGATTTCGGCATTTTTGTTGAAATAGAAAACGGCATAGAGGGCCTTATCCATATATCAGAGGTAGACGAAGCAAAAGGGAAACATCCTTCCGAGTTTTTCAAAATTGATGATGAGGTAAGGGCCATGGTTCTCAACATAGATGAGAGAAATAAAAGGATTGGCTTGAGCATCAAGGCAATAAAGAAAATTGAAGATGACAGGACAATGGAAACATATACCAGAGAAGAAGGCTCCCTCTCAATGCTCGGGGATTTTTTTGAACAGGCAATGAAAAAGGGTAACGCGGAAACCACTGAAAACCCTGGAGAGTAAAGTGCCCATCAAGAAAGAATTACTCGATATACTCTGCTGTCCTAAATGCAAGGGCGATATCAGCCTCAACGAATCGCAGGATGGTCTTATATGTGATGCCTGTAAGCTCATATACCCCATCAAGGACGATATACCTATAATGCTTATAGATGAAGCGATCAACGTTGTTTGCAAATAGATACAGGTGCTTATAGATTCCCTCCTTATTTTTGTAATAAAACTTTTCCAACAATTCGTCCGTATCTTGCCCGAAAATGGCCGGCAAGGGGTTGGTGTGTTTTTTGGAAGGATTGCCTTTTATATCCTGAAAAGAAGACGAACCATTGCTATCACTAACATCAAAAGGGTTTTCAGCAATTCAGATGTTTCCTGGCAAAAACGCATCGCAAAAAAATGTTTCGAAAATATGGGGATCAACTTTATTGAACTTCTCCTCGTCCCATACCTTTCAAGGGTAGAGTACGATCTGCGGTTCAGCATAGACGACAGGCAGTTCGCAGATGAAGCGTTAAAGATGCACAAGGGGCTCATAGCGCTTGTATTCCATTACGCCAACTGGGAAATTATGGGTATAACATCGCGCTTTTTTGAAAATGATGTTATCGCGCTCGCACGTCCGCTAAAAAAACGCGTAAAGCTGAATAACTTTCTCAATGGCCTCAGAATATCAACGGGTCTCAAAATCCTTCCCAACATAAACACCAGCAGGGACATCATGCGCTGCCTTAAAGAAGATAATATTATAGCAATCCTTGCTGACCAGAGGGAAAAAAGGTCGAGGGGGGTTTTTGTTGAGCTTTTTGGTGAAAAGGTGCCTACTTCAAAAGGGATTGCTATGATAGGCATGAAAACTGGTGCGCCTGTTATCCCTTTTTATCTGGTGCGCAAAGGATTCCTGAGATACACGCTGGTTTGCGGTGAACCGATAGATATGGAAAGAAAGGGAAACATAGAAGAGTTGATCCACAATAACACAAGGAAAATAAATGTATTCCTCGAAACCATCATACTTAAGCACCCCGAGGAATGGTTCTGGGTACATAGACGCTGGGGGAGAAACACGTAAAGGCAGTCAAAAGAAGTCGATAGTGAATAGTAAATCGTCGAAAACCAAGAATTAAAAATCGATAAAACAGAAAATATCAACTGCAAATTCTATGTGCTGCCGGCGCCAAACTATTTGTCTTTGCTTCTATACAGGAGCGAGTCTAAGAACCAACCTGTTTTGTCAAAAAACCTCATAGCTTTTAAACGTTTCCGCATGAGCGGCAGGATATCATATCCGGAAAGTTCCTCGTAACTTCTTAAGAATAGAATCTTTTCTTTAATGCTTACGGGGGGATATCCTTTTCTTGCCATCTTTTCTACATACCTGTTGAGCCTCCAGAACATGCGTTCCATATCTTTTTTTGTTATCGATTTAGTGCAGGCCTTATCGAAATCGAGAAATCTCATTTCGTTGTTGTGTGTAATCAGGATGTTATTAAGGTGCAGATCAGGGTGGTAGACCCCAAGTCTTTCGAGATCATACATGTAACCGGCGATTGCCTTAATGATCTTTGACCTTGTCCCGGATTCAGCTTTTGAAAAAAAATCCAACAGACTCATTGCGTCTTCCTCGAATAGAGTAAGGAGATATGGGATTTTCATTGCACCATATGTTTCAATTATTGCACAGTAGGGCTTAACAATCGAGAATCCCGCATTATTTAAATAATTAATAATTGCCAACTCCTTTATAGCCCTTTGCCCGGAAAAAAAATAATCCTTTGTTAGCCCCCTTAACAAACCCCCGTGTATATATTTTCTGCATGCTATTCTTTTGCCATCCACTGTCAGCACTTTTATGGAGTCTCTCCCTTTCCCTTCCAGCACATCTGCCTTCAGAAAGGCGCCTATCAGGGCAGAGGGCTCAGCTACCCCGTCCTGAAAGTAAAGACGATATTTTCCATGTGTATCCTTTTTCAAACTGTTCGCTCTCCCTAAAACCCCTAGACTACACACTGTGTTTCCCTTTATATCTCCCTGAAACTTTACCATAATTGTGCCCGTCTGTGCTATAATTACCAAGGTTCATTTGTATAATCAAAAACGTCCATTATACTAACCATGCGCATCATTACAGACCTCCATATCCATTCAAAATATTCGCGGGCCAGCAGCAAGGACATGGCCCCTGAGGCGTTATGGAAATGGGCCCAGCTAAAAGGCATAACAGTTGTAGGCACAGGTGATTTTACCCACCCGGCATGGTTTAAGGAATTGAATGAAAAGCTGACGCCTGCAGGCAATGGATTATTCAGGCTGAAAAAGGAATATGAGACAAACGATGTCCCCGATTTATGCAGATCGGAGGTCTTTTTTATGCTTTCCTCCGAGATCAGCTCCATCTACAGCAAAAACGGAAGAACGCGGAAGGTACACTCCATAGTTCTTGTCCCTGACTTTGCCGATGCTGCAAAAATCCAAACAGCGCTTTCAAAAATTGGAAATATAAAATCCGACGGGAGACCCATACTCGGTCTCGATGCTAAAATGCTTCTGAAGATCGTTATGGATATGTGCCCCCTTGCCCTGGTCATCCCCGCCCATGCATGGACCCCCCACTTTTCCGTATTCGGGGCAGTATCAGGATTCGATTCTCTTGAGGAATGCTATGAGGAGCTCACCCCGTATATCTCAGCCATTGAAACAGGGCTTTCCTCAGACCCGTCCATGAACTGGAGGGTTTCGGCGCTTGACCGTATAACATTAATTTCGAACTCCGATGCCCATTCGCCGTCCAAAATAGGGAGAGAGGCAAGTATCTTCGATACAGGGTTATCCTATGCTGGCATAACAGATGCTGTTAAGACGAAAGAGGGTTTTCTCGGCACCATAGAGTTTTTTCCCGAAGAAGGAAAATACCACTACGACGGGCACAGGGCGTGCGGTGTCAATCTTTCTCCGGAGGACACTGTAAAACACAATTACCTCTGTCCTGTGTGCGTCAAAAAGCTTACCATAGGCGTTATGCACAGGGTTAATAAGCTCGCGGACAGGGCAGACGGCTTTAAACCGGAAGGCGCACCGCATTTTTACTCCACGATCCCCTTACCTGAAATACTCGGGGAATGCCTTAATGTAGGTCCTGGCAGCAAGACGGTTAATAAGGAGTATCAAAATCTCCTGCACAAACTCGGCAATGAATTCAAAATCCTCATGGGCGCTCGCCTTGACGATATTGAAAGTGTGTGTACGCCTCTTATCAGAGAGGCTATATCGCGCGCACGTTCTGGTAATGTGCGCATTGTGCCGGGCTTTGACGGTGAGTACGGTAAAGTTAAAATCTTTGACGAGGGTGAGTGGAAGAAAATCAAGGGAAAGGTGAGTCTGTTTTAAAACATGTCATTGGATTCTCGATACCGGATACAAATTTAACTTGTTAAAATTCTGCAAAATAGTTATTCTGAAATACGAGAGGCACTTAGAATGAAACGAATACTTTTAATCGATTTTGAAAATGTACAGAAGCTTGATTTTGAGCTTATCGATCTTGCAGACACTGAAATTGCAATCTTTGTCGGTAAATCCCAGAACAGGATACCTTTTCCTGTTGTGGAAAAGACTCAGGCCCTCGGCGAACGGGTTAAATGGCTTAAAATAGCGGGTGACGGCAAAAACAATCTTGACTTTCACATAGCCTTTGAATTGGGCCGCTTATGTGAAAGGCTCAAAAAAGACATTGAACTGATTATTCTTTCCATGGACAGCGGTTATGACTCTCTGATGAAGTATATAAACGATTCGGGCGTACCTATAAAAAGGATTTCAAATCTCGCCGAACTGGCCGACAGCAAGAAACAACTCCCGACCTCAAGGTTTACAAGCATTGTAGTTTCAAATCTAAAGAAAATCGATAACCAGAAACGTCCAAGGACCGGGGGGACATTAAAGAAACACATTGAATCATTGTTTAGAGATAAGGTAAGCGCAAACGAAATTGATTTAATAGTCGAGGAGATGTTCATTACAGGCCTGCTGACACAGACGAGCAACCGGTTAAAATATGATCTTGATTCTCCTGAGGAATAAATGAAGTCTGGCTGGAAATTATATTTGTTAAAACTTCAAGGCTTGTAATTTATTTTATTCCCAATATTCTTCGATATACCGCTCAATGTATTCAGTCACTTTTTTGTTCGGCTGATAAACGCCGAAGTGCCCTTCGCAGAGTATATCTGCTTTTAATTCAAGAAGCTTCTCCATGGATTTCTGCCAGTGTGACATGTTTGCGCCAAACTCCGCAAGAAAAGGTCCATGGATATCCTGGCCGAAGAGAATTCTTTTACCGCCCCTGTCGAGATACACCGAGATCGATCCGGGCGTGTGCCCCGGCGTATGGAGACAGCTAATTTCCTGGCCGCCAACGGTAAACCTCTCCTCCTCTTTTGTAAGTTTTGTATCCACGGCCAGAGGCGCAAAATTGACACCATACCAGTGCGCCGCCGTCATCCTGTTATCTCCCGTTTCAACCGCTGTTGAATCGACTTCGTGCATGACAATGCGCGAGCCAAACCGCCTCTTGAATTCATGCGCTCCGCCCACATGGTCTATATGACAGTGCGTAAGGATAACGGTGGAAATCTTTGCAGGATCAAGTTCCATTTTTTCAATATTCTGAATGATCTTGTTTACGCTTGGACCTGCACCGGTATCAATAAGCACCAATTCTCCGAGGTTTAAAAGATAGACAGAGCAATCCCGTGAATCGCTTATATCCGAATCCCCTATGAGGTATATATCCTTTGTTATTTCTTTTGGTCCCATCTCTCCCTCCTTGCTGAGAAATATTACCATGTTTTTCATGTCCGGAAAAGCAGTTATGGATAGCGAAATTTGAATGTAGATATTTTTTCAAGATTTTTTTATAGTTAATTATAAAACTTGAAACAGGGAGCCCACATGAAAAGTCTAATACGATTAATAATCACATTTTTGTATCATAATATCTTTTCTCTTTTAAAAACATCGGCGGATGACGCCTTCAGCACCGCTTGAGCAATCAGCGGAAGAAATGGTGTCCAGGAAAATGCCAAGATAGATACATCTTCACAGCTTCTATGCTTTTGATTTTACCGGAGGGTTAATATGAGCAAAGAAATATCTTTTACTGTCAGCGACATGCCAAAGGCCGAAAGGCCAAGAGAACGACTGCAAAAATTAGGCGCTGAGGCGCTTTCAGCACAAGAACTCTTAGCCCTTATTGTTGGCAGAGGGGTTTCTGGGAAATCGGTTATGACAATAGCACAAGAATTGATGATAAGGTTTGGCAGCATCAGAGGGGTAAATGAGGCAACCATTGAGGAACTGTCCGGGATTAAGGGGGTTGGACCTGCCAAGGCGGCGCAGTTAAAGGCATGCTTTGAACTCGGGAAACGAAAAGAACTGGAAACTGAATACGGCTACGAAGATTATGATATCAAGAACCCGCAGATTGTAGCAAAGTTGATCCGCGCGCACATAAAGGATATGAAAAAAGAGCATTTTATGCTCATGGCTCTTAACACAAGAAACAAGATTATTCGCATCGACAATATCTCTGTCGGCACCCTTAATGCCAGCCTGGTTCATCCAAGAGAAGTTTTCAATAAGGCGATTGCCCACGCTGCTTCATCGGTAGTTATCGCTCATAATCACCCCTCCGGCGACCCGGAACCATCGGAAGAGGACTTGAAAATCACCCGCCGCCTCGTAGAGGCAGGTAGAATACTTGGCATTGAGGTGCTTGACCATATTATCATCGGAAAACATACTGTAAAGAGCGCAATCACCGAGCACAGCAAGCCCGAAAAAGAAGGCTACTGCAGTTTAAAAGAAAAAGGGTTGATATAAGTTTTGAGTACGGAATTCGAATTAGAGCCGAAACAAAACCGCGTATCGACGAAATACTGTTAAAATACATTTGCGGCATTAAGTATCAATGGAATATAATAGAGAATAATGGAGGGGACATGGCAAGGCCTCAGGGCATGACAAATAAACCAGTTGATGTATTTGATATCATTGAGAAATAAATTTATTTTGATAAAAAAGGAGGGCATCATGAAAATTAAATGGTACGGCCATTCGGCATTTAAAATAACGACGGATAAGGGCGTTCGTATTATTATAGATCCCTATGAGTCAGGGGCGTTCGGTGGGGCACTCGCATACGGCAAAATCACCGAAGAAGCTGACATTGTGCTCTCAAGCCACGACCATGACGACCATAACTACACCAAAGACATTAAGGGAAACTTTACACAGATCAAGCAGGGCGGCGCCCATAATATGAATAATTTAGTAATAAAGGCTATTCCTACACATCATGACTCATCAAAGGGCAAAGAGCGTGGGGACAACCTCGTCTTTGTCGTTGAAGCGGATGGTCTGACATTGGCACACATGGGCGACCTCGGACACACCCTGGAAAAGGATGAAGTCGATAAAATAGGGAAGGTTGATATTCTTCTGCTGCCCGTGGGGGGTTTTTATACTATAGACGCAGGCGAGGCGACAAATGTCATGAATGATATAAGGCCTGCCATTACAATACCCATGCATGTTAAAACGGACAAGTGCGATTTCCCGATCGCGAAAGTGTCAGAATTTACAGCCGGCAAGAAAGGTGTAAAAGCGGCAAAAACCTCTGAAATTGAAATCAACAAAACGGGGCTCCCTGCAGAACCTGAAATAATCGTTATGGAATATGCATTGTAGGAGAATGTGGATATGCTGAAGCCATTATTTACCAAAAAAGCTATAGACGATACCGTAAAAAGACTCGCATCTTGCATTGAAAATGATTTTGATGGTGAGGAAATATTATTCGTGTGTCTCCTCAAAGGGTCTTTTATATTTTTATCAGACCTGATACGGTGCATTAAAAATCCTTCAACGGTTGACTTCATGAGGGTTTCGTCCTACGGAACCGCCATGAAGTCCAAAGGAGAGGTGACAGTCACAAAAGACCTTGAGGAAAGTATAGAAGGCAAAAACGTTATTATCGTTGAAGATATAATCGATTCGGGGCTGACGTTGAAAATCGTAAAAGAAATGCTCCTCGAAAGAGGCCCGAAATCGCTCAAAATATGTGCCCTGCTTGATAAAAGAGCTCGGAGGGAAGTTGAAATGGAAGGTGATTACGTTGGGCTTACAATTGATGATGGCTTTGTTGTAGGGTATGGCATTGATTATGCTGAATATTACAGAAATCTGCCCGATATATGCGTTATCGAGAAAGACAATTAAAGGCGATAAGCTTGCAGAGACTGCTTGGCGCTATATACCGGGCAACATCATTAATTTTTCTCATAGTTCTATTAATGCTTCTTCCGGTTAGCCTGCTCGCATTTCACCATGAGCCTAATGGTTAGAATGGCATAAAATAGGGGGCAGATATCTCGACATTAAAAAACATGCAATATGCGAAAGTTGGGCCAAACAAAAGCAACGTAACAGTTTATACGAGAGAAGGAGATGTGCTGACGCCTGGAAATGCAAACTTGAAAAGCATTGAGTATGGATTTTTTGATGGCCGGTTTTTCACACTTATAATTAAAGTAGCAGATCTCTTCAATTTTATCGTACTTAAAGAGTCAGTTTTTGAAAAATTCGGGCAGGGAATAGAGTTCGATCAGTTTTCTGAACGTTATTACTGGGATGGCAGCACAACAATGATAACGCTCGTTTCTGCTTTTGATTTATCCTGCGACAACGCTTACGGCGGAGGCGTCCTTGTCGTATCATCAAAAGGCTTTAAATAAAAAGGGTTGGAGGTAAAACATGCAAGTACTCGTTATATACTATTCGCGGTCTGGGAATACAAAAAAATTGGCTGAAGAGATAGTGAACGGAGTAAAAGAAATCCCCGAGGTAAACTGTCTTCTCCGGTCAGCAAATGATGTGGCAAAAGACGACTTCGTGTCTTCGGACGGGATCATAGCGGGTTCTCCCGTATATTTTGGCGGCATGGCAGCTGAACTGAAAGAAGTCTTTGATAAGTTTGTGGGCATTCGTAAACAAATGGGCGACAAGATAGGTGCCGCATTTGCCACATCCGGGGATCAATCGGGTGGTAAAGAAACAACAATGATGTCTATAATCCAGGCACTGCTCATCTATGGCATGATCGTGGTTGGAGATCCTTTAGATGCAACGGGCCACTATGGTATTTCGTGCACTGGAAAACCTGATGAAAAAACGATCGTCAATGCCCGTAAATTGGGTAAACGCGTGGCCTTGCTGGTTAAGCAGCTAAAGAAATAAAGTCTTTTTATAATTTTTGGAGGTTAACTATGTCTGGCGTTTCACGTGAAACACAGCGTTTAATTACGAGGGAAGATTGTGTGCTTTTAGTCATTGATGTTCAGGAAAAATTGGTCCCGGTTGTTTCAAATAAAGAAAGGGTTATCGAAAATGTGATCAGGCTTTCGCGTTTTGCCCAGATTATCGGAATGCCGGTTATATTTACAGAACAGGTGAAGCTTGGTCTCACGCTACCCGAGGTACGCAAGGAACTTTCCAATGTTCAGACTGTCAGTAAAATCTACTTTAACTGTTTCTTCTGCAAAGAATTTTCAGATGAAATAGAAAAAACAGGAAGAAAAACATTAATAGTGGCCGGCATTGAAGCTCATATCTGTGTAGCCCAAACCGCACTGTACGCATTGCCTGACTTCAATGTTCATGTAATAAGTGATGCCGTGTCTTCACGGACGCCCGAAAACTGTCATGTTGCGTTAGAGAGAATGGTTCGTGCAGGAGTAGTTATTTCATCTACAGAAATGTTTATCTACGAACTCCTCCAAAGAGCTGGCACTGACGAATTTAAAACTGTACTTCAACTTGTTAAATAACAACATTCGTGATTATTGAAATATTATTTCTGGAAGTAAACGAGGTCGGTGGGTGAAAAGTTCCCGCCTTTTTTGATTTTTGCCCAGCTTGCATCTACACCAAACAACTCAGCCACCTCGAGTTCGCCCTTAAAATTGCCCTTGATCATGCCAAGAGGGGTTTTTGTTCTGGCGTCTATTACCTGTTCGCCTATAGAGTACACTTCAAGCGTGCTGCCTTTTTCTAAACCGGATAGTCTGCCTGCATTTATGTAAACCTTACCGTTTTCGATGGATGCAATTCGTCCATGCCAATCCAACGTCAGTATGGCCTTGAGAAGGTCTTCTGCAATAATCTCGATAGACAGGTCAATAGCCTTCATTTTTGACTTTTCCGAACTCATGTCACCTTTCTCTTTTGTGAGAGAGATGGGGTTTCTCCCTGAAAGCTGTTTCAATATAGTACTTGTATCGGTATTGTAAACCTCAAGAGATATTTTTGACATCGCGAATGAGGTTTGCTTTTCTTCTTTGCCTTCTATTTTTGATGAACTTGTGTAAACATCGGAAAGCGCTCCCTTAACAACAGCCTGAATACCATAAAGTTCGTTCAGTTCTTTAAGGTTGGCTGGATCAGTGAGTACGCCCTTAATATTTAAAATATTAGGATCAATACAAATTATTGCATTTGTATTTTCAAGTCTTGATATGAGCCTTTTTGTGGCTAACTCGCCAAGACCCTCTTCTTTGTAATTGGATAGATCAACAAAAGGCATTACGATGACCCTTCTCTTCATTTTGGGCGACGGGTAATTAAAAGCAATCAGCGGGAATGACGGCATAAAACCCATCCCGGAAGGCATGGCCCCCATCTGTTGCGGGTAGACCATGTAAGGTGCAATTCCTTTCTTTTTTAGATCTTCTTCAAGCTTGGCAATTCGCGCTTCCATCTCGTCTCTTTCTTTTTTCGATGTAGCACCCCCCGACAACAGCGCCTCACCCATACGAGGGGTAAATTGATCTTTTCTTGTCCAGACATACTCTGGCTCATAAGGCGTGAGCATATATTTCCTGTTGCTTGTATAAATATACTGCACGCCATCGATCACTTTTATATCGCCTGGCTTAGGGGGTTTTTCCTCAATTTTTTCTACTTTTTCAGCTTTACTCTCTGTTTTTGCTGTTTTTTTGGTACCCGTATCTTTGGGGGCAGTAGTACTGCACGAAACGAATATAAAAATTAATAAAAGTAGAAATATTTTACGCATTTCACTGATTATAAGTCATATTTGACAACAAAGTCAAACTAATTAAAAGACTGTCTCGCCACCAATTTGCTTGGTGGAGGTGATGGGATTCGAACCCACGGCCCTCTCGTTGCGAACGAGATGCTCTCCCTCTGAGCTACACCCCCATTTCCCATAATACTATTCTAACCTCCTCACAATATCAAGGTATTTGGTGACATTTATCTGCCTGCGGCGTTTCTCCGTAATTCATGAAATTAATTCATTAGGGTCTCTTGCAAAACCCCTGAATTAAGTCTATTTCTCCTGTATTATAGTGCTTTTAAGACTCTCCCTGTGGTAAATGTGTTGTCAAGACAACATCTTAGAAAGGAGAGCCCATGGAGTTATTGCAGAGAATATCATGGTTGAAAAAGACAATACAAGAGAATTCATCCCCCATCTCAGAGAATGTTTTGATGACCCCTTAGCAGAAAAGCAGAAGAACTTCATCATGATTTTAGGGGTAATTGAAATAGGGAAATGCTATGGGCTGGAAAATTTTCTTATGTACGGGACGGAAAGCGAATACTTCTGGACATGCTTGACATGGATTGCTGGATTGAAAAAACAAAACTCAGCACACCTGTTGAGTTAAAAATGATCTGTGGATGCAATTTCAAGGGTAAGGAATAGGATGGTATATGTTACGTTGAATTTGTTCGTCAGAAACGAAATATGAGGGTGAAAATTTTCCTTAATCTTAATATTTATATATCCAATGGATATATAAATATATTATGACAGTTGAACGACTAAAGAATTGGAGAGAAGCAAACGGATATACTCAAAAAGCTTTATCGCAGGCTTTAGGCATTCAACCTTTTTGTGTTGCCTGATGGGAAACGGGTGTCAGAAAGATTCCATCATTCCTTCATCTTGTCTTAAGATGCTTGGAATTAGAAGGAGGTGAACCATTGGAAGCGGCGCAAGAAAAAAGAAAACAAAAAGGAGAGCAATTGTAATGGGTAGCACCTTCAAGCTGCCGAATGGCAAATCATGGAACATTAAGCATCATCGCAATGGCAAACCTTATCGGGAATGTGTTCATTCAGAGAAAAGAGCGATGCAGAAAGGCTCTTAAAACTTCGAGAAGGGGCGATGGCAGCAGACAATTTTGCAGGACCGAAGCCTGAAAAAACGACCGTACAACGCAAGCCATTAAGAACTATATCATTACAAGATAGAACGACAAGGCGCGTAACGGCACGATTAATCCGGGAGGTTATCTGCATTAAAGCGGATGTTTTCTGTAGGTTCAGAAAGCACACCCCTAAAGGCAGTACAGGTTCCGAAGGTTCTAAAGCTAAAAGAGAATAACGTTAGAACAAGTTTTTTGAGGTTGAAGAATAATGAACAATAAAACGAAATAAAATAGCATTATCATGTCAAAAGAAAGATGTTTTGACGAAGGAGGAGAGCTGGCGCCAGAGCTTTATGCCTTGAAACCACCAACAACACATAAGGCTATGCTTAGAAATGGGCAGGGTCTTGTGTTGAACCTGTAAAGGACTGCTTGCAAAAATCTCATTGCATTGCCTTTATAAAGGGTAGTAATATGTCAGAAGTAAATTCGAAAAGGAGAAACCACCCCTGATGACAGGGGTAAAGATGTTTACATTATTTCTGATACTCATTTTTGCTACATCCTTCAGCGTTATAGCAGGCACGTATCGGTGCCCAATTGGTGGAGACTTTGCTGAAACAGGGGATACAATCGGCGAGGTTGCAGATGAATTCGGACAACCGACTTCCAAAAACCGTACGGTGGTACCGAACGTCTATTATTATAACACAATAACCAATACAGATATAGAAGAATGGTATTTCTTTAAAAATTATAATGATATTACAAGGCTAACATTTCGCAACGGCAGGCTTCACAGTATTCAAGACATTGATCCCCTTCATTACGACCTTTAATATTGACCACATTACAGGGATAGTCTGACAATTACAAGTAGTTGTACAATAATGCGGGCAGGTCAATTGGTACAACGGAAATATAAGGGGGAAATTATGAAGTACTTACAGTTAACAATCTCGATCGTTTGTTTGCTACTGGTTAGCTACACGGCAGTCAATGGGGCGGAGTGGGTGCGTTATGCCACGAGCAAAGGGTTAGAAGACAGCTATTATTACGATGGATCAAGCATCTATTCAGATAGTGAAGGTGCTGTAAGGGTATGGATAAAACAGGACTTTTCTTATAAGGGAAAAGAGCACTTCATAGAATCCATGAAACAAAATGGTAATTATGATATCAAGAAATTAAACAATGTAAGCCATGTTCTCGACTATTTCGCCATCAAGTGCAGTACAAGAGAGTATAAACATATTAATCATTACTTCGTACTGGACACAGATGAAAGTGTCAAAGATCCAGGTTCGCTACAGCAAACATGGGGCTCAATTCCAGCAGGGAGCACCATGGGGGTTCTTCATAAAATAGTATGCAAAGGAAGATGATAGTTGTGTGTCCGAAATCGTTGATATCATATGTTCAATATGTTCTTTATCGTCTGTTTCAATTCGCTGGTATCTGCCGATTTAACCACATATGCATCTGAAATCCAGCTCGAAAAATCCTGTTTGAATTCTCCATAAGCTGAACATAAGATAACCGGCTGTTCTTTAATCATATTTTTTATCTCATTTAGTGCCTGGATACCATCCATCCCGGGCATCTTTATGTCCATGACGATAACATCAAATCTTGTGCCCTTTACTTTATCGATAGCTTCAAAACCATTGGAAGCAACTTCCACCTGGTATCCCTCCTCTTCAAGCTCTTCTTTGAAGAGAAATCGAATATTTTCCTCATCATCAACTACCAGTATTTTTATATCATTCATAATAACTCCTCTCTGTTTGTGTGATTTTTTACAGGAAGATAAACAAAAAACGTTGCCCCTTTTCCCACCATGTTTTCAATTTCTATTTTTCCGTCGTGATTATGGATAATTTTATTCGATATTGCGAGCCCCAGGCCCGTCCCCCTCTCTTTCGTTGTAAAAAAGGGATTGAAGATATTGTCTATCAAAGAAGCGTTTATTCCTCCGCCCGTATCAGTTATAGAAACAAACACAAACTGTTTGTTGTCCATTATTGTTTTTCCCGTACTAATCGTTATTGTCCCTTCGCCATTCATTGCCTCATGGGCATTGATAATGATATTGATAAAAACTTGCTTAATCTGCTGCATATCACAGGGTGCTGATGGCAAGTTTTTATCATACCTTTTCAATACCTGCATGCGGTCCCATGTTGTATCGGATGAGAAAAGGTGGAGAACCTCGTCAATACAATCATTCATATTGCATGTTTCAGCAGGCACTGGCGTATCTTTTACGTAATTTAATAAATCGTTGAGAATAGACTCCAGCCTCGAAACCTCATTGGTTATAATATCTACATACCTGCTTTCGGTTTGATCCATGCGCATCTTCTTCGCCAGTCTTTTCGTAAAACCTCCAATGACTACAAGAGGGTTTTTAATTTCATGTGCTATGTTTGCCGTCATTTCCCCAAGGCTTTTAAATTTTTCCTGATCGATTATTCTTTTTTGAGCATTATTTAAATCTTTTATAACATCCTTCAGTTTTGTGTTTAATAAGGTGTTTTCCAGTCCGCTAGCTATATAGTTTGCAAAAGTGTTTATAAGGTACCTGCTATTCTCCTCAAAGGCATAATCTTTCTGAGATCTTCCGCCGCATATTGCTATCGTTCCGAGAATCCTGTTTTTCGACATTATGGGTGTTGCGTAAAGAGAGTATTTTGAAGAAATGTCGTCTTCTGTCTGACCGTGATTCCTCAACGATACCGTCTTTTTCTGTCGCAGGGCTTCCTGCTCTAATTCATTTAAGTAATTTTCAATTGGCTGGTCCAGAATTCCATACGTATATCTTTGGGGTTCAACCCTCAAGAAAGCATGATCTAGTTTTATTGTTACGAATAGTGCATTGAGTGATTTTGCAATAATTAGTCCAATGTCTTTTAATAGGGCTTGCGGTTCCGCGTTTGAGGAAAGTATCTTGCCGAGTTCCGAAAGGGTTGCAAGCTCGCTGATCCTTTTTTTTGAGGAAAGAAACAGGTCGTTTATCCTTAACACGCCGCCTATCTCGCGCGAGATTATTGAAAGAAGGATCTTTTCCGCGTCCGTTATAAAACGTCTGTCGGGAGTGCACAGCACCAGGACGCCATAAATATAGCTGTCGTCTGATAAGGGGAGGAATGCGAAGGACTTATATTTTCCAACTAAACTGTCAAGTTCCGGGTAAAAAAGACAGCCAAATCTAGGCGGTATGTTTTTATTGTCATAATATTGTGGTATCCTTTTCTGGGCCACACCCCCTATAACACCTTCACCAATATGACACCTGTAGCTGTCTAGGATTTTATAAAGCGTACTTTTTTGGTTTTTAAACCTGCTAGTAAGGCGTTTGTCCTGGTCAGAAGTAAAAACAATCGCCTCATCAAAATCCATACCCTGGGACATTATACCGAGAACTGCGTTAATCCTTGATGTTATTTCGAGGTTCGAATGTGATACTTCGATGATATTCCCAAGAAGTTCAACGGGATTCATGTTTTTCAATAGCTTTTTTGTATAACTCTAAATACTCTTTTGCTGACCTTTGCCATGAAAAATCTTCATTCATACACCTTTTAACGAGGAGGTGCCAGGCATCTTTTGTGTTATATACATTTAACGCCCTTTTAATTGCATCGAGCATTTCATCTTCGGAGTATTTATAGAACTTGAATCCTGTGCCTTTATCGGGCTCTTCTGTATAGTCTATGATCGTATCCTCAAGGCCGCCTACGCCCCTTACAACCGGCACGGTTCCGTATTTCAAGCTGTACAGCTGGTTCAAGCCGCATGGTTCATATTTTGAAGGCATCAGGAACATGTCTGCGCCTGCTTCAATGAGATGGGCAAGTCTGTTATCATAGGCAATCTTGATCCCGAATGAGCGTGGGAATTTTTTTGCTAATTCTGTGAAGATGTCATGGTATCTCCTCTCCCCTGTCCCGAGAACAACGTATTGGGTTCCGTAAGACAACATTTCTTCAAGCGAAGAGGCGATAAGGTCAAAGCCTTTTTGATCGGCAAGCCTTGATATGGTAGCTATGAGGGGGATATTTCCGTTATTTGGTAAACCAAAAGCCTCTTGAAGGGCTTTTTTGCATAGCCCTTTGCCTTTAATATTGCCCGTGTTGTAATGTGCCGGCACATAAGGGTCTTTGTCCGGGTTCCAATCCTCGTAGTCAATCCCGTTGATGATACCGAAAAGATCTTTCTTTCTCGTCCGAAGGATACCGTCGAGACCATCTCCAAATTCTTCCGTCTGGATTTCTTCGCTGTATTTTTTACTTACCGTGTTGATTATATCTGAAAAAACTATTCCGCCTTTTAAGAAATTAATCTTTCCGAAATATTCAAGATAGTCCGGCGTAAAATATTCCCATCCGATATTTAAAAGGTGCAGATCATACTGCCAGAAAATACCCTGATACCCAAGGTTGTGGATAGTAAACAATGTTGCAATGTCTTTTAAAACAGGGTCATCCTTGTATGTTGTCTTTAAAAACACGGGCGCCAAAGCTGTTTCCCAGTCATTACAGTGGAGGACGTCGGGAACAAACCCTGTTATTTTGATGGCCTCTAAAATGCTTTTTGCAAAAAAGACAAACCTCTCTGCATTATCAAGATAGTCACCGTCGGGCGTGCTGTATAGATAATCCCTGTAGAAGTATTCATCCTTTTCCACAAGGTAAGCAGTTACACCATCGTATTCGCTTTCGACAATCTCGCCGTCAACAAACCCCTGTGAAATAGGACAGGAAAACTTGTAATTCTTGTATATCATGGGAAACCCCTGCTCCTCAATGCTCTTGTGTTTCGGCAGGATAACCCTTACATCTACACCCATTTTTTTTAAGGTCTTGGGAAGTGAGCCGGTCACATCGGCAAGCCCACCGGTTTTTATAAAAGGAAAAATCTCAGGAGATGCTATCAAGACATTCATTGTAACCCCCTAAATATTGGTTTCTTTAAGGTATGCTGTAGCTTCTTCGGGCGGTGTGGGGTTTATGTAAAAGCCAGTTCCCCATTCAAACCCCGCCATTTTTGTCAGTCTTGGTATAATTTCCATATGCCAGTGGTAATGCTGCATATCACCATTACCGAACGGCGTTGTGTGGATCATAAAATTGTAAGGAGGTAAATTAAGAACCTTATCGTATTTTTTTAAAATAATTAAAAGTATCTCGGAAATATCATGGTAGTTGTCCACCCTTTTGTGGAGGGCGAAATATGGCTCGTGTTTCTTTGGCAGAATCCATACCTCAAAAGGAAATCGTGATGCATACGGCGAGAGTGCAACGAAATTTTCATTTTCTATGACTACCCTTACATCATCATCTTTTTCCTGCGCTATTATGTCGCAGAACACGCATCTGTCCTTGTATTTATAATAGGCCAAACCGCCATTTATTTCTTCCGTAACTCTGCGCGGAACAATTGGAAGGGCTATCAATTGTGTGTGCGAATGATCAAGTGAAGCTCCTGCTATAGAACCATGATTCTTAAAAACCATTACATATCTGAACCGCTTGTCGTTTGCCAGATCAAGAACCCTCTCCCTGCATGCAATAAAAACGTTTTGTATGCCGTGCACGTCCATGCCCGACAAGGTTTGCCCATGGATTGGCGTTTCTACAATGACCTCGTGGGCACCGACACCGTTCATCCTGTCATAAAGCCCAACACCTTCTTTGTTAAGATTCCCTTCAATCCTCAGGGCGGGAAATTTGTTCGGGACTACCCTCAGCGTCCAGTTAGGGCTGTTCGGTGGCGCATGGTCAGCCCTGACTGCATACACCTCGGGCGGCGTCATGTTTTCGTTGCCTGGACATAAAGGACACATGCCGGTCTTTTGAGGTGGATTTTCCTCACCAAAAAAAACCGGTCTTTTTCCTCTTTCTGTTGAAATAATAACCCACCTGTTTATAATAGGGTCTTTTCTCAGTTCTGGCATACACGTCTCCGACTCTTATATCTATAGCTTTGACTTGGCGTACAGCACGTGGTAAGTAATACGTCGATGATTCCCATAAGAGATAATATACCGACTCGCACCTTTCCCATTATAACAATAAGCGTTATCTTTGTAAATGTATTAATTTTTTTGTGGCAGAAGCTTGCTTTTGGGGGTATCGATAGCCAGACCATATATAAGTATTATGGATTGGTCCCGCATGAGTTGTCTTTGGCAATAACTAGCCGCCACGAATTACTGCCTTACAATATATTAACTATTTTTACATCCATGTTTCTCCACGGCGGCATTTTTCATTTAGCAGGAAATATGCTTTATCTCTGGATTTTTGGTAATAATGTTGAAGATGCCATTGGCCATAAGAAATTCGTTCTCTTTTATCTCCTTTCCGGCATTACTGCAGCTATTTTTCAGTTTTTATACGATCCGTCCTCAAACATTCCCATGGTTGGTGCCAGCGGTGCCGTATCAGGGATACTCGGCGCATACCTTCTTCTTTTTCCTTATGCAAAAATAAAAACCATGTTGTTTATAATCATATTTATAAAAATTGTTGAGATTCCCGCCATCCTTCTACTTTCTATATGGTTTCTCATACAGCTTCTTTTCTCAAATGGAGAAGGCATAGCGTGGTATGCGCATATTGGCGGTTTCGTTTTCGGGTTGCTGTCGATCAAACTTTTTCGTCCCGTAGCCCGTCCCGTAGCCCGCCGAAAATAACCCAGGTATTTCACGTGAAACATAAAATGTTGTGACAATGAAAACACTTCTCATTAACCCACACATCTATGATTTTGCCGCATACAATTTCTGGTCAGCCCCTATAGGCTTGCTTTATCTTGGAAGCGTGTTGAGAAAAAACAATATAGATATAAAACTTATCGACTGTCTCGATGTAGTTGAGGAAAAGAGGAAGGCAGATGGAAGAGCGCCTTTTATCAAGAAAAAGGTCGAAAAACCGGAATCATTAAAAAGCATAAGAAAAAGCCTCAGGAGATATGGCATCTCCCGTGAAAAACTCAATGAAGAGCTTAGCCGTGTTGAATCGCCGGACCTCATCCTTGTCACTTCCATAATGACATATTGGTATGCCGGCGCAAAGGATGTGCTGGAGATTGCCAGAAAACGCTTTCCATCATCAAAAATTGTGTTAGGCGGCATATATCCTTCTCTCTGTTACGAACACGCAAAAGCCGCCATGGAAGGCGCCAATTTAATTGTTAAAAACAATGAAACAGAACAATTCTACAGGTTTGTAGAGAGAGAGTTTGGCATTACCTTGTCGTTCAAGCCGTCTATGTATGACTTTGATTCGCTTCCGTATCCGTGTTTTGATTTATATAACAAAATACACTTTATCCCACTCCTCACTTCTTATGGGTGTATGTACAGGTGCACATTCTGTGCAACACCATATATACACCCAGAAATTGTCAGAAGGAGCGCGGGGAGCGTTATCAATGAAATCGTACACTGGTACGCTCGCGGAGTTGAGAAATACGTACTATACGACGATAATTTCCTGTACAGGGCAAGTTTCTATGCAAAGCCATTGCTGAGGGGTATCACAAAACTCCCGTTCCCGATAAGCATTTATAACCCCAACGCAATCAATGCATCGCTCATAGACGATGAGTTGGCGAACCTGCTGTTAACTGCCGGCTTCAAAGAGGTAAGGATCGGGCTTGAGACCATTAATCCTGATATACAAAAAGCCCTCGATGGAAAAGTAAACCGGCGCGTCTTCGAAAGGGCAATTGGTTTTTTATTAAATGCAGGGTTTACCCATGGTTCAATCAGTGTCTATATACTTGCCGGCCTTCCACTCCAAAGGTGGAAAGACGTAAGAACCGCCATAGACTATCTTGCAGGATTGGGCGTGAATACCCATATTGCCGAGTATACACCCATTCCACATACACCCCTTTTTGAAGAATTTTATCCCCTTGCCCGCTATCCAATAGCAGACGACCCGATCTACCAGAACAACGCCCTGTTCCCGTTTGCCTGGGAAGGGTTCACCGAGGACAACATGCTGTTCCTGAAACAATACGCGAGAAAAAAGAACAGTTTAATTGATAAATCCGGACAATGATGCTAAATATTTATTTAACATGCGAGAATGGCGGAACTGGCAGACGCACTGGACTTAGGATCCAGCGGGTTACACCGTGGGGGTTCAAATCCCCCTTTTCGCAAATCAAAGAAGTTCTCCTTGCCTCGGGGCGTTGTTATCTGAAAGGTTATGTAAATGGCGTATTTGGTTCCATAAACCAAACTAACGGGGTGCAATCTTCGTTTCAATGGTTTGGGGTTCGCCCATAAGGAAGGGCATGATTGAAGTGCATCCCGAAATGGTTAATAGCCCCAGACACGCGAGAATCACAAAAATATATGTTCTTTTCATTGTGTTTTAAGCTACTTGGTGCCCGTATTTGTATGCGGATCCATAATCTTTTCTACCAACTTCTTTCATAATTTCAACCCCCTCATATAATCACAAACAAAGACTTTCCTTATTTCTGCATATCAATAAAGTTCTGAATTAATCGAAGGCCAACCATCTGGCTCTTCTCCGGGTGAAACTGGCAGGCAAAAAGGTTGCCTTTTTGGACAGACGAGGTAAACTCGACCCCATAATGAGTCTTTGTTGCTGTTACGTCTTCTGCGGGTCTGCAATAATATGAGTGGACAAAATAAAAAAAATCGCCGCCGTTAATCCCGTTGAAAATCGGATTTTCTCTTTGAATCTCTATGCTGTTCCAACCCATATGCGGCACTTTCGTGTTGCCTTTAAATCTCGGGACGTCCCCTTTAATTATGCCCATACCTTCGGTAC
>Ga0247841_10003645_pt1 | contig 27995 bp, 25 predicted proteins | sample LaCruzMarch2015__2_FD_192410 | JGI IMG/M metagenome (GOLD analysis project Ga0247841, IMG submission 192410) | Freshwater microbial communities from meromictic Lake La Cruz, Castile-La Mancha, Spain - LaCruzMarch2015_18m | ecosystem: Environmental > Aquatic > Freshwater > Lake | place: Spain... | reverse complement strand
TGAGGCCGCCCAATCGCTGGTGGCCAGGGACGCGCAAGCCCTCTGGATTGGGGGCGACAATATTGTGGAGATTGCGGCCGGTTCCGTGATTAAGCCAGCCTTGGAAGCGCGCATACCGGTTTTTGCCAACGCACCGGACCACGCTCAAACCGGTGCCCTGCTGGGGCTTGGCGCCGATTATTATGAAGTGGGCCAGGCCACGGGCAACCTGGCGGTGGAAATTCTCAACGGGCGCGATCCGCGCAGTACGCCGATCGAAAACGTGGTACCGCAGAAAATGGCCGTCAACCTGGTTACGCTGGCGCAATTGCGTGATCCATGGAAAATCACGCCGGAGATCATGCGCTCGGCGGCCATCATCATTGATGATCATGGCCTGCATGCGACGAATCCATCGCCGACCACAACAGCTACCATTCCGCGCCCGGAAGCCGGCCGGATATACCGGATCGGTATCGGCTATTTTGCTCCGGAACAGGGTTATGAGACCGTTGCCAGGGGCTTGCTGGAGGGCCTGCGTGAATTTGGTTACACCGAAGGCAGCAACCTGGTTGTCCGGCGGGTCAGTGCCCAGGCCGATATGGCCGCCATCCCGGCGGTTATCCAGGCCCTGGACAGCAGTGACGCGGATGTGATTGTCACATTTACCACGCCGGTGCTCATCGCTGCCGCCAGCCTGGCCAAGCATAAGCCTGTGGTCTTCACTTATGTCACCGATCCGATCGCCGCCGGCATCGGTAAATCCTGGACCGATCATCTGCCTAACGTGACCGGGGTGGGTTCTTTCCCGCCCCTGGAAGAGACCCTTGATTTGATCAAGCGGCTGATTCCGAACCTGTCAGGGCTCGGCGTCATCTACAACAGCGGTGAAGCCAACTCGGCCAAAGTGGTCGCTGTCCTGCGCAATTTGTGCCGGCAGCGGAATATCCATCTTGAGGAAGTCACGCTGAACACCACGGCGGATATGGCCCAATCCGCCCAAGCGCTTCTTGAACGGCCGATCCAAGCCGTTTATGTCCCCGGCGACAACACGGTTTACCAGGGTTTTGATGCACTGGCTATGGCTTGTCATAAAGCCCGGATGCCATTGTTCCCTGATGATCCGTTAAAGGTTAACCAGGCCCTGGCTTGCATCGGCCCGGGATATTATCACGGTGGGCGGGGTGCGGCGCCGCTTCTGGCCCGCGTGCTGGGCGGCGAAAGCCCCGCCGGGATCCCGATGACCAATGTGTCAGTTAAAACCATCGTCATTAACCGGGACGAAGCCAGCCGGCTCGGGATTAAAGTGCCCGCCGACCTGCTCTTGGATCAGTTGTCTACCGCGGGCATTCCGATATCCGTCATCGCGCCAACCCCAGCCGTGGTGACGGCCTCAGCCGCAGTGGCGGTCTCAGCCGCAATTGCGGCGTCTGCGATTGCAGTACCCCGGGTCTTATCGGCCCCGCCCGAACGCAAATGGAAAATACACCTGTTGCATTACGCCGAATCCACGGTCGTTGAAGATTTTGAACGCGGCCTGTGGGACGAGCTCCCGAAAGCGGGACTGAAACGCGGCCGCGACTACGAGATCAAGGTAAGCAACGCGCAGGGCAATATGGCGAATCTTGTCGCCATGGTGGATGAGGCCAACAGCGGTCGCACCGATTTGATTTTGCTGACATCCACGCCCACTTTGCAGGCCGCCGCCCAGCGTGTGAAGAACACCCCGATGATTTTCTCAGTCGTGGCTAATCCAATGCTGGCCGGGATTGGTCCTTCGTTCAATGAGCATGCGCCCAACATAACCGGCATCTGCACAATGAGCGATTATGAAACCATGGGACGCGTTATCCGGGAATGCCTGCCCCGCGCCCGGCGCCTGGGTACGCTCTTCGCCTCCGGCGAGGATAGTTGCATTTACAATAAGGACGCCATGGCCGCCGTCCTGCGGAAGGCAAATATTGAGCTGGTGGCAATGCCCGTGACGGCGAGTTCGGATATTTCCGAGGCGGCCCTGGCGCTCGCCGGCAAGGATATTGACGGGTTCTGCCAGGTTATCGGCAATATTATTGACGCGTCATTTGCGGGCATCACCCGCACGGTGCAGAAAACGAAGCTGCCGCTGTTCGGGTTTGCCACCAGCCAGGCCCGCAATGGAGGCGCCGTGGTGGTCGTCGCGCGGGACTATGAACAGTCCGGACGTGATACGGCGCGCCTCGCGGCGCGCATTTTGCGCGGCGAATCACCGGCTCATATTCCCATTCAGCTGGTCAGCAAAACACGGCTGGTGATTAACCTGGCCAATGCCGCCGCCTGCGGACTGACTATCCCGCCATCACTGCTGGATCGGGCGGACGAAGTTATTGGCCGTCCTCCAGTTCAGGCCGTGCCATCCGCCTGCGCCGGGCCTTCCGTCTTCGCCAAGGCTCCGCCGGATGCATCGGCGGGCAGGCCTGAACGCAAATGGCGCCTGGTTTTCCTGAACTACGTGCAGTCGCAGTTCGTGGAGGAAACGTACCGGGGATTTTTCGAGCGCTTGGAGCATCACGGTTTGCGCCGGAACCACGACTATGACATTAAGATTCTGAATGCTCATTCCGACATGGCCACGCTCATGGCCATAGCCACCGCCGCCGCCGATAACCGGCCGGATTTGATTTTACTTACTTCCACGCCCACCCTGCAGGCGGTGCTCCAAAAAGTCCACGATATCCCCATTGTGTTCGGAGCGGTCGGCAATCCCGTGCTGGCCGGCGCCGGCCAAAGCGTTACCCAGCACCTGCCGAACATAACCGGCATCTCGACCCTCAGTGACTTTGCTGGTATGGTGGCAGTGGTTAAGGAGTGCCTGCCGGACGCGCGGCGGATCGGCACATTGTTTGTGCCTTCGGAGATTAATTCCGTGTTGTATCGGGATTCATTGGCTGAGGCCGCCCGCCGCGGCGGACTGGACCTGGAGTCGGTCGCCGTTTCGACCAGTACGGAAGTGCCTGACGCTGCCATGGCATTGGCCTCCAAACCGGTGGATGCCATTTGCCAGATAACGGATAATCTTAACGACGCGTCGTTTCCCGGAATCGTCCAGGCCGCGCGCCGATATCGTAAACCGTTGATGGCGTTCGTCAGCGGCCAGGTAATTAATGGCGGCGCCGCGTTGGCGGTGGCGCGTGATTACGAGCAGGTCGGTCGGGATATGGCCGATTTGGCATTACGTATCCTGCACGGCGAATCGCCCGCCACGATACCATTCCGGCCGGTCAGCCGGACACGACTGGTGGTCAATCCGGAAAACGCCGCCCGGTGCGGGCTAAAGCTTCCATCAGCATTATTGAAACGTGCCGACCAGGTGGTGGGCCAACCATGAGCAAAATTGTTGAGATAAAGATTGAGGGCCGGTTAGACGCCACCCAGGCTGCTCCGCTGGAAAAGGAAGTGGAGGAGATGGTCCGCGGCGGTCGTTATCATATCCGGCTGAACCTGAGCCGGGTCGTCTTCCTGAGTTCCGCCGGCATTCGCGTTCTGCTGAAATCGCACCAGATGCTCCGCAAGTTGAACGGCTCGTTCGGCGTGTTGGATCCATCGCCGGCGGTGTTATCGGTATTGGAACTCAGCGGGCTCATGAATCTTGTTGCCGGCGCCCAGCCGGTTGCGGCGGCTTCGGCGCCGGCCGCTCAACCGCAAGCCGTCGAAAAAACATTCGAGTCCCTGGAGTGTACGATCTACACGCTCGCCCCAAATGCCACGCTTAAGTGCCGGCTGGTGGGTAACCCATCCCGCCTGGAGTCCTTGCCGTTTACGGAGACGGAAGCGCGCCGCATCAAGGTGCCGCGCGGCACGCTGGCCGTGGGGCTGGGCGCTTTTGGCGATGCCTTCGGCGAATGCCGCACGCGTTTTGGCGAATTCCTGGCCGCAGGCGGCGCCGCCGCCTGTCTGCCGTCGGATGGCGCAAAAATTCCTGATTTTCTGGTTACCCGCGCCGCCATGGTGCCGGAACTGCAGGTCCTGTATGCCCTGGTAGGCGAAGGCGACTTTGCCCAGTGCGTGCGCTTTGAAACTGAGGAAGGCGCCGATCACACGCCGCTTTCACAAATTGTTTCGGCGGCATTGGCCATGACCGCCGCACCGGCAATGGCCGGTCCACCGGCAATGGCCGGTCCACCGGTGATGACCGGTCCACCGGTTATCGGTTGGGTCATGCTGGCGGAGTCGGCGGGACTGATCGGCGCGGCATTAAAACGCTCGCCGGCATTGGGTGCAGGCCCGGCTACGGGCGCCGGCCCGGCTACGGATACCAGTCCGGTTACGGATACCAGTCCGGTTACGGACCCATTCGACTATCCGGCCATTCGTGACTGGCTGGCATTCACGCCCGAACGCGAATTTGCGCGGACCCTTACACTGGTCGTTGGGTTTGCAACCGCCGGCGAGAATCAGGCGCTGAAGCCGTTTGTCCGTCCGATCGGGCACTCGCCGTACCCGGCGGCGCATGCTCACGCTGCGGTGTTCAGCATCAAGGCCCTGCCTAAAGGGCCCTTGCCGCTGGATAGCACCATCAGCGCCTTGTTTGAAGAGGAACGGCTTTTGGGATTATTGCATTTGATCGGCGACCACCGCGAAATCAGCGGGGCCGGTGAAAGTCTGTTCACCCGCGGTACGCTGTGGCTGGCGCCGGTGGGGAGTTTTGAGACATGAATCTTTTACTTGGCTCCTTCACCATTGGTTTGATCCTGGCCCTGCTGGCGTTGGGGGTTTATATTTCCTTCCGGATTTTCAATTTCCCGGATATGACCGCCGATGGCTCCATTACGCTCGGCGCCGCCGTGGCGGCCATCCTGCTGGTTCACGGCATCGCGCCGCTAAACGCCACGCTGGCCGGCGCGGCGGCGGGCGCCGCTTCCGGCGCCGTGACGGGCCTCCTGCACACGCGTTTCCGGATCAACGGCCTGCTGGCTGGCATCCTGGTCATGACGGCGCTCTACTCGCTCAACCTGCATGTCATGGGACGAAGTAACGTGCCCCTGCTTTCGACCGCTACGCTGGCCAAGGAGGCGGAAGCGATCGGTTTGGCGGCATTTGGCGGCAAGACCGCTTTCAACTGTTTCGGCTGGGAAGTTTCGGTCAGCGACATGGCCATGCTGGTGTTTGCCTTCCTGGCCGTGGTCGTGGTTTGCATCGGGCTTTACCTGTTTTTCCGCACGAACCTCGGCACGGCTATGCGGGCCACGGGCGATAACCCGCAAATGATCCGCGCGCTGGGCGTCAACACCGATACCATGATTGTCATCGGCCTGGCGCTATCCAACGGGCTGATTGCCCTGTCGGGCGCACTGTTGGCACAGTACCAGGGGTTTGCCGATGTGCAGATGGGCATCGGCATGCTGGTCTGGGGCTTGGCCAGCGTGATTATCGGGGAAGCCCTCGTTCGGTCGCGCGGTTTGGCGATGACCATCGTTGGGGCGGTGATGGGATCGGTGCTCTTCCGCCTGATGGTGGCCATCGCCCTGCGCTGGGGATTGAATCCGAACGACTTGAAGCTGATCACCGCCGTATTCGTATTCGTGGCGCTGATTCTGCCCGGGCTTACCGCCCGAATCCAGCGTCGCAAGGAGGCCGTGTATCATGCTTGACATCCGGGGATTGCAGAAAACATTTAACGCCGGGTCGCCCGACGAAGTCCAGGCATTGCGGGGCGTGGACCTGCATTTGGAGGCTGGTTCTTTTGTCGTGGTGATCGGCTCTAACGGGTCGGGCAAATCCACGCTCCTCAACGCGGTGGCCGGCGGGTTCCTGCCGGATGAGGGCCGAATCGAACTGGCCGGCCGGAATGTCACGCGCTGGCCGGAATATCGCCGGGCAAAACTGATTGGCCGAGTGTTCCAGAACCCGTTCAGTGGCACTGCCCCGCACATGACTATTGCCGAAAATCTGGCGCTGGCGGCCCGCCGGGGGCAGGTACACGGACTGGGCTGGGCGCTCTCCCGGCACTTGCGCCAGGCGTTCCGCGAGCGGATCCGTGCGCTGGCCATGGGCTTAGAGGACCGGCTGGATAATGAAATCGGCACACTCTCCGGCGGCCAGCGTCAGGCCCTGACGCTCCTCATGGCAACATGGCACAAGCCCAAGTTGCTCCTGCTGGATGAACACACTGCGGCGTTGGACCCGAAAACCGCCGACCAGGTCATTCACCTTACCCAAACCATCGTGGCCGGTGAAAAGTTGACGACGCTGATGGTAACCCATTCCATGCACCAGGCCGTCAACTTGGGCAACCGTCTGATCATGATGCACCAGGGACGGATTATCCGTGATATCGGTGCCGTTGCCAAAAAACGCCTGCGCGCGGAGGATTTGCTGGAACAATTCAACGAGGTGCGCCGCGCCGATCAACTCGACCCCGGCACCGCCGAAATGCTGAAGGCACTCTACGTATGATCACACCCACTTATGCCGCGGCAAGTGGGCTACCGTTTTGGCGTACTTCAAACGCAAAGAGATATTCTCATCCACGCCCGCCCTGCGGACGGGTCACCGAAACCCTAAAAGAGAACGTTGAAAGGCTGAAGATAAAGTGACATTCAAAACTAGATATGGTATATATCCTGTATGGAAGACACGGTTCATTTTAAAGACATGTTGAGCGAGCGCGGAATCAAGCTTGAATGGGCTGACAGGACCGACAGGACCGTACAGGAGCCAGAAAAGGTTGAAGATCACGACGACGGTACACGGCATTTTATCAAGCAGATACCTGAGTTCGAACACCGATGGTTGAGAGTAATTGTCAATATAACGGTGATACCTGAGAAACGCGTTACGGCATTTTTTGACCGTCGTTTGAGGAGAAAACATGAGAATCAAGATTGACAAGGAAAGCGATGCCCTCTATTTCCGACTTGATGAGAGCCGGATAGTGGAATCCGAAGAAATTCGTCCCGGCGTGATACTGGACTATGACAATGACAACAGGGTCATAGGCATAGAGTTCCTTGGCATCTCTCAACGGGCAACCAAGGAAGAATTGTCCTCATTGCAGTTCCAGACAGCATAAAACAGATGACTTCAAACCATCGGTTTTGCCCGTCAGTCTATCGCGTTGTCCTCCGCCCTGCGCCGGAATGCTGGTCAAGAGCCCCGTTTGGAGAAGATATGAAAAGAAAGTGTCTGATTCTTTTGTCGATTGTCTCGGTGGCAATGCCGACATGGGCATGTGAGCCAGTGGTTCCACTATTAGCATTGTATGGGGGTGAGTTTTCTTTAACAATGATGATACGCTCGACATCGTTTCTCCTTGTGGTAGTGGCTGTAAAATGCGCAGCTTTCGTTTGGTTTTCAAAACGATTTTTCCCTTGGTATAAGGCCATATTGTTAATGATGGCCGCAAACATCGTGAGCACATTGATTGGGATAGTTGCCTCAATACCATTCGCAGTTCCTTTGTTTCTGTTCGTGAGTATTCCGATAGTGTTTGGCATATCTTTCTTCCCTGCACGGCGCTACTGCCGCTGGTTCAGCGACCAGTTGAAAATGCCGGTCCAAGCGTGGGCCATTGCCGGGGTCGCTACGTTAATGTTTATTGGCTCGATTGCCTTATTCTTGCTTGCGACAATGTTGATCGAGCATTCACCCCGGATATCCCTAGAATGGTACTGGTTGGCTAAAATCGTTTATGTTTATATCGCGTTGTTGCTGAGTATTGGATTGACGATCTATATTGAGGAGGGAACCATCGCTTGCCTTGCAAAACAGGCAAAAGAAGAACAGACACCCTATTTAGCTGCCGTTGCAAGAGCGAATCTCGTCGCGCTGTTGCTGATAACCTTTGTAGGCGCCATGAAAGTTTTACCGTCCCGTCTTGCATCGCCTGATTTCCTTATTTCATGGTGATCCATTATCGGCATTGCATGAGTTCTTTCATCGCCGTAGTCATGCCAAAGACAACAACCGCGTTCGACGTGAAGAGATGAAAGTAAAACCGTCCACCGCCTTGCTCTGTCTCCTATTGCTCTCCCTGGGGTGTGGCCGCCATCCTAAGATTGCAAGGTTGTCCGAGTCGTCTGTTGTTTGCGCGTTTGGCGACAGCCTTACCGCCGGGACGGGTGCAAGCATAAATGAGAGCTATCCGTCTGTTCTATCGGACATGCTCGGCTGCCGTGTCGTCAACGCCGGGGTTCTTGGCGAAGAAAGTTCGGCCGGCCTCCAACGGCTGCCGACCTTTCTGCAAAAGGAGAAGGTTGATCTCGTCATTCTCTGTGAGGGCGGGAATGACATGCTTCGCGAGCAGGAGGACGAAGTTATCCGCAGGAATCTCGACGCCATGGTTACCATGGCACACGCCGCCGGTGCAGACGTAATTTTGATCGGCGTCCCGAGACCCGGACTGCGTTTGAAGGTTCCCCCGTTCTATCTGCAGATCGCCGAAAAGAACGGCATTCCGTGTAATTCAAAAACCATTGCACAGATTCTTTCGTCCCCGTCGCTCAAGAGTGACTACGCGCACCCAAATGCAGAAGGATACAGAAGACTGGCCGAGGCAATAGCAGCTTCAATTCGAAAGAGCCAGCGAGAATAGAACCAGAGCATCTTGTGGGATGCGAGTGAACCTGATTATTTTATATGACGATGACTTCGTTTCCGGCAACGCCGTTCGGCTGACAGGACGCCGCCTGAAACATATTCGCGAGGTCCAGCGTCCGGCCGTTGGCGATGAGCTGACGGTGGGGCGGCTTGGTGGGCTGATCGGCAAAGGGCGCATTACCGCCGTGACTTCCGTTGCCGTGGAAATGGAGGTTACATTGGGCAAGGTGCCACCCGCGCCGCTGGCGGTCACCCTGGTTCTAGCCCTGCCGCGTCCCAAGGTCATCAAGCGGGTTATGCTGGCGGTCGCCAGCCTGGGTGTGAAACGCCTGTATTGCATCAACGGTTTCCGGGTCGAAAAAAGTTATTGGCAAAGCCCGGTCCTGGGTCCGGCAAGTATCCGCGAAACCCTGGTCCTCGGACTGGAACAGGCATGCGACACCATTCTGCCGGAGGTGTTTCTGCGCCCGCTTTTTAAACCGTTTGTCGAAGACGAACTGCCCACGCTGATCCAAGGCACCTTGCCGTTCATCGCACATCCCGGCGCCGACGATAGCTGCCCCCATGCCATGGCGCAGCCGTTGACACTCGTGATCGGTCCCGAAAGCGGGTTTATCCCTTACGAGCTGAAGAAACTGGTTGCGGCCGGCTGCCGTCCGATTCAGATCGGCGCGCGCATTTTGCGCGTCGAAACCGCCATCCCATTCATCCTGGGCCGGCTCGGTTATTAAGCAAAACAAACGCCCGGTGGGAGCACCGAGCCGATCAACAACCTCCAAAAATAAGGGGAACTGTAGGCCGTGTGACCCTCCGAAGGCGGGCAGGCCTCACGCGGCATCCGGGTTAATTTTGTCACATGTTCTCACCATGGATATCCGTGGTTCCACCTGTGCGGACCGTGCTAAACCGGAGCGCTTCCTCCGTCGCCAAGGCTATGGCGGACAAGTCGCCCAGGCAAGTCCGCCGGGACGGAACAATTATCTTTTTATATGCAACCAGAACAGTTACAATTTTTTAATATGAATTGGATTAAGCACATGCGGATGGTTTGTGCCGTTGGCTGCCTGCTTCTGGCAACGGGCTGCGGCAAGAAGACGGAAGCGCCGGCGCCAGAGACAACGCCGGAGGACGCGACCGCCGAAGAGAACATGGCGCCGGTCACGGATTATATCGAAACCGGCGACCTGGCCGCCCTGCAGAAACGCGGCTGCCTGCGGTTCCTGCTCCTGCGGCAGGATGAGCAATATCTCCCCCGCGCGGGGGATCCGCCTAATCGGGAAGTGGAACTGGCCACTGGATTCTGCGCCTCCATCGGCGTGCGCCCGGCCGCGGTCTTCGTTGAAACACGCGCCGAGTTGACCGCCGCCCTGCTGGCCGGCAAGGGTGATCTTATCGCCAGCTATCTGACGCCCACGGAGTCCCTGAAAAAGAAACTTGCCTTTTCGGTCCCGCTTTTTTCTTACCGCGAACTGATTGCCGGCCGCCTGAGCACCGCCACGTTAAAGCAGATTTCCGACTTGAAAGGGCGTACCCTCGCCGTGCAGAAGGATACGGCCCAATGGGAAACCGCCCAGGCGCTGAACCGGCGCTATCCGGAAATCCGCCTGCAGGTTCTGCCGGAAACGCTCGCCGCCGATACCATTCTGGACCGACTTACGGCCGGCAAGCTGGACCTGATCCTGACCGACGATTATTCCCTGGGCATTGTGCGGCAATACCGTTCCGACTTCAAGCCGGTGCTCAACTTGGGCATCGAGCGCAGCTTGGTCTGGGGCGCGCGCCCCAGGAATGCGCAGCTGCGGGCTGCGCTCGACAGCTATTTAAAACAAGCGCCGCTGGCCGCGCGCAATACCGCCGCCTATCGGGAGGACTGGCCGCAAATCAAGAAGCGCAAAATCCTGCGCATGCTCACGGTCAACACGACTGCCACGTATTTTCTCTGGAAAGGCGAGCTTAAGGGGTTCGAATACGAGATGGCCAGCCGGCTCGCCAAACAAAACGGGCTGCAGCTGGAGGTGATCGTGGCGCCTGATTATGACGCCCTGATTCCCATGCTGTTGGCCGGGCAAGGCGACTTTATCGCCGCTTTCCTGACCATCACCGACGAACGCCGGGGCCTGGGCGTCGAATTTTCCATGCCGTATAATTACGCAGCGGAAACGATCGTGGCCCGTACCACCGAGCGCCGCATTAAAACCATCCAGGACCTGGCAGGGCGCGAGATCATGGCGGCGCGTTCCTCGTACCCGTGGACCCTGCTGGGCAATTTGCAAAGCCAGGGCATCAAGGTTAACCGCCGGGCGGCGCCGGCCGGCGCCCAGCCGGACGACATGCTCGAATGGGTGGCCGAAGGCAAAGTTGATTTGACGGTGGTGGATGACCAGGTATTAGCCATGGCGTTAGGCTGGCTCGACGGCGTTAAGACCGTCCTGAACCTGGGCGAGCCCCAGCCGGAAGGCTGGGTCACGCGCGCCAAGGACAAGCAATTGCTTCAGGCCATCAATGCCTTCTGGAAAAAGGAATACCGCAACACCGATTACAACATCGTTTATAACCTGTACTTCAAGAGTCCGGATAAAATCCGGAAAGCCGTGCAGGAGCGTGCCCGGCTTTATCCGGACGGAAGCATTTCCCCGTATGATCCACTGGTGCGCCAGTTTGCGGGCCTGTATAATTTCGATTGGCGCCTGATCGTGGCGCAGATGTACCAGGAAAGCCGGTTCGACCCGAACGTGGTATCGTCGTCGGGCGCACGCGGCCTTATGCAAGTTCTGCCCCGCACGGCCAAAGAGATGGGATTCCGGAACGTAAAGGATCCACCTACCGGCATTCATGCCGGGGTAAAATATCTGGACGTCATGCAGGGTCGTGGCCCGCAGGAATTGGATGCCAGCAACCGCGTGTTTTTTGCGCTGGCCTCGTACAACGCCGGCGCGGGGCACGTTATGGATGCCCGTATCCTGGCCCGGCAGATGGGCCGCAATCCGAATCTCTGGTTCGGCCACGTGGAGGACGCCATGCGGCTCCTTTCCAAGCCGGAATATGCCCGGCGGGCGAAATGCGGGTTCGTGCGCGGCCAGGAGCCGATCAATTACGTGCGCCAGATTGTTGCCCGTTACCGGACCTACATGGACCTGATTGAGCAACCGAAGGCTGCAGGGAAAAATTGCGTTAATAGATGAAAGATATCCCGCGGCTTGCCGCGGGGTAATCACTATTCATCCCAGGCACGCAAATGTTAAATGCCAATTACGCCGCCACCAAGTCCCCTGCAAAATTATCTTGAGGTTTATGAGTAACATTCCAACATTCTGCAGAATGTTGGAATGTTAAATGGAACTAAGAATGGAAAAGGAACGGCGGCATCTATCCGGGCCGGCAGTTAATGTTACCGGGCGGTGCCGCGCCGGAAAATCAATCGGCGCGCCAGATAAATAACAATCATTGCCGCAACCAGAACAAGGGCAATAGTTTTTTCGTGCCGCTTCATGTCCTCAATGAATAATTCAAAAGCATGGCCGAAGAAGTACCCGACCAGAAAGTAGATGGCCGTCCAGAGCGCGGCGCCGATCGCGTTCATGGCTGAAAAATAAGCTGGACGAATCCGGCCCATGCCAATTGCCACGGGAATTACCGTGTGGGAGCCGGAGAAATAGCGAAAGCCAAGCATGAAAGGTGATTTATAACGTTCGATCAGCGTCGAGAAACGCAAGTTGTTTCGGCGCCAGAAAGGCCAGCGCGCCAGTAAATATTGGCCGGCAACCAAGCCGATAAAATAGCTGATTTCCACCACCGTGAATGTGGCCAAGAATGCGGTCAAGAAAACCGCGAATATGTTTAGATATCCCTGATGCGCCAGGAAACCGGCCAGGGCGAGCGTAATCGGGCCTTCCAGAAAGACGCCGCAAAATACCGCCCAATATCCATATTGATCCAGCCACTGTTCGATGCTCATGATGAACTTCCTGTTCGAGGGAGGCCCAGGACCCTGCCCCCACTCATTAATAAAGCCCGAATTGTGAATTGATTAAACTCCAAGTCAGCAATATACCATTCAAACGCGAATATTAAATACTAATGCAGGCTGTGTGTGCAACCCCAGAAATTCCAGGTTCCCGTGTCGCCCGCTGGGCGGGCAAGCGGCCAATTTGGTTGTCGCCGTGGCAAAATCCAGATTCCAAGGAATGCAGTATCCAAATAATGGCAAATAAGCCCGTTTCCGGTCCACAGCTGGCAAGGCGGCTTGACTTCCGATGCGGCAAACATAGTATTATAGCCTGTATGAAAAAGCTGATCTTCTTGCTTTTGATTGGATTTACGGTTTCCGTCCGCGCTGACAGGCAAACCAATGCGGTGCCTGCGACCGAGGTTTCCAGGCCGAGTGTGGCAACCATTGTTTGCATCCGGCATGGTGAAAAACCACCCGGCGGCCTGGGCCAATTGACCTGTCGCGGTCTTAATCGCGCTCTGGCCCTGCCTGATGTATTGCTGTCAAAATATGGCAAGCCCCAGTTTATGTTTGCACCCAATCTTACCCAGAAAGTGGATCGCGGCGCCTATTATTATGTTCGCCCGCTCGCGACGATTGAGCCGACGGCCATCCGCTGCAGCCTGCCGGTCAACACTGAATTCGGCTACCGGGAAATTGAAGGGCTTGAAAGGGAGCTGCGCAAGCCAATCTATCAACGCGCCACAGTTTTCATCGTGTGGGAGCATCTCATGCTCGCCGATTTTGCCAAGGCACTGGTCAAGCACCACGGCGGCGACCCGGCGCAGGTTCCGACCTGGCCGGACGAGGATTACGACACCATTTTTGTGTTCAAGATAACCAAAGATGCGGGACGGGGCTCCTTGGCTTTCACCATTGATCACGAAGGATTGAATAACTTGAGTGACACCTGCCCAGGGCCGGCGGAGGCAAGTCCGGCGAATGGCAAATAAGCCCGTACGGCATACGGCCAAATTCACGGTTACAAGGTTCGGAGTTGACCGGTGCGACCATACAATGTGAAAGGAGATACCATGCGTGAAGTTGCCGTGACCGAGCTATCGCTCGATGTCGTTAATCTGTGGATGAATCGGTGGCTATTGTTGACCGCCGGCACCGTTGACGACTGCAACATGATGACGGTGGCATGGGGCAGCATTGGCTGTATGTGGTCAAGACCTTTTGCGCAAATTGTCGTAAGACCCCAACGCCACACGCGCAAGTATATCGAACAATCGGATTCGTTCACCCTGTGCGCTTTTCCGGAGAAATACCGCAAGGATTTGCAGACACTGGGCACGCTCTCCGGGCACGACGGCGATAAACTCGCCAAAACAGGGCTCACCTTGAAGGTTTCCAAGAGAGTAGCCGCGCCATCATATAAAGAGGCGAGTTTCATTCTGGAATGCCGGAAAATATATTATCAGGACATGGACCCGCGCGGTTTTGTCGACAAGTCCATTCAAGACAACTATGCGGCCCATGACTACCACCGGATATACTTTGGCGAAATTTTATCCGTATACTGCGAGTGAATTCCAGCCATAGCCTGGCGACTCGATACAAGCGTGATCAAAGGTAAAATAGACAACCGTATTAGATGCCCGTCATGATTCTGTACCGGGCGACCAAGTGGTTTGTTTGCGTCACACTTGCCTTGCCCTGGCCATCGTGTTACGCTCCGGCCCATTGATTTCAACGTTATCAGTTCAGCAGCGGAATGATAACCGGACTCCTTAACGTTGAATTCCTTGTACTGCTGCTGGCGTGCGAAAGAATGAAAATTATGAATAAGATTCGGATTGGAATTATTGGCTGCGGGGTGATTGCTCCTTCGCACTTGGAAAGCTACCGCAAGCTGCCGGACGTGGAGCTGGTGTGGGCCTGCGACCTGGTGGAGGCGAAAGCCCGGCAGATGGCCGCCGACTATGGCATTGCAAATACAACGACAGATTTCCGCCGGGTACTGAAAGATAAGTCGGTCGCGGGCGTCTCAATCTGCACCGACCATGCGTCCCACGCTCCGCTCGCGGTGGCGGCGCTCAAGGCCGGCAAGCACGTGCTTTGCGAAAAGGCGCTATCCTCAACGACGGCAAAGATGAATGCCATGCTGGCGGCACATGCCAAACGTCCGGAGCTGGTATTTGCGGGCGTGTTCCAGCATCGGTTCGAACCCGTTGTCCGCTATTTGAAGCGGATGGTGGACGAAGGAAAGTTCGGGGCCATCCTGACGGCGAACACACAGGTGTTCTGTCTTCGAACCAATGCCTACTACCAGGCGGACAAGTGGCGCGGCACCTGGGAGATGGAGGGCGGTTCGGTCCTCATCAACCAGGCGATTCACTTTATCGACTCCCTGGCCTGGATCATGGGCGGCGTGGAGTCGGTTTTCGGCACATGCGCAAACCTGACGCACCAGGGTGTGATCGAGACGGAAGACACGGCCACGGCCGCGCTCCGGTTCAAGTCAGGCGCGCTGGGAACAATCGAGGCTACGAGCTCAAGTCATTTTGGCTGGGACTCCACATTGTCAATTCACGGCACGGCGGGGTCAGTGGAAATGCGTAATAACAAGTCGACCAAGCTTGTGTTTGGCGACAAGGCGCTGGAGGAGCGCGTAAAGGCCGAGATGGTGGATCTGGCCGATGGGCCTGCCCTGACAGTTGGTAAGGACTATTATGGCACCGGCCATCCGGCCCAAATCGCGGATTTCGTCGATGCGATTCGATCGAACCGGCCGCCGTTCATACCGGCCGCCTCGGCGCGGCATACGGTAGAGATCGTGCTGGCAATTTACAAGTCGCATCAAACAGGGCGGCGTGTTGTCGTAAAAAATTAATTTTTGACGATTGTCAGTGGGTGGCCGCGGAGAAAGGCGGCGCCGGACATGATTTTTCGGCCTTCCGGCTGGACCTCCAAAAGGCGCAGGGCATCATGACCGGCTTGAATCAAGGGGCCTTCGCCGCCGGATTCCAGAACAGCGCCTACCACTCCACTCCGGCCGGCTTCCACCCGCGATTTCAAAACCCGCACAACGCCCACAGGGGCAAGTTCGCAAAAACAGCCCGGCCAGGGATTAAACCCACGCACGCGGTTATGAATCGTGATGGCCGGCAGATGCCAGTCCATGCGGCCATCGGCTTTTTTAATGCGCGGCGCGAAGGTTGCCTTGGCTTCGTTTTGCGGTTGGCGCCGGATCGAACCTTGCCGCAGCGCTTCGATCGTGCGCGCCAGCAGATTCGCCCCGCATTGGGCCAGACGATCATGCAGACTGCCGGCCGTATCCTCCGGCCGGATGGGTTCCACGAGCTGATCGATGATGTCGCCGGCATCCATGCGTGCGTTGACGAACATCGTGGTCACGCCGGTCTCGGTTTCGCCATTGGTCACGGCCCACTGGATGGGAGCCGCCCCGCGATATTTTGGCAGAAGCGAGGCGTGTACGTTAATGCACCCCCCTATGCACAAAGCGCTACGGGGGGCAGGCCCGCACGGCGGCAAGTTAAGGATATCAGCCTTAAGGAATTGTCCGTAGGCCACGACGACGATCAGGTCCGGCGCCAATGCCCGGAGCACCGCCACGCTGTCAGGCGTATTGACATTCTCGGGTGTCAATACGGGAATGTCCCGCGTCGTCACATGGGCGTGCACGGCACAGGGCGCCACCTGGAGTGAGCGCCCCTTTGGACGATCCGGCTGGGTCACCACGCCGACGACCTGGTCAGCCGGATTAGTCAACAGGCGGTCCAGGCACGGACACGCCAATTCCGCGGAGCCCATGAAAATAATGCGCATGCACCGGCTCTCCTCGTCTCTATATTCTTGCTTCCGACCGCCTGGCGATCGCCTCATGCAAACTGTGTCCATGCGCGTCCATCGTCACCAGGCAGGGAAAATCAACGACCTCAAGTTCCCATAGGGCGTCCGTCGGCCCAAAGGTGTCGCGGAAATGAACGCTGCTGACATTTTTTACCGTGTCGGCCAGCACCTGGGCGGCGCCGCCCACGGCATGGAGATAGACGCACCCGTAGCGGCGGCAGGCCCGGCGCGTAGCCTCGCCCATCCCGCCCTTGCCGATAATCACGGTCACACCATACCGCTTGATGATAGCGGCCATGTAAGGCTCTTCGCGGATGGAAGTGGTCGGCCCGGCGGCCCGCACACGCCACTTGCCCTTTTCACGGATTACCACTGGGCCGCAATGATAAATGGCCCCGTTCTTCAATGAGACCGGCGCGCGCCCGCCTTCGCCCAAGGGGCTACAATGGGCAGGCCCGCCTTCTGCCAGAAATTTATGCAAACGGTCACGACCAGTGAAAATCCGCCCGGACAAGAGCACCCGCTCGCCGACTTTCAGCCGGCGGATGGATGCACGGGTGAATGGGTATGTCAGCGCCTTAAACATTTTTGATTGCCGATTTTTGATTTATGATTTTCCGGCTTCTGGTTTGTAGCCGCGTCCGTGAGGGCGTGGATTCTTTCACTCTGAAGCTTCGGAACGAGTCCGGAGGCCATCCGGCAATGCCGGACCGCGGCTACATGAACACACTTCAGTCGTATAATTGCCGCACGACACGGCCGGAGGCGTCCAGCACGATGCCCCGCCTTCGAAACGCCCAGCACATGTAAGCCACGCTCACAAAGTAACTCGCCGGCAAGCGGGCCAGGGCGCCGATCTTGACGCCCAACAGCGTCGTCGCGCCGCCAAATCCCATGGGCCCGATGCCAAGTTTTTGCGCATCGGCGAGCGCTTGCCGTTCCAGCGCGGCCAGGCGCGCTTCCGGAGCATGATCGTCTAACGGCCGCAGGAACTGGCGCTTGGCGCATTCAGCGCCGGTGGCGCGGTCGCCACCAATGCAGACCCCCAACACACCGGGCGCACAACCGTTGCCCTGGGCTTGGACCACGGCCGCGAGCATGCAACGGCGCACGCCTTCCAAGTCGCGCCCGGCCTTGAGACGCACATCCGGCAAGCTGAACTGGGCACTCACGTTTTCGCTTCCGCCGCCTTTCATTATGAGCCGGATGGCCGTTGTCCGGTCCGGCCTAGGCCGGACAAACTCGAAATGGATCACCGGCCCTCCTTCGCCCAAGGAGCTATGGAGGGCAGGCGCGCCGGCACCAAGATTGTGCGCGCAGGAACATCCGGTTAAGGGATCAATCGTGTTTGGCCGCAGGCTTCCCTGGCGGGTGGCTTGCCGGACGGCCGCATGGATAGCGGCGGTCAGCTCTCGGGTATCGAAGCAAAATGGAACCTGGCAGTAAAACAACAACGTGCCCGTGTCCTGGCAGAGCGGCGCACCGCGCGCCCGCGCCAGCCGAATATTATCCAGGATGGTGTCGAGCGCCCAGCGCGCGGGCGATTGCGGCTTTTCGCGCCGCTGGGCTTTGCGCAGGGCGGCCTCCACATCACGCGGCAGGTCCGCCGAGGTCCGGCGAATCAATTCAATCAGCGATTTGGTCCAGGTTGACGGCATGATCTCTCCTATCAAATTCGTGCATATCATAATCTATTATCTGCAAAGAAAAAAGGCGTTTTTTATGTTGTCGTGTTCCTGACGCTTTTTTACATTAATTCTGAATCTGTCATTCCCGCCCCGTGTCAAAGCACGGGGTAAACTCCAGAGGGAATCCAGATCAGAAAGACTGGATTCCGGGTCAAGCCCGGAATGACAATCAAAGGAAAGTTATTGATGGGACACTACCATAGCGGTGGCGCACCCAGGACACATCTACCGCATCAATTCCACAGCCACGTAATCGGCCAGGTTGCGGCCACGTGCGGTTAGCTCCCAACGGCCATCACCTAAATTCACCAGGCCATCGGCCTGAAGAGCCTGCAGGGCATGCTTATATTCTGGAGCAATTGAAACGGCAATACCTTCGGCCATGCGCAGGCCGAAGATCACCCGTTCCTGCCGTTTAAGCGCCGGGGTCAATTCTTCAATATCTCGCGGAGGTTTGCGGCCCGTTTCGATCGCCGCCAGATAAGCGCTCACATGGGGACGGTTGGTCCAGCGCTTGAGCCCGACGTGCGACGCGGCCGCCGGCCCAAGCCCGATATATTCCTCGCCCCGCCAACAGGCGACGTTGTGGCGGCATTCAAAACCGCTCTGGGCATAATTGGAAATTTCATAGCGCCCGAAACCGCCTTGGGTCAACTCGATTTCCGCCATGTCCAGCATGGCCAATTGCGCCTCCTCCGAGAGTAACGCCGTTTTACCCTGTCCGAGGAGACGGCTAAGGCGCGTGCCCTCCTCGTTGGTCAAGGCGTACACGGACACATGTTTCGGCGCCAGCGCCATGGCCTGCCGGAGCGTTTTTTGCCAAAGGATGCGCGCGCAGCCCGGCACGCAGGCAATCAGATCCAAGCCAATGTTTTCAATGCCCGCCGACCGCAGTATCTTGACGGCCTTAATCGTATCCGCGGCCGCATGGCGGCGTCCAAGTGTTTTCAGAATATAATCATCAAACGATTGCGCGCCCAGGCTGACCCGGTTAACGCCGGCCGCCGCCAGGACCACCACTTTATCGGGATCCAACGAGCCAGGATTGATTTCAACCGACCACTCGACCAGCCGGCGGGTGGCAATGCGGTCACGAAGCAGCCGGCACAGTGCTTCGAGCTGACGCACGGAAAGCACGGAGGGAGTGCCGCCGCCGATGTAAATCGTTGCCGGCGCCAGCGATTTGAATTCATCCAGTTCCAGAGCCAAGCCGGCGAGATAGCGGTCGGCCAAAGCTGGTTCGTAACGGACAGAGTAAAACGCGCAGTAAGTGCATTTGCCGTCGCAGAAGGGGACATGCACATAAAGGCCGGTGGTATTACGAACGGAGCGCATCCAATTGCTCCAGCACCGCATTGGGAACATCGAGCACGCCGAACCCACGGCCGAGCTTGACATCCGGCATGGGGGTTCCGTGGAAATCGGTGCCGCCCGTGGCGACCAGATGAAACTGCCCGGCCAAATCAAGATATTGCCGGACCAGTTTGGGCGAATGCTGGGGATAATATATTTCGATGCCCTGGAGCCCACCCCGCACGAGCTCGCTTACGCAATCAGCCAGCGCTTGTTTGCCCAGTTTCAAGGTAAAGGGATGCGCCAGCACGGCAATGCCGCCGGCCTTGCGAATCATTTCCACGCCGCCGAGGGGCTTGAATCGCAGGCGATTGGCATAACCGGACTTGCCCTTGGCCAAATATTTATCGAACGCCTCCTGAGTAGTGCGGACATAGCCGCGCATTACGAGGGCCTGGGCAAAGTGCAGGCGTCCCACGTTGTTTTCACCGGCAAACGAGGAGATTTCATTCATGGTAAGCATCAGGCCCAGCGCATTCAGCCGCTTGAGGATATCCTCGTTGCGATGCCGGCGGCCGTCACGGAGCCGGTTGATATGCTCATTGAGTTCCGCATTGGCCGGGTCAATAAAATAGCCGAGAATGTGCATCGTGGCATCTCCGGGGTTACAATCCACGCTGATTTCTACGCCGGGAATTCCGCGCACTATGCTTTTGGAACAGGCGGCCATAAACCGTTCCAGGCCGCTGATACTGTCGTGGTCCGTGAGCGCCAGGGCCGAAAGCCGGGCGCGCTCCGCTTCACGCACGAGCAGTTCTGGCGTAAGACTGCCGTCGGAAAACGTCGAATGCGTATGCAAGTCAATCATGAAGGGCCTTTCCCATAATGGATTGGCCTTACCCTATCGAACCCCGGTATGGCATGCAACCACTTTCGGATAATCAGGTTGAATCGGACGGCAAAAGAGCGTATGGTCAATCATTTATGGAACCAATCCGTTATGAATTTATCGACCGGGCCGACGCCCTGCGGGAGGCGCTAGCCTGTTTGAAAGGGCGGCGTTGCCTGGCGCTGGACTTGGAGATGGAAAACCAGCGGCATCACTACGGCCTGCACGTTGCCCTGATCCAGATATCCACATCAGAACATCGTAACTTTATCTTCGATCCGTTGGCCGGCCTCGATCTGGCGCCCCTGAACACCATTTTCAGCAATCCTCAAATTGAATTGATCGTCCACGACGCCGATTTTGACCGGCGCACATGTCGCCAGGTGTATGGTTTGAATCTGATCAATGTTTTCGACACAAAAATCGCGGCACAACTATGCGGGTTCCGGAAGTTTGGCTTGGCCAGTCTCCTGCAGGATTTACTGAACATTCAGACCGACAAGAAATTCCAGAAAATCGATTGGCTGAAGCGGCCGCTCCCCAAGGAAGCGTTGGATTACGCCGCCCGCGATACCGCCTCCCTGCACACGCTGAAGGATATTCTAACCCGCAAGTTGGTGGAACTCGGCCGGATAGATTGGGCGCGGGAGGAGTTCCGGCGCGCGGAACTGATTGAGCCCGTCGCCGATCTCGCACCGTCCCATCACCGCATCAAGCAAAGCGCCCTGCTGACACCGCGCCAGCTGGCGATTCTTGGATCACTCACCCGGTTGCGCGACGAAGTGGCTCGCTCGGTCAATCGGCCGGTGCATTTTATCATTCGCAATGACCTGCTTCTGCGAATGGCGGTCCAGCCGCCGGCAACGATCCAGGAACTCCGGCAGGTAAAAAGCCTGCATCCGGCCTTGTACCGGGAACACATGGCCCAGCGGTTGCTGAAAGCGGTCCGGCAGGGGCAATCGGCGCCGGAAGAGGTCCACCCGCATCTCATCAAAAGACCCCGTTCGAAGCCCGGCTATGAACAGCGCTTGAAAGCCATGCAGGCCTGGCGGGCGCTCACGGCTGCGCCCTACGGGCTGGAACCCTACCTGATGTTATCAAACGACGTCCTGCAATGGGCCGCACGGCATTCGGACCAGCCCATGCCGCCGGACGTCGTCGGGCAGATCCGGACGTGGCAGAGAAAAATCGTGTGGGAGCGGTTTGAACGGCAGTTTTTGGCGCCGGCAAGCAAACCATCCGCTCCGCGTACAAGCGAATTGGGCTTAAGCGTGTAACCAGTTCGAAAGAACGGTTACGACCTTTCGGAGAGTCGGGATCGAACCGCATCTACACCCCTCCCCATTCGACCGATAACATGCGCAAAGCGGGATTGCTTTCCGGTTCTTGATCTAATAGTATGCGCAGCGTCATGCCCGTTGAGCACCCCGATTCGGATCGGGGTCCAAACGATTGGATTGAAAGGAACCAGCACCATGGGATCAGGACGAGCAAACGATGAATTAACCTATTCCGCCAAAAAGCCGCGTGAACGCCGGCGGCGTGAAGCCATCCAGAAAAAACGCCTGTTGGCGCTCGGTGTGCCGAACGCCAAGGTGAGCAAGATGACGACCAAGGCCATCCGGCAGATGCTGGTGCGTCCGGAAAAAGTCCGCAAGCAATGGGCGGGGAAGAAATGATGCGGTAAGGTTCACGGTTCAATGGTTCAGCGGTTCACGGTTAGTGCCGCACCGCTGGGAAGATATTAGAAAACCGGAACTACGGCCAGAGCATCCTATGGACTGCTACTGAATGTGGTTTTTGATATTCCGGCAACCGTTGAACGGTGAACCGCTGAACCTTAGAACCTATCGAATTCCCGTTGTTTTGATCAATGACTATCGAGGACAAGCCCAAGCCCTTTCTTGAACATCTGGCGGATTTGCGGATGACCCTGCTGGGGTGTTTGGCGGCCTTGGGCGCCGGCATGGCAATCGTCATGCCGTTGACACCCCGCCTGTTCGATCTCTTGCGCGCGCCGCTGGCCAAGGTTACGGAGCATCCGGAGCAATTCCTGCGCTCCCTTGAAATCACGGGCGGTTTTTCCATTGCCCTGCAGATCGTGCTTTGGGGGGGGCTGCTGGTTAGCACCCCGTTCATTACATTTCTCCTCGCCCGGTTCGTTCTGCCCGGTCTGACCCGCCTGGAGCGGAAGGTGATCTTAGGGTCGTTGGGCTTTGTGGTTGCGCTGTTTATCCTGGGCGTGGGGATCGCTTATTTCATCACCCTGCCCGTGGCGCTCAAAATCATGTTTGGCCTGCATGCCTGGCTCGGCATTCGCGCGGAATGGACCGCCGTCAGCTATGTCTCGTTTGCCGTGAAATTATTGCTGGCGTTCGGGCTGGCATTTGAATTGCCGGTGGTCGTGGTGGTGTTGGGGTACCTGGGCATCGTGTCCGCGGCATTCCTGCGATCCAAGCGACGGCATGCTGTCGTGATCATTCTGATCCTCGCCATGATATTAACCCCGGGACCGGACGTGTTTTCCCAAATCATCATGGCCGTTCCGATGATGCTGTTGTATGAAGCCTGTATTTGGATCGTATGGCTGGCGGAACGGAAACGAACGGCAGGAGCCATGAGGACGGACGACAAACACCTGACGACGGACACCAGACCGGAGAGGATGGACGACAGATGACCGCTTGCCCTGCGACGTGTCCGGCAAAGTCTTGACGAAGACGGAAGCCTTGGCAAAGTTGGGAGGGCGGCAGAAGGCAAAGGCCAGAATAAAAAATGGCCGCGGGGCACTGCCTCCGCGGCCATTTTTACGCCTGAGGAAGGAATACTTATTTTGCCGGTGTCGCTTCCGCGGGTTTCGCGGTTGAGGCGGCCGCACCTTCGACGGTAACCGGTTCCGCGCTCTTCACATAGAACATCCGCTTGCCACCCTCATTGCTGAACGTGCCGGTCACGCGGACCTTCTGCCCGTCCATGCTCTCGAGCGGCTTGCTGCCTTCATCGAGCGGGATGTCATAGCTATTGACGATCAATTTTAACCCGGTGACTTTACCACTGGCATCCTTGACTACGCTGACAATACCGGTTTTCCGGAGTTCCAACGCGCTGGTGACCGCCGGCTTGACTTCCGGAGCCGCCGCAACAGGGGCTGTGGCCGCCGGTGCCGCCGCCGGTACCGCTGCAGGAGCTGCTGCCGCCGGTGCCGCCGCAGGGGCTGCCGCAGGGGCTGCCGCGTCCTGAGCCGAGACCGTATGGAACGCCACTATCATGCCCGCACCAACAATGGCCACACTCAATATTCTCAAAAATTTACTATTCATGATGATATTCCTAATAATCAACTCCGATTTTTTACTGTTCAAACAGGAGCGATCCTGTTGTTAAAGACTTGCTTGTACCTGGTACAGTCTTGCTTGCATCTACTTTGGTATGGTTATCCCGGTTCTGGCCGGTCAACAAGGCGTCCCCGTCAGAAACAGGCGGACCAGAGCGCACCGGCTCAGTAAACCTTGCTTTCATCACCTCCTGTTCTTTTCTATAAGAAACAGGCCATATTGTGGCATAAGTTCGGTATAAGTCAACCTTTTTCGACAGGCCGCATAAGGCGGGCAGCATTACTTAATAAACAGGCCAATCAGCACGCCGATAACGGTAAAGGCCAGAAATACAATAGAGGTATATACACCCTTAATCGAGGTAACGACCAAGTCCACGTCAATTCTGGGCGGCGTAAAGATACCTTTCATATTATAAAGCAAAACGACGGCCGTGGCAATAATCAGCACAAAAGCGAAGATAAACTTCTTCCCCATACTCCCTCCGTTTTTTTGGCTTGATGATTTACTTTTTTTCCCGTTTGCCGAACTCATGGCGCTTCTCCGTGTGGCTTTTCGGACAGAACCTTCCGATAGCCTTCCAATGTCGCACCATTGAAACAGACGAAAATCACTTTCTGCACAGCGGGGTGGCTCGTCAGAAAAAGCCTTGTCTCCTCGACCGCGATGTTAGCGGCCCGTTCGAGCGGAAAACGATAGACTCCCGTACTGATAGCAGGAAAAGCTATTGTGGTGATTCCATGCCGAACCGCAAGCAAAAAACAATTCTGGTAACAGCTGGCCAACAGGGCGTCTTCATCGTGACCGCCCCCATGCCATATAGGGCCAACAGTATGGATTACCCATGGGGCGCTGAGCCGGTAGCCGCGGGTGATTTTGGCCTCCCCCGTGGCGCAACCATTCAGCGTGCGGCATTCCGCCAGCAATTCGGCGCCTGCGGCGGCATGGATGGCGCCGTCCACGCCGCCACCCCCGAGCAGCGAAGAATTGGCCGCGTTCACGATCGCATCCACAGCCTGCCGGGTGATGTCGCCTTGAATGATCTCGATGCGTTCCGTCATGGTATTGCCTTCTTCCGCCATATGGCCGACCGACATACTGCTTATCGAACACATTGTCAACCCCGGCAAAGACTTAGTCCGAAAAACAAGTTGACATCGGCGCCAGCCATGTAATAGCATTTTCAGCACGTTGGAATCGGGAAGACGGTGCAAATCCGTCGTGGTCCCGCCGCTGTAACCGGGGACGAAAGCCGCAAAAGTCACTGTCCCGCCGTAGCTTCAGCGAAGGCGGATGGGAAGGCGCGGCTGACAGGATGATCCGGAAGCCAGAACACCTTTTCCATGGCAGATAACGCCGATTGACCCTCGCGGACTGGGGCTCTGAAATAACCGGCGTATATTTTTTGGGGATGAAATAACGGCATCCCGGATTCGCCTCCCCCCACGGGGCTGGATCCGGGATGCTTTTTTTTGGAAGCTCGCACCCATGACAACAGATGGACATGGCGGCAATCGGCAGCAGCTGGCGCAACTGGCCGGCAAAGTGCCGGACGAAATTCTCGATTTTTCCGCCAATATCAACCCGCTGGGACCGCCCGACTGGCTGAGGCCGGTCATCAGTCGTCACCTCGGCGAATTGGTTCACTATCCTGACTCCCAGGCTGGCGTACTGGTCGCGGCCGCATCCCGCCGCTATGGCGCCGCGGCCGATGAAATCCTGTGCGGTAACGGCTCGACCGAATTGCTCTACCTGCTGGCACAGGTTGCCGGAATGAAACGGGCCGTCATCCCCGTGCCGTGCTACACGGATTATGCCCGCGCCGCCCGGCTGGCCGGCATGGAATTAGTCCGTGTTCCCCTTGTGGAGCAGGACGGTTTCCAGTTTGCGCCGGAGCGACTCGCTCCGCTGTTGAACGAAGCGGCGGTGGTTTTTATCGGTCGCCCGAATAATCCCACCGGCCAGGTCTGCCCCGCGCCATCCATCCGGACATTGGCGCAAGCGCATCCGGAATGCCTCTTTATTGTGGATGAAGCTTTCGGCGATTTCGTGGAAAACTTTGAGAGTCTGACGATGAACCGGCCGCCCAATGTTGCCGTTCTGTTGTCACTGACCAAAATCTTTGCCATTCCCGGACTGCGGCTGGGGTGCGCCGTGGCCGATGCGGCGCTGGCCGAAAGCGTTCGTGCACACCAGCCGCCGTGGAGCGTCAATACCCTGGCGCAGGCGGTGGGCGTTGCGGCGCTGGGCGATGCGGATTATGTGGCGCGGTCACGGGCAATGGTGCGCCGGCAACGGGAAGCGTTGCTCACGGAATTGCGCCAAATTCCGGGGCTGGTGGTTTATCCCGGCGCGGCTAATTTCCTGCTGGTTCGACTGGACCTGCCCGTAGTCGCTACCTGCCCGCAGTGCTACAACGTTGCAGGCGCGGCGCTTCCAGCGTTGCAAGCGGGTTCGTCCGCTCCGGATGCGCGCATTCTGGCGCAACGGTTATTGTCCGAAGACGGCATTGCAATTCGCGTATGCGCCAACTTTGAGGGGCTGGATGCGCGTTTCTTCCGCGTGGCCGTGCGAACGGCGGACGAAAACGCGCGCCTGATCGCGGCGCTCCACCAGCGATGGCTGGTCCACCAGCGATGGCCGGTCCACCAGCGATGGCCGGTCCACCAGCGATGGCCGGTCCACCGGCAATGGCCGATCCAACGGGTTCTGAGCGGCCGCAAGGCGCAACCCAAGGCCCACCGCACGCCGGCGATCATGTTTCAAGGCACCAGCTCCAATGCCGGCAAGAGCGTGATGACGGCGGCACTTTGCCGGATCATGCTCCAGGATGGATACCGCGTCGCGCCGTTCAAGGCCCAAAACATGGCGCTCAACTCATTCGTTACCCACGACGGGGGCGAGATGGGCCGCGCGCAAGCGGTCCAGGCGCAAGCCTGCCGGATCGAGCCGGATGTCCGGATGAATCCGATACTGCTGAAGCCCGACTCCGATACCGGTTCGCAGGTTATCCTGCTGGGCCAGCCGGTGGGTAACATGACCGTGAACGAATATATCCGTTACAAGCCGGAGGCGTTCAAAACGGTGGCCCAAGCCTATGATGATCTGGCCGCCGAATACGATGCGATCGTATTGGAAGGCGCGGGCAGTCCGGCGGAAGTGAATCTCAAGCACCACGACATCGTCAACATGGCCATGGCACAATACGCCCGGGCGAGGGTACTACTGGTGGGCGACATTGACCGTGGCGGCGTGTTCGCCTCGTTCGTCGGCACGCTGGAGGTGTTGGCCGAGTGGGAACGCGCGTTGGTAGCCGGCTTTGTGGTCAACCGCTTCCGCGGCCAGGCAGAGTTATTGCGCGACGCGCTGGACTATACCGAACGGCATACCGGCAAGCCGGTGTTTGGCGTTGTGCCTTACATTGCCAACCTGAATCTGCCGGAAGAGGACTCCGTCACCTTCAAAAGCCGCGCGTCAGACCAGGTGAGGACGGGGAACAACAACACGGTGGAAATCGCGATAATTGATTTGCCGCATGTTTCCAACTTCACCGATTTCGATCCGTTCCGCGCGGAGGACGATGTTCGTCTCCGGATCGTACGCTCGGCCGATGAACTCTGCCGCCCCGATGCCATTATCATACCCGGCAGCAAGAACACACTCGGTGATCTGGCCTATCTGAAGCACTCCGGTATGGCCGAACGAATTGTTCGACTGGCCGCCGAAGGTAAAACCGAAATTGTCGGCATCTGCGGCGGTTTTCAGATGATGGGAAAGGAAATCCGTGATCCGCAGTGCGTGGAATCCGGCGCGGACACGGACACCGGTTTGAAATTGCTGGATATCCAAACCGTTATGGCCGTTGAAAAAACGCTGTTACGCGCGTCCGCCCGCCATGCGCTTTCCGGTTTGGAGGTTCAGGGTTACGAGATTCATCATGGTCAGACGCGCACCGCCACGTTGGCGCCGCTTCTGACGCGTTCCGATGGCGAGGTCATCGGATTGGCAACCGCCGACGGCCGCGTTTGGGGCACTTACCTGCACGGTGTCTTCGATGCCGACCTGTTTCGTCGTTGGTTCATTGACCGCCTCCGGGTGCGTCGCGATTGGCCTGCGATAGGCCGGGTCATGGCCGTCTACTCGATCGAACCTGCTTTGGATCAATTGGCCCAAATCGTTCGCCGGAGTTTGAAGATGGACGTGATTTATCGGTTAATGGGGTTATAATGAATTTGACTTATCAAATTTTGGCAGCCGTGGCGTTGGATCTCCTGGTGGGCGATCCGCGCTGGCTGCCTCATCCCGCGCGTTGCATCGGCTGGCTGGCTCAGCGGCTGGAGCATCCCCTGCGGCGTCTGATTCGCAATGAGAAAACGGCCGGCATTGTGACGGTCTTGCTGGTGGTTTTAACCGCCGGTGCAGGCGCCTGG
>Ga0247841_10003643_pt1 | contig 28005 bp, 25 predicted proteins | sample LaCruzMarch2015__2_FD_192410 | JGI IMG/M metagenome (GOLD analysis project Ga0247841, IMG submission 192410) | Freshwater microbial communities from meromictic Lake La Cruz, Castile-La Mancha, Spain - LaCruzMarch2015_18m | ecosystem: Environmental > Aquatic > Freshwater > Lake | place: Spain... | reverse complement strand
TATTTATTATAACCAAGTTTTTTCAATATTTCTTTTGTTTTTGAATACGTAAGCTTCGATAAATCAATTCTTTCCTTTTTTATTTGTTGTTTTATATTTTCAATAACTTCTTCGGGCATTTTTGTAGTTTCCTTTCCTTGAAATTGCGATAATATTTCCTTGAAATGATTAATCTTTTTATAAGCATAAAAGCAAACCTCTTTCGGTGTTTCTTTATAAGATGGTTTTTCATTGTCAATTAAAAATTGAACGCTATGAAAACATTTATTACATAATAAAATTCCATCATCTTCCATTAATATCATTTCTCCTTTGTTACATTGAATACAAACATCATTCGAGTAAACAAATGTTTCAACGTTCAAGTAACTAGGATCAACATTTGTTAAATATTTATTTACAATATTGTGATTGCTTTCCATATTTTTTTCTACAATATTCATATTTACTGTATTCATTTGATTATTTGAAATTTTAAAAAACATACTAACCTTATCATTAGTTTTTTTTGAAGAAATTATATTTTCAGCTTGTTGTGATATCTGTTTTTTATTTTCAAAATAATTAAAGACGTGTTTAATATTATCCAACATATATTTGTTTTTTTCATTTTTCATTGTTTTGATTGTTTTAGTAACCTCGCTTATCATATCTTTTATTTCCATAATACATTCCACCTGATTTGTATCCTCTGTGTTATAACTCTTATCAATAATTAAACCATTTCTATTTTGTTGTTCCTGATTTTTTATTTTATAAACAATATTATTCATATGCTGGGTTTGTAATTCATCATTATCTAGTTCATTTTCTTCATCGTAACATTCATTCTCATCTGTATCATCCAACATTTTATACATAATATCACTATAATCACCATCAACGCCATCAACGTTACTCGAAATATGTTTTGTCGGTATTTCTTCTGTGTCATCTTCAAAAGATTCTTCTATTTTTTCAGTTATATTCCATATTATATCAGTCGGTTTTACGTTTAATTTTGTCGTTAATAACTCTAATTTTTTCTTTAAATGTTTCCTATATTTACGTAATTTAGGTATAGTAACATTTTCATCAAATGAAAAATGGTTCATAAATTCCTTATGTTTTTCATCTAATGTTACCGCATCCTTTTTATTAATAACTATTTTCTTAGTTGGTTTGGGTTTAAATGAAGGCATATAATATTTATCCTTAATTATATATTTAATTCTATTAATCGTTAAGAAAATTAAATATATAAATATTATCAGAACAAGATAACTATATGTATATTGTTTTATTTGACCGAGAAGATAGATTGGGTTCAAATTTATTAATTTATTTGGCACAATTACTCTACGCACATAACAATAAACTATTTATTAAATTTAAAAATAATTCAAAAAGTGATTACAGTTTTAGTCATTCTATTTTTGTTAAAATTTTATTCAATTACATTGACAAATATAACGAACAATTATCTAGTGAAGAAATATCAGATGATACATTATTTGAATTTGAGAATCCAAGAAATTATATGTATATGTTAAGTTTTACATTACGAGATATTCAAAATGACTATCTTAGCTATTTTAATAAATTCATATATGATGAAATAAAATCGGATATATTGGAAATAAGAAATGTATATAATCAAGTTCCATTTGATGTTAACAAAACAATCTTAGTTCATTTAAGATTGGATGATATGGCACATTGGAAAGATTATGATGGTTCTATATGTTCTAATTATTATAAAAATAAGATAAAAAAACGCGAAGATTGTTATGATTCAAATTATGGAGGAGGTAATAGCCAATCTCCGTTATCCAAAGAAAAATTACAAGCTGTAATCGATAGAGCACAATCAAAATTTACAGATTATAAGGTTTTGTTAATAACAAGTCCTAGATCAGATACATCCTTTTTTGAATACGATGTAATTAAAAATCACGATGAAAGTTATGACCTTTATTTATTATCACTATGTAAAGTTGTAATATTATCACGTTCTACATATGCTATAGCAAGCCTACTTTTTAATAATGAAAAAGATATGGTATATGTGCCGTTATGGGGTCACGCGGTATGTTGTGGATTCGATACCATATATGATAATAATGATATATCAAAATATGAATACTTTTACTAAGATTTAACTCTGTAGATAAGAAGAAATATTTGATTGGACAAATTCGTATATATAAGATGGTTTGAAATATTTTATTTCATTATTATGTTTTCTAGAAAAAATATAATACTTACCCTTTTTCCTAACACTCCATCCTTTTTCAAGGGCATTATGAATAAATGATAATTTATTTATTTCATTACTAGGAGGAATATGAGTAGAGATATTCATATCTATATACCAGTATTAATAATGAGTAAATTAACCGCATAAAATATCATATGATTTCAAATTTAGCATCATATGATATTTTCAAACACATAAAAATTTATCTCTAGGTAATATTCACGTCATATACTTTTTTTAAATAAATCCTCCCACTAAATTCGACCCTAAAGTAAATCCGGCACCGGTTCTAGCGGCAACACCGACTCCAGGTAAATAGGTGTCGAGAATGGCAAAAGTGGCGGCAGCAGAAGCAGCTATAAGCATAACTTCTTCTCCTAAGAGCTTTCTACCAGGGATAATATAGCAACAAACTGATATTAATAATCCCATAATTAAATATTTGGTAATTCTTATTATCATTAAAGAAACGTTCGACATAATTATATATTATATCTAAGAAAAAAATATATAAACAACTTTGCTTTATCATTTTATATGACGAAAAAGAATAAAGGTTCAAGTAAACCCCCTCAATCGGGAAAGAAACTAGCAGACTTATTAGAGGTAGATAAACCTATAGCAGGACAAAATTTCGCTTGTATATCTTTTGTTTCTCCCGAAAAAATATTGAAGGATAAGAATTTATTCCTTTTTGAATGCTTTTTAAAAAATTGGGAGTTTAATAAATCTATGGAAAAATTTATTCAATTTAATAATTTCATTAGTTATAAATATAATATTCCAGCCGATAAATTAAAAGAAGATTATGACGAGTTTGTGAAAGAAGAGGGTGAAACAATAAGAGAGGGAAATGCGACTGATGATTACAAAAACTTTTTTGATATGAATGAAGAAAAATTAGAGCAAGAATTTAACAAAAAGCACGACTTCCAAACATCAACTAGAGGTGTAAAAATTAGAGGTTGTTTCCCTACACAAGAAGAGGCAGAATTCCGTTGTAAGATGTTGCGAGAAGTTGATCCGGCATTTGATATTTATGTGGGTCCTGTAGGACAATGGTTATGTTGGGAACCGGAAGCTTATAAAACAGGAAGAACGGAATATTTAGAAGATGAATTAAATAAGCTAGTTCACGAGAAAACAAAGAATGAGGCAAATGCTAAAGTGGCATTCGATCAACGTATCAAAGAAGCGAAAGAAAAGGCAATTAAGGACAATATCGAGAAGGCGGAGAAGAGCGGGAATGTATTGACACAAACAATCGATGAAAATGGTGAATTAGTTGGTATATCTGGAAGAAATACCCAAGAAACTATTTTAGCATCTAAGGAAAATGTTACTTCATCGGAAATTATCAGTGAATTATTTGAAGGTGATAATATTATCACAAATACTAGTAAAGATGTTTAATTTGTGATTGTAATTATACAAAATATATTTTTTATGGAATGATAAAAAAATATATTTTATTATTTTTATTAAATTTAGTTCTACGATTATTTTTTTCTTTTACAATAGTATAAACGAACAATGGCAGGAGGTTTAATGCAACTTGTAGCATACGGAGCCCAGGATGTATATCTTACGGGTAACCCACAAATTACTTTTTGGAAAGTCACATACAGACGTTATACTAACTTCGCAATGGAGTCTATAGAACAGACATTTAACGGTCAGGCAGATTTCGGACGAAGAGTTCAGCTTATTATTAGCCGAAACGGTGATTTATGTTACCGCACTTATCTTCAGGTGGTTCTTCCCGAAATCAACCAGTTGATGGGAACCCAGAACTCTTCCGGAACTTCCTCTGTTTATGCCCGTTGGTTGGATTTCCCTGGAGAACAAATTGTCGCTCAGGTTGAAGTTGAAATTGGAGGTCAGCGAATTGATCGCCACTATGGTGACTGGATGCATATCTGGAACCAGCTTACAATGACTTCCGAACAACAACGTGGTTACTTCAAGATGATTGGTAACACCACCCAACTTACCTTCATCACCGACCCCCAGTTCGCCAGCATTGATGGACCTTGTGACTCCCAAGCACCTCGCCAAGTTTGTGCTCCCCGAAATGCCCTTCCCGAAACTACCCTATACGTCCCCCTTCAATTTTGGTTTTGCTCCAACCCTGGTTTGGCTCTTCCTTTGATTGCCCTTCAGTATCACGAAATCAAGATTAATCTTGATCTTCGCCCTATTGATGAGTGCTTATGGGCTGTTACCACCCTTAACTGCTTGGACGCATCTGGATCTGTTACCCCCGGTAAGCCAGTCCCCGCTTCCATCGCATACAACCAGTCTTTGGTTGCTGCCTCCATCTATGTCGATTATGTCTTTTTGGATACCGATGAACGAAGACGTTTCGCACAGAACCCCCACGAATACCTCATCCAACAGCTTCAATTCACTGGTGATGAATCAGTCGGTTCGTCTTCCAACAAGATTAAGCTTAACTTCAACCACCCCTGTAAGGAACTTATCTGGGTCGTCCAACCCGATCAGAACGTGGATTACTGTTCTTCTCTTGTTTGTGACGCAATCCTTTACCGTGTTCTTGGAGCACAACCTTTCAACTATACTGACGCAATTGATGCTCTTCCCAATGCCATCCACTCTTTCGGAGGACCTGAGGCTACTATCGGACAGAATGGTTTCATCGATCCTTATGGACTTTTCCAGGACGCTGGTGCTTTAGATACCGATATGGAAGCTTTCTCTGGCTACTACTGGAGTGGTTCTGGTAACCCATACAACCAGCCCAACTTCGGAGGCCCTGCTATTCAATCCAACCTTCCCGATGGAACTCCTGTTTTATCCCAAATCCAGGACCACAACCAGAACTCCACTGTTTCTGATGCCGGAACTTTCGTTTTGACTGAGACCTCATTAGACATGCATTGTTGGGGACAGAACCCCGTTGTTGTTGCGAAATTACAGCTCAACGGCCAGGACCGCTTCTCTGAGCGTGAAGGAAGTTATTTCAACTACGTCCAACCTTACCAGGCTCACACCAGAACCCCCGATGAAGGTATCAACGTCTATTCTTTTGCCCTTCGCCCTGAGGAACACCAACCTTCTGGAACCTGTAACTTCTCTCGTATTGATAACGCAACTCTTCAATTGGTTCTTTCTAACGCTACTGTTGAAGGTACCAAGACTGCCAAGGTCCGCGTTTATGCTACCAACTACAATGTGTTGAGAATTATGTCGGGAATGGGTGGGTTAGCCTACAGCAATTAACCAAACGGTCGGGTGGGTGTTTTTATATGCGAGTTTTATATACAAATATACAAATATTAATATATTATAATAATATAATTTAAAAATGATTTATATTATTAATCATAGTGGGTTGTAAGATGATCGCGAATATGGAAACTATTACTAGACAACATTATTACCATTCTGCGGTTGAAGAAAAATATACTATATTGGAATTTATACCTGGTAAAATTGTTACGAGAGGAAAACAAACAAAAGACCAAATGAAAAATCCAATATGGAAAGTTTTAGATAAAGATGGTGTTGATTTTTATGTTATGTATTGTGAGACAGATACTTTGTGTAAATTGTGTAAATTAGGTTATGATAGGTTTACAGAATTTCAAAAAGGAGAGGGGATAAATTTAATATGGTATAATACATATTCTAATTATATACAGGCGATAGATGGTAAAACAAAAAAAATATATCATATTTCGAATATTGTTACAGGTGTAACAGAGAGAGTAAAATACATTGATGGAGATAAATATAATAATTTTGTTACAAATTTACGTATGTGTAATGTAAAATCAGTGCCGATAAAAAAAGATATAACTGCGATTCATCCGTATAACAGTTATATTGAAGAAAATTATAATGTTATTGAATATATTCCAGGACATTATACCGATGTAGGAAAGGGTTCATACGTAATGAAAAATCCAATTTGGAAAGTATTAATTGGTGATAAAATATACTATTTGTTGTATTGTGAAAATGATATATTATGTAAATTGTGTGAAGAAAGTTATCAGAAAGTAAAGGAGTTTGATTCGAATGTTGGTAAGGTTCATACATGGCATAAAACATATGGTGGAGTTCATACGTTTCATAGAATAGAAAAAACTTCATATTACATTCATCAAGTAATTATGGGTTGTAAAAAACATAGTGATAATTTAGAGAAAAAGCATCAATATATAAAACATATTGATGATGATTTGTTGAATAACTCTATGGAAAATTTAACATTAATGGGTGATAATCGAAAACAATCAAAAACTACAAAAATAATTGAAAATATAGTTGACTTTCAAGATACATCTGATATCACTATTTGCGATAATGAATGTTTACAAAACCGCGCTGCTATTGAAACAATGGAAGAATTGTTATTAGAGCCTAAAATAATTGCTGAAGATGTTATAATCCAAAAACCCGATGAAAATTATCATTATTATCATCCATATGTTATAAAAAATTATAATGTAATTGAATACATATCAGGACACGTGTATACTACTGGCAGAACAGCAAATATAATGAAAAATCCGATATGGAAAGTTTTAATAGATGAAAAAGAATATTATTTAATGTATTGTGAAACCGAAAGCCTTTGTAAATTATGCTGCGAAAGTTATAAAATTATAAAAAATTATCACTTGGATATTGGTAGAAATGTTACATGGTATAAAAGTTCCAATGGATATATTCAATCCCATAATTTTAAAAGTGATAAAACGTATTATATTCACCAAATTATTATGGATTGTAGTGGAAATGGTAGAGGAACTAAAAATATCAGCGTAGACCATATCGATAGAGACCGATTAAATAACACGTTGGAAAATTTAAGATTAGCAACTCGTGAAATACAACAACAAAATTCAAAGGGTAGTTTAGCTGGAACAAAACGAGAAAGAAAACATAATGCTATTGACCTTCCAATTGGAATCACCCAAGATATGATGCGTAAATATGTGGTTTATTATCACGAATGGTTAGACAAAGATAAAACAAGGGAACGTGAATTCTTTAAAGTAGAGAAACATCCTAAACTAACAGATATATGGTTTTCAAGTAAATCGAATAAAGTTTCCATTCAAGAAAAACTAAATCAAGCTAATAAAGTAGTTGATGATTTAGAAAATGATATTCAACCAATAAAAGAAGGTAGTAATGTTCCCAAATATGTATCACTTGGAATATCTAGAGGAAAACCACATTTAGTCTTTGAGAAACGTATGTCGGATGGAAAAAGATTAAATTTCAAAATGGTATTACCAGATGAATATGAATTATCCGAACAACTTTCTATATTTGACGAAAGGATATTAAAAAAATATGAAAAAACTAGAGAATCGTTATCAGAATAAAATATATTAACTTATGAAACCAATATATTCTTTTAACAGTGAATTACAATGTATAAATATTCAATATGAAGATAGGATATATTTCTTAGATTACCCCGACTTTTGTAAAATCCTAAATAATGATAAAAAATTCAAATTCGAACAATTTGAAGGTGAAGATTATCCATCTTTTTTATCTAACAAAAAAAGAATAAGTTATTTACAATTTATATTTGATGATAATATAAATTGTATATTCAGTTTTAAAAATAATAATTTGTATGATTTAAGACGTTCTAATGTATTCTATCGTTAAATATGTGATGATAATTGGGTTAAATGGTTTAAAATTTCGCATATAATATTAAAATATATAATAATGGACGATTTTGATTATGATACTGACAAATGCGATAAATTATCGTTATCACAAAATAATAACGATAATAATGATGAATATGTAATTAAGGCAAATGTGTGTAAAATATTATCAAAACAATTAAAATTACCCGAAATACATTATGATTATATGGGAGAATATGAACCTCCCAAAGAACACGGTTTAATAAATTCCGATGTTATTATACCACAATATTATTTTAACAACAAAGACCCATCAAAAATACTTAATATAAATTATTATGACATAATTAAAGATGATATTCGTAATTATAGAGTGTTAAAAAAATATCAATTAGAGTATATAAAAAATTTACCAAGTGAATATAAGGATGAGTTAATTGATATTTTTAACGATTGTTTGAGAATTATTAATGAATTCACAGATACACTAAATTAATTTCTTAGATTGTTTCAAAATCCAGATAATGATTTACCCAAATCATTTAATATAGGTTCTTCAATTGGAATGGTTTCCGGTATTGGTTTACCATATGTATGAGGATTTTTTGAAAATAATTTTATATTACACGGATAATGACAAGTAGCTCTTAATTCTTGGAATGCCTTTTGTTTTTTCTTTAAATTTGTCTTAGAACAAATGCTGCGAGGCATATAACACAAATAAATAACTGCTCTAAGATTTTGACTAATTCTTCTTTTATCTGCTTCAATTCCACAATGTATTGTGCGACTATCCCAAAATACCAAACTACCCTTGGGACATTTTATATTTTTTATTTCACATCCTCTTTCGGCATAAAACCTTCGTTGTTCTTTTGTTAATTTATACCAATTACTTTTTTTTGTAACATCATATGTATCTCTAAATTCGGAATGATATTTATTACTACTTTCCATAAAAGATAATGTTGAATCGTAATCATTAATATCCAATCCAGTAATAAAACTTTGAATACAATTAAATTCAGGGGTTGTAAAAGATTGGTCTGTGTGATAATTTGTATTTCCTCGAAACCATCCCCTTTTCGTTATTTCGGGAGGTAAATGAAAACTTAATCCATCAAATGAAACGAGTAATTCATTGACATCACAATTCCAAAAATAAGCGAATATTTCAACTATTTTAATATTTTGTCTTACATCCCAGGATGCTTGTATGTGACCTATACCCCAATGTTGTAATAACATAGAATGAGAAGGATATAATTTATAAAATTCATTCCACGTTTCTATGTTATTTCTATCTATAGGAATTTCCCAACTTTGAGTTATATGTTCTAAGAAATCCCATATTTTGTTAACCATTGTCTCACATTCAATATCATCTAAAACATTTGGTATAATAGCAACACCAAATGTTTCGATTGTCTCTCTTAAAGTTTCTTTAGAACAAATATATCTTTCAAATTCGTATGATGTTGTCATCCTGTAAAATTATCATAAATGTAATTAATAAAATGTAAATCATTTTTATTTGTATTTTCGTTATAAAACGACAAGAATGTTTGATATGATACCGTTTTCATATAATAATTATACCATTTATGATAACAATAAAATGATAGATGTTATGATTAATAAATTAGCAGAAACGTGATTAAAATTCTCAATATCTCCTTTATCATATTTTGTATTAAATAAGATATCCATTACATCAATTCCATAATTTGTATGACAATCAATATGATGATCTCGATGAACTGATGGGTGTATTATATTATAATTTATGTTATGTATTGTTGCGTACATAAAACACCACAATAATACAACCTTATAATTTATCAATTTTACAAATTCTACAAAAAGAATAAATGCTAATCCCTGAGTATAAATGTTTGTAATAAACTCATAAAAGATATTATATGTTTGTTTGTTTACATCCAAGTCGTGATGAGTTTCGCCGTGAAATTCATATATTTTTAAAAACATATCTACACCTTTATTGAAATATGGATTGCGTGTAAAAACATTATCGAAACTATTATATATCTTTCTTAAATCTACAGTATGAGCTATTACGTGCGTAAAATATCCCAAAATACCAATAAATATCCAACTAAATACACAAAGTATAAATTTGAAACTATAAAATGATTTATCACTTAACAAATACAAGCAATATATCAAAACAATATAATAAGGTATATTTTTTATAAAATGTTGATACAACATTGCCTTTGTATTTAAATTATCATTGATCGGCGTTTCATTATTATCTTTTTCTTCCATTTATCTAGTAATTATGGAATTTTATAAAATAAAAAAAACTACGAAAAAAAGGGGTAAAGAATATATAAATCATTTCATCCATACTTTTGACGCTTTCAACAATGGAAGATTATCTAAGAAAAGTATAGGTGAAATGATTAGGGCTATTCATTTTGTTACTCCAATAAATATAATTGTATTGTTATGTATTTCTCCTCAATATATTTGTAATTTAATTATGTTGTATATGTTATTTGTATTAACATCTTTTATAATATTTGATGGTTGTTTTTTAACTATTATAGAACAATACTATTGCGATGATAATTTTACAATAATAGATCCATCAATGGAATTATTAAATATCGAAAAAACAAATAGAAATAGATTTCTTATTTCTATTCCTATCGCATTTATTTATATAGCTATTACATTTATTATTTATGATTATCGTTTTATATTTCAAAATATCTGAAAGAAATTATTATTCTTAGGTTGTCTTCCTTTCTTCTTAGGTTGTTTCTTTTTTGTAACTGTAAATGATTTACGAGAAGGAGTTTTCTTTTTCGAGTATTCTACAATATTATCATTCAATTGTGAAATAACTTGTGATTTTGATTTTACACTATCTTTATCATCTTCATCATCATTGAAATCTTCCATAACCTTTTCATTATTATCCTTTTCATATTCATCACTATCACTATCACTACTACTACTACTGCTGCTGCTATTATCACTATCACTATCACTATCACTATCACTATCACTATCACTATCACTATCACTATCACTATCACTATCACTATCACTATCACTATCACTATCACTATTGCCTTCTATCACAATACTATTCGTTTTACTCGATGTTTTACGATTCGGATTATTACCCGGAGAATATTTCAAAAAATATTTTTCGTATTCCTTTGATTTTTTATCACCTTTCAATTCATTATATTTATTGTTTAGTTGTTGCCGTGATTCTTCTCGCGTGGTTTCGTGTCCTTCACAATCTGTAACAAATCGTTTTAATAAACCTTTTTGGGATAATTTGTTATGTTCTTGTATCTCAAAAAGAAATTGTGACATACATAATAATTTATATGGTTCATAATAGGATTTATATTTAGTGTTTACAGCATAATAAAATGCTAAATAGAAATGTAAAAGAGTGTCAATGCTACCAATATTTACCTGCTTACCATTTATTTGGATTTTGTTAAAGGCGTGACAATGTGTAGACTTGTAAATAACACATACAACTTTTCCATTTACTTTAACAACATAACTAGGTGGTATTAATTCACCATATTCTTCACGTTTAATTATAGAGACGTCAGAGTTACCAATAAAATTTAATTGTTCCTTGACATCTTTAGCAACATCTTTTGGGTTGGGTGATAATACATCAAAATGAGTAATGGTATCGAATGATTTATGAATATCCTTTTTCAGATAAGTTTGAAACAATGTGTTTACATACCCTCCAATAAAAATAACATTATTTTCAATTAACGCATTACGAATCACTAAGAAGTTTGGTTTGCTTAATTCATTCATTCTTTTGTTTTTCTTAGTTCCTCTTGATGTTTTACATTTATCATAATGGAATGGATATGCCTTGTTTAATATTACCAATCTTTTATAAACCTTTTCCCAACGGTCAGGTTCAGATTGGGGTCGTGATAATTCACCATACATTGAAAATCTTAGTAAATTGACAGGAGAATAATGTAACCCATCCTTTGTAATACTTTCTCTTAACAACGTGTCTAACAATAAAGTATTCATATGTGTGACATCCAATACAGGTAAATAATTTACAAATACTTTATATGTTCCAATATGACTTCCGGATTTAGCCACTACATTTTTATATCCCTTTTCATAAAAGATATCGGCAATCTCTTTGACATTTTCAATTGGATTGTCGGAAAATACATCGTAATCAGGAACATCCACCTCTGTATTATAAAAACGTAGTTTAGGTGGTAATATATTATTTATAGCTGTTCCACCATAAATCATCATTTTATGACTTTTTATAAACTTTTCAATGATTTTGAATATATTTTTTACAACAGGAGATTGGGCTACTCTTTTAGAAAGGTTTTTTTCCGCCTTATCCATAGCATTCCTAAGAATATTTAATTGACAATCTTCAAAAGATAGTCCATCACAACTAGGTGAGTCTTCCTCTATATCTTCAGGTTCAATATCATAAATATCATCTACATTTTTAGTGCTACTTCGTTTTTTTTCACTACTCATATTATTATTTATAATTAGATATTTTATTTTATAAAGTAATAGACAATCCTCCTTGAACGCCAGTTGTTTTTGGTATAGGGTCAATTGGTTGATCTGTGCTTTGATATGTAGGTGGTGGGGTGGAACGTAACTCTTCTGGTTTTAATACAAAAGCATATTTCGCATCAGTAAAAAAAGAAATATCATTGGAGTTACCATATTGAAAACATATACCTGCCATTTGAACTCCTCCTGGATTTGTTTCAGATAATGGCACGCTAATTGGATATGGGTTAATTGATGGTGTATTATCAGGTAATACAATAGAAAGGGATGTTTTATTAAAATCAATTAATTGATTAATATCGGGGGTATGTTTGTAATCAGTATATCGCATTGTTTGACAAAAAGATTTATTACTTATTATGTTTACATATTCAATCATTGGTTTGTATTTTAAAACGCTTGGGTAAGTATTATCGATAACAATAATTATTTTATTTCTAAGAGAAGGTAATGACATTCCAGGAATATTAATAGGATCAATACTATTATAATTGTATTGGGGATTTAGCATATAATTTACATAACTTCTAAGAATATCCTTTAACGATGTAAACATAGCTTCATTATTACTTTTTACACGTAAGTGAATAATTAAAGGATCTGAAAAATTAGAGCAGGTAGCTTCTTGAAAAGCATAAGTAGCTATTGTTTTCATTACATCACTAAAAGGTATTGTATTTTTAACATTTACAAAATAAAAATTATCACTTGAAGATGAATAGGATACAACTGGTGTATTATTTACTGAAAATAGTTGAAAATCTAAACATCTTGCTCCCTTAGATATAACATTCTTTAATGCGTCGATACTGACCGTAGTATTAGATGGATCTAAACAGCAATCACTTGCCGTCATTACATAATAACTTGCTAATGAATAATTAAACTCTTGTGGAGCTACGGGTATGGGTAATATTGTGCTTACAGTAGAACCATCCAAACCCTCTTTTGTAATGGTTGTTATCAAATTGAATATCATAAAAATGAATAAATAAAGAATAGACATAATGGTAAATATCAACATACCATAATTATTACAAAAAGGGCTATTTTCCCTTTTACATTTCGCAAATAGCATAGCACAACCTATAACATATATAACGCTAATCCAAATATATGTAGTATTTGCGTATATTTTAGAAGAATCGTATAAAAATATATTTATCATTGGTTTGAATATTATATATATTATAGTTATTACAAATAACAATATATTGAAATTATTCAAGTAATAATTCAGCTCAGTTCCTAACATATCCATTATATTTACAATTGATACGAAAAACCCATATACAATCATCGTAAAAACAAAATTGGATGGTTTGAATATTATATAAATAAACATACATATAATTGATGCTAAGAAAGATAACCATACAAATTTCAATCTCTTATCCATTTTGTTAAAAAGAATATCAACCATATTATTAAAAGATAGTGATACACATTTATCGTTATTCATCATATAATATAAAATGCTTAAAATTTGAGTTATACACAAAATTATTATTCAAATGCCAGGCGGGTTAATGAACCTTATTTTTGAAAGTCAGCAGAATTGTTGGTTAAATGGAAATCCTACCCGTAGTTTTTTTAAAACAACTTATTCAAAATATACAAACTTTGGATTCCAAAAATTTCGAAATGATTATGAAGGTTCAAAATTTCTTAGATTGAACGAACAATCCACATTTGATTTTAAGATTGGAAGATATGGAGATTTGCTTATGGAAACATATGTAGGTATTACATTACCTAATATATGGAGTGGTATTCTTCCTCCAGATGAAAACGAAGAACCATTTAATCCAACAAATTGGAGACCATACGAATTTAAATGGATTGAAAATATTGGAGCAAAAATGATTTCTAAGATAACAATATATTGTGGAAATCAAGAAATTATCCAATATTCAGGGGATTATTTATTAGCACAACTTCAACGAGATTTTCAAGGAACAAAAAGATTCCTTTTCGACCAAATGAGTGGAAATGTTCCGGAATTAAATAATCCTGCTGCTTATGGTGTAAATGGTGGAAAATACCCAAGTGCTTTTTTCTTAGATAATGATTATGTGCCACAACCTTCCATTCAAGGAAGAGTTATATACATACCTTTAAATAACTGGTTTTCAATGAAAAGTCAATTAGCATTTCCATTGATTTCATTACAATACAATGAACTTCACATAACAGTTACATTTCGCCCTATTTCTGAATTATTTGTTATTAGAGATATACACGACCATAAAAATAATTATCCTTATATAGCACCTAATTTTAACGACCAGGATATGGGATTGTCACGTTTTATTCAACCTCCTCCTAATTATACCCAAGAATCTACATCCTATGTAAATAAAACATCTTGGAATACTGACATACATCTTGTTTGTACGTATTGTTTTTTATCAGATGAAGAAAGAAGATTATTCGCATTAAACGAACAATCATACTTAATAAAACAAGTATACGAACAAATATTTTATAATGTAACTGGATCACAAATAATAGAGTTAAATTCAAATGGTATGGTTCCAGCTTGGATGTTTTATTTTCAACGAAGCGATTCAAATACAAGAAATCAATGGTCTAATTATTCAAACTTTCCTTATGAAACTGTTCCTAATTATATCACAGCCGCACCAAATACTGTTGTTATAGGAGAAGAAACATACGATGGTCCCGGAACATCTCCTGAAAATTTATATTGTACGATCATCGCATCAAGTGATAATGTAAAAAATGTTTTGGTAAATATGGCTATTCTATTAGATGGTTCATATAGAGAAAATTCACAAGGTGCTGGAATTTTCAATTATATTGGGAAATACGTACAAACTCCTGGTGCCGCCCCAGAAGGGTTATATGTTTATAATTTTTGTAATGATACAGGTAGTTTTTTACAACCATCAGGAGCCATTAATATGTCACATTTTCATACAATTCAATTGGAATTTAATACAATTTATCCACCTCTTAATTATCTAGCACAATCAACTGCTATATGTGATCCAGAAACAAAACAAATAATAGGAATAAATAAAAATAATTGGAATATTTATCAATATAACTACGACCTTCATTTTTTTGAAGAAAGGTATAATATCTTAAATTTCCAAAGTGGAAATGCTGGTATGAAATGGGCTTATTAATTTTTGTTTTTTTAATATTATTATTTCTGTGTATTTTAATGTAATTACAGAAATAATAACAGATAATGTTATATACATACTTTATGAGTTCTAGTTCTACATCAACTTCTAGTGACCCGGATACTATTTTTTTGGATAGTTTAAAAACTTCAATAATATCGATTGGTGTTATGATACTTTTATCATCTATTTTATCTTACATAACTATTATTATAAAATCATTACACAATCCATCTTTCGAATCAAATATTGACGATGATGACAATATTATTACATCTGGAAATATTCCTAGAAATAAGATAGTAGATATATTAAACATAGTGACATCATCTACATCTTTATCATCTAGAATACAAATAACAAGTAATTTATTTAATCCCAGTCAATGGATTAAACCTTCTGAAGTTTTACAAGCATATAGTTTATTATTTTCAGTAGAACCCATTTTTACAGAGGAATCCAAAAAAGATAATAATAATAATAAATATTTTAATCATATTTACCGAGCAATATTAGCCATACCATTTTTAAAAGATATGTATTTGTATTTTAATTCTCCTCATATAGGTCGCACTCCTAATTTAACAGAGGATTTGAATGGTTTATATCAAGTGAATGATAATGATAAAAAATTACAATGGGATACAACCATTTCCCAATACATCCTATATTATTTATATTCTGTTATATCAAAATCTGTAAATACAAATTTATTTATTTACAAAATGTTAATTAATTACGTTTCTAATTGGAGTGAAACCATATTATTTTTACTATATGCCTTTTTTGGTTCAATTATTATGTATACATTAGGTATTATTTCTACAATTGTATTATTTATAACAAGTGTAAGCGAAATACCAAAACTTTTTTCAGACAGAACTCCGGTTCAGAATCATAGCGAAGGAGTCAGAAAAATTGATGTAAAATGGTCTATCAATTCATTACAATTTATCAACCCATATCGTTTATTTGTTGTATGGTTGTTTGGTCTAGGTTATTCAACTCTCTTTTTGTTTTTATCATTTTTTATATTTTTATTCACCCTTTTTATTCCATTATCATTAACCGGTAAAGTTTCCAAATATTTCTTATCAATAAAAGATAATATATCGTTTCTTTTTGAGAATACAACGGATCAAGATGGTGAAAAAAATAAATTACCAAAATCTAATTTTGCCAAGGTAAATATCAATTTATCGAATGATATTAATTATTTTACTTATCTTAGTAAGTTTCTGTATAGAAATAAAAACTATATATTTTATATTACAATTGTTTATTTCTTATTAGATATCACAATAGCATATACAACTTCCAAACAATTAATCACATTTTTAATTTTCATATTTATCATATGGCTATTAAACGCATTCCATTATTCAATTGATGTTGACAATATGGAAATATTGAAAGCAACTACATAATTAATTAATATTTATTAGTAATTAATAAATAAGTCAACCATAACCCAAAAAAGTTTTTTGAAAATAAATCTAAAATATTATAACAAGTATTCTTAATATTATATGGTAAAACAGCAACCACACCATACAACGACCAAAAAATAAAAAAATAAAGATATATTTTCATTCCATCATTAGTTAAAACAGCATAGTTTTTATAAATAATATAATAATAAATTAAAAATGGAATAAACCCCAATGAAACTCCCAACAATACCGGAATTGCGGAAATTTCACCTAAATATCCAAATAAAAGCATAACCCAATTAAGTAATAAAACTGTAGTAATAGTGTAAAATTCCTTGGTATATAATGTTACAATATTTAGCTGCTCGCTTATATTTTTATCATTATATTGTAAAAAAATCAAGTAAAAAATTAAATTTATTAGCATAGTTGGCGTTGTAATTACCCAATCAAAATATCTTTGGGGGGTAATATTTGAAATATTCTTAAAATTGAATAACCAGTATATATAAAATAATCCTTCTATCAACTGAACGAATATTTCTAATATCAACATTTCTTTTAAAAATAAAAGTTTACGTGGCACATTAATAAAGATGGTAATAAATTGAATAATTCCAGTTATTACTTGTATCACAACAGATGTAATTAATGATGTATAAATATTTATTTTTACCATATATTATTATATAATTATACAATATTTGGTTTTTGAATTACCAATAAAAAAGGGTTTTATTACCCTTCTTTGTTTTTTGTTTTTTGTTTTTTGTTTTTTGTTTTTTTGTTTTTTGTTTTTTGTTTTTTGTTTTTTTGTTTTTTTGTTTTTTGTTTTTTTGTTTTTGTTTTTGTTTTTTTGTTTTTGTTTTTGTTTTTGTTTTTTGTTTTTTGTTTTTGTGAAATATTTACAATGATATGCTATTCTACTTTTTATAATATTTTTTGTATATATTGAAAATTATTTCACAATATATACATTACATCCATTTTTGAGGGGCATACACATATTCCTGAAGAGCATTTGCTAAATCATTTCCAATATATTGTGATTTGAATACATAGAACATTGACATTGGTTTATAGCATAAGTCATCACTTACAAGTTCAGATTTCACGCTAGTGATATAATAACGATACTTACCATTTCCCTTTTTCATACGAGAAATATACTGTCCGCTGGGAGTTTGGATTGGGATTCCAGAAGCACTGACAACAAGTTGGTATTTCTTAGAATAGTTAGAATTATCGCGATCGATTGAGGGGATAATGGAGTAGTCATCCGTAAAGCGGTAGAGCTGACTTTCATCCTCTTCGAAAGTAATAATCTCTTCGTCGTCAGAGATGGGAGGAAGACTGGATACATAACGTTCCCAGCTAATTATATCGTGTTCCTTGGGGTCATATTCGGGGTGAATAGTCGCATAGCAGTCATCTTCTTCATCTAACCCTACATAGCCGTCATTTGTTGGTGAGTCATTAAAATAATTTTCAAGAATGTATTCTAGATTACTGTCAAAGTGTGTGTGGGAATATCCTAGAAATGATTTATAGCAGCACTCACAGTCAAGATTATCAAATACAACAACATAATACATATACTCACCTTCTTCTGCGTCGATCAGTTGACGAATCAACATCTCGCCGTATTTGTTGGTCAATACGGAGTTCGAGTAAGGATTAATCGCAAACTCGTTCTCGTAAAGAACCGAACGCCCATCTAACTCGTGAATGGAATCACCCTCGAAAGGAAATTTCCAATCAGCTCCAGTTAGGTAAGCGTGTGTGGTCTTGAAAGCAACGTTTGAACTTGTAAAAGCCATTTTGAAACCAAATCTTCTTGATTGGGAATATTGAAAGAATGATTTGATGAAAATATTCTTTCATTTTTTTTTATTTTATATGTAAAAATGAAAAAACTAAAAATATCAAATATAGATGATAATATAAGTTAAATTATGCTATACATATGTTATTAATATTTTTATAAGGCAATCTCTTTCTACAAATATTTCTTAGGATAAATGGATTTGATAAAATAGGAGTTGGTTCTTCTTCAATATCTTCTATACTCGAATCATAATCTTCTAAGAATTCTTGATATGCTACTTCAATATTTTTCCCTAGATAAATAGATTGAAAATTATAAAAAGTATTATAACTTCCGTTAACAAGATGTTGTTGGTATTCAACTCGTGTCAGATAATACCTATGTTTTCCATTTCTCTTTTCTATTCTTGAAAAGAAACACAATGAATTATTTGTTATAGCTTTTCCATTTCGTGCTATCGCCAGTTGATATATAGGATTGTACGATGAATTGTATTCATCAATACCTTGAATAACAAATTTGTTATTTGTAAAAGCGAAAATAGATTGTGTATTATTCATTTCAAGCTGTATTGAAATAAATAAAACAGATACAAATATATTCATTTTTATTTTAATTTGTAAATACTATAAATGGTATCATATTCAAAAAAGATATTAATAATATTATATTGGTATTCAAAGTGAATGTGTTAAATATGGATGCGAATAATATAGAGAATACTGTAAAAGAACAATCGAGTGTAAAAATAAATACACCACCTTCCTTTATATATTTACGGAATATATCTATAATTTGATTTGAACCAGCGGGCACACTTTGAATAACGCCATACATAAATATATCAAAACATATTTGTGCGAACACGGATGTAGCTAAGAAAATACCCAATGAATATGTTTTTAGTTTCCATAAAGAATAAATATATCGTGTTAATATTATTACTAAGAAAATGGTTGTAATATCTCCCAAAACCGCATACATTTTATAGTCTGAATACCATTTATACATTATTACCGGTGTGATAATTCTACGGAAAACAAGTAACATAATAATTATATTAACAAAGATGATTCCATTGAGTATGGCAAGATAATCACCTGTCTTATTGTAATTGGTAACATCTGATAAATACATATTTAATATATAACAATAAAATTAACCAAACCAATTTTTAAATTCCAATGTTTTATCCTTCATATTGGATAATATAGGAGTGGATAATGGTTCTGCTATTGTAGAAGCATCGTACAAATATTTCACATACATATTTAACTCTGAATATACATTATCTACGCAATACCCAAGAACAATTTCATTTAATTTATATAATTGTTGTTCTATATGATCGTTATTATTTGTCGAGTATTGAAGAAAAAATCCACGCATAATAACAAATAATGCCGTACAATCTTGTTTATCAATAGTATATTTTCCCTGTGTTTTTTGATATATTCTTTGTTGAATTTGAGTTTGTATATAATCTACGTTTCCTTGTGAAAAAAATCTATCTGATATAGCATCAGAAGTCCAAATACCCTTGAGGGGTTCTTGTAAAGATACGCATTGTTTTGCTGGTATTTTGTCTTGTAATGAAAATAAGTTCGCCATATTGTTTCCATAAACGAACTGTTGAATATTTTTTTCCTTTATTAATCCAGCATCAACTCTTCCATTCATCTTGATTAAAATAGATAAATAGAATAAAATCCGTAAATATTATATATATGAAGTTTCAAGCAATAGTTATTATTATACTCGGTGTATTACTTATTATTACATTAATCGCATTTTACTACATAGCAGCATCACGTGGAAATAATATGGCATTCCCGCCTTCTATACCAATATGTCCTGATTATTATTACCAAACAGGTGCTTTATCAAATGGAACAATAACGTGTAAAGCAATGCCTGGTATGGTAAATACATTACGCGATGCTGGAGTTACGTCAGAGCAATGTGTAAGTCCTAATTTCACTTCCGATTATTATACGGGAACGAATGCGAATTGTTTGAAATATACGTGGTATTCAGGATGTAATTCAATACCAGCTTGGGAAGGAATTACATATGGTGTAAACAACCCTTGCGCAACCACATAATTTTAACATATTAAATATAATTTTTTTTATAAAATAAGATGGAGATAACAGATGAAGATGTTAAATATATCGATCCATATGTCTGTATTTTACACCCATATGTAAATAAAGGAGTAACTATTTGGCATAGTTATAATAATAAAATGGAAGATTTAGAAGAGGATGGGATAAAATCAGGTTATTTGTTAAATAAGGAAAAAATTAAATATGGTAGAATTACAGATTATCCATATATTTTTTTTAGGGCACCCGAAAAAGAATATATAAATATAGGAGAAATTTCAAAATATACAAATCGTATTTATATACGGGTTGATCCAGATAGAACAATGGTATTTTCATCTGAAATAAGGGCACGTTTTAGACCTTTATGTTATTATCCATCACCTGAATATGATTTAATGATTTGGAGGGAATTAATAAAATCACAAAAAACTCTTAGGGAATATTTTTTTATTGTAGAAGAAAATGAAAAAAGAATTGATAAGAATATAGATGAAAACATTTTATATCATCTATACACTTCTAGAAAGTGCGTTATACCTAGAAATATAACATTTGAATATCCGTATGATACAAGCAATATAAATCGAAACAGTGAAATTCTAGTTTTTATTCAACATCTAACAAAAGACTTTTTTGTTAATTAACTGATTATTTTAGGAAAATATATGGAATAAAAAATATTTTTAATATCTTTCTAATATAAGTATATAATCCAATGAGTATGCACAATGTAGGTTCATTACATCCAATGTCATTAGATAGCAATGCCGTTATAGGCGGTGGAAAACGTCGTCGCCGATCGATGCGACGTCGTCGCAGTAGTATGTCTCAGGGTCAGGGTCAGGGCCAGGGCCAAGGTATGGGTCAGAGCCAAGGTTATTACCAGGGACAATATGGTGGAGCTACAAATCCAATGAGCGATGTGACAGGGGCGGTTGGTAATCTAGCTTCAAATACGGTAAACGCCACGCTTGGTATGGCTCAAGGTGCGGCAAACGCTGCGTCTGCGACTGCGAATCAGGCTTTGTCTGCGGGGAAAACCCAAATGGGAGGAAGAGGATTTGGCTTTATGAGTCGCAGAAAGCACAGAAAGATGCGTAAATCCAGAAAGAGTCACAAGAAGAGATCTCACCGCAGACGTTAAATTATTTTATCTTTGTGTTGTTTGATATATTTTTAATAGTTCTGTCAATTCCTTACTCCACATTGATGTAATTTCTGTATCAAGTAATGTTTCTAATTCTTCTGATTTATCCGAGTGTTGTTTAATTAATTTCTCTACATTTTCTTCTGTTACCGAATCCATTGGCAGTTTGATAAGATAATTATAATTATCATCTATTTTATCAAATCCCATTTCTTCCATCATTTGAGTTACCACTACACTCTTTTTATTTCTTAGGTCAATCTTACCTTGAATAGTTGAACTAATATAACTAACTTTATTTCTCAAAAAGAGTAACTCTTTTTGTAATATTTTTATCATATATTCCTTTCTTTTTGCGTACATCTCTAAACGAACACCATAATAATCATCGATAATTTCTTCAACAGTCCCATATTTCTTCAATTTATCTTGACTATCAAATAGATGCATGTTACTTGTTGTTTCAATTGAATACAATTTCAATAATTTTTCTACACCATCAATACCATTTTCTGGTGGAATTGCTTCCAACTCAGCCAATCTATCTTTCATAAAAGTAATTGTAAAATGAACCGTTTTGTCCGTACAATTTTCCTCATAATTTTTAATGTATGGATTTATTTTCTTACCATCTTTATCAGTTGTCGCACATAATTTTTCCAAAAGTTCCTTGAATTGGTCTATCCAAGTTCCCACAGGCAACTCAGTAACATAAATAGCATTCTCATTCTTTTTTGAATATATACCCTTTACTAAGAATTTCATACCATCTCCTCCACCCTTTTTCGCACTTGGTGAAATAGGTGTGATTACACCTGTAAATCCGCGATAATAAGGCATAAATTCAAATGGAGCGCTTGATGTAACATCGTTTAATTTATTACGAATATAATTGATAACATCGAATGGGTTGTAACATAAAATTTGTGTGCTAAAACCAGTTCCAATTCCACACGCCCCATTTACCAATACCATCGGAATAATAGGAGCATACCATACAGGTTCTACAAGAGTCCCATCATCATTCAAGTATTCCAAAATATTATCATCTTCTTTTGGGTATAATTTTCTAGTTATTTGTTCTAATTTTGTAAATATATATCTTTCTGATGCGTGATCGCTTCCACCACCAATACGGGTTCCAAATTGTCCTAAAGGAGATAATAAATTAATATTGTTTGAACCTACAAAATTTTGAGCCATTCCAATAATAGCTCCATTCAATGACATTTCGCCGTGATGATATCCAGAATGTTCTGATACATAACCACTAAATTGAGCTACTTTAATTTCACTCGTCAAATTTCTTTTAAAAGCAGAATATAATATTTTTCTTTGACTGGTTTTCAATCCATCCATCAAATTAGGAATACTACGATCACAATCATATTTTGAAAAGTGAATTAATTCTTTATCGATAAACTCACTATATGTAATTTTTTCCAATGTATTATTCGCATAATTTGTTCTATCATAATTTTCCAACCATCTCTTGCGATCATTTGACCTTTTCTTATTAAATACCATATCAATAGCATCATTACATACTTCGCTATGTTGAAACCAAACCATTTTCTTTGATTTAAAATATTCCTTGAATTCAACTGATGTGCTCGTTCCCAAACCTTTATAATATTTAATACTCCACGATTTCACATCATCCCCCATACTATCTTTCCATAATTCATATTCTCTTTCATTATAAAACAATGCTTCCTGTTTTTTATTTCGCGCCTTTAAAATGGGTGTATTCATAAAACCAATAAAGTTAGCATCTATCAATGTATTCCATTCACTATGAAACAAATTAATAATCAATCCTTTAATGTGAGAACCATCTACATCCGCATCTGTCAATATAAGAACTTTTCCATATCTCAATTGACTGTTGATGACTTCCTCTGTATATGTTTTGTTATTTTCCAAACCAATAATTTTCTTAATTTCACAAATTTCTTTATTCTCAGAAATTTTTGTAATATTTTCACCACGAACATTCAACAACTTACCTTTTAATGGATAAACTCCAATCACATTCTTATCTTCACTCGATAATCCCGAGATAACACCAGCTTTTGCTGAATCTCCCTCACACAATATCAACGTACATTTATGTGATTGAGCTGTTCCAGCTAAATTCGCATCAACTAATTTTGGAATTCCTCGAATATGTTTTGTTTTGCTTCCATCACTTTTCTTCGCATTCTTAGCTTCTTTCAAATCATTGACAGCACACGCGTGCTCTACTACTCCTAACTTAATTATCTTATCAATAAATTTATCTGTAATATGACACAAAGAACCAAATTTAGACATTGTCGAAGTCATTGAATCTTTTGTTTGACTATCAAAAGATGGATTTTCAATGTCACAACGAACAAACAAATGTAATTGTTCTTTGATTGTAGCCATTTGAACCCTTATCTTTTTCTTTTTTTCAATATAATCAACCAATCTACGTATAATAGAATTCAAAATATAATCAACGTGGCGACCCCCTTTACTCGTATGAATTCCGTTAACAAAACTAACTTGTTGAAATTCTCCTGTTGTGCTTAACGCCACACCCAATTCCCACCTCTCGCCAAATTCTTCATAAACAACCCCTACTTTTTCATCACCCCCAAAATAATATTGTATGTATTGTAAAAACGATTTCACAGGTAATAAAGAACGATTAAATTTCACCTTAACATTCTTTTTTGTTACAGCCGCAATATCATACACACGTTTTTGAAATAAACTTATCATATCAGGACTTAATCCAGACAATCCCAATCTTTCATAATCAGGTTTAAATGTTATTCTAGTATATGGTTTTGTTTTACACGCAACTATCTTAGGTGTTCCTTTAACTTCCAAATTATTTTCAAATGTTTGAGTATATTTTAATTTACGAATGTGATCCACAGTTTCGATTTCACCAAATACAGACCAAATAAAGATTAATTTAATACCCAACCCATTCACTCCACCTACAATCTTTTTTTCATTCTTGTCATAATTTGTTGATGTTCTTAAATGTCCGAATATCATTTCAGGAATCCAAATATCGTGTTCAGGATGTTTTATAATATCAATGCCATTTCCATCATTTAACATAACAATAGTTCCATCTTCCTTTACTTCCACCTCAATATTTGTAACAGGATATATTTTTTCTTCTTCTTCTTCTTTTGTTTCTCCACCTCCTATTGATTGTGACGAAGAAGCATTAGCAATTACTTGTTCCATACGCACAGAATGGTCGCGACAATTAATAATAGCTTCATCAAATAATTTATACAAAGCAGGAACCATATCTATTTTTTTCTCAACAATTTTTTTAGTCTCATCATCAAATACATACATTTCTACATCAATACTTTGAGTTGAACCGATATACATATTTGGATTATCCAAAATATGTTGTTTATCAGATTTCATCTGGTATTTTGTGGAAATTTCGCTTTCGTTTGACATTATTTAATTCAAATGAACTTATATTTACATTCATTTATTACTGACATTTGTAATCATTTTTTTTTGTAATTAATCTTTGTATATATTACGATGCCTAAAACTTTCCGAAACAAATCTCATATACGCAGAAAACATACTAAGAAATCCAAACAAGTATCTTGTAAATTTCAAGCTACCACTCAAGCATTAATTAAATGGTATGTTAGTCTTTATGAAAAATTGGGATGGATGGTTTTAGCCAAAGAAAAGGGGTTGAAGTTTAAACTCGAATATTATAAAAAATCAATTCATTTGTTAAAAGATGAATTAGTTTGTAAAATAAATAGCGTTCAAGATTATGATAAAATAAATGATTTGCGTATTATCTTAGATAATGTAATTATCTTAGAGAGACACGTTCAAAAGGATTTTCGTTAAAAAGTTAATCATATATCATATATTTTTGTAATTGTATAATTGTAATATATGTAACTTTTATATGGAGGGCTTCTCTCATCACAATATAGATTGCTACCATAAAAATACAATGTTGATAATTCTGGAGTATCAAATTTCCAATATGTTGTAAAATTACCAATAACTGAATGTTGATCTTTATAAAATGAATTTGAATTTACTATTGTATAAGCGTCTAATTTTTTACCACCATCATAAATAGTATAATAATAGGGAGTTTCGGGGTCATCACTAAGCACAACATATGTGCTTTCGGGCGCGGTTGGTTCTGTATTTTTATTATTAGATAAATAAAATATCCAACTAGATGCTGTGGTTATTCCATCCGGTTTAATATTAAAATTAATATTGATATTATATGTTCCTGTCCCTGTTTCAAGTAAATCTATAGCAAATATAGGAACAACCAATGGTTGTTGATAAATATCCAAAGTAAAAACTCCTCGACTATAAGTTACAGAAGGAAGTCCTAATTGACTTGATGGCGATAGTTTAAATGATGATGATTCCACAGTATTTGCTACGACAGAACCATCAGTATAATATAATGATATTACACTAGTAGAGCTACTTATAGATGTATTAACTATATTGAGATCGTTGTCATTTATTACTACACCAAGACCATTCGATAAATGTATTGTTGGACCAGATATTTGATTATCTATATTTACAATATTTGTATTAACTGTATAAGCAGATACACTTCCAGAATCTAGATTCGGATCTATTTTAATAGAAGCACTTGAAATATCACCTATAGATGAAGCAGGAAAATATGCCGCATTCGCATACAAGATATTATTAATTAGACCAGGTCCAGTTGGGCCAGTAAATCCTCTTATTCCTCTTATTCCAGTAGGTCCAGTATCACCAGTAGGTCCAGTATCACCAGTAGGTCCAGTATCACCAGTAGATCCTATATCACCTGTGTAACCCGTCTCACCAGTAGGTCCTATATTACCGGTAGGTCCCGTAGAACCATTATTAAGTAAATTTACTCTGTATGACACAGTAGGGTCGTCTGAAGGTGTAAAAATGGCATTCAATTGTAGATTATTGCCATCAAATAAAATGCCATCTAAATTTGGTTGTATTGTTGTTGTAAATGAACGTATAATATCTGGTATTCTCGATGAATAAATGGGAATCGTCGGATCTGTAAGTATGTCGGATGAATCCGCGGGAATTATTGAATCTATTGGAATCATCGAGTCTGTGGGTATGTCGGATGAATCCATTGAAATCATTGAGTCTGTAAATAATGCTGGTTCCGCAAATAATGAAATTAGTGGCGATGGTATTAGTAATGGTGCTGGTCTAACTACAGTTGTAAATGAAATTAATTGATTACAAATAACGTCTCCAGTCGCATAAATATTTCCATCTACATAAAGATAATTGCCTGTATTGGGATCGATTATATTACCAAGGGGTCCAGTAATTCCAGTCGGAAACCATAAAAGTCTATTATTTATGTAACCACTATCTAATGACGCATCATAAATAATTACATTTCCTTCCGTTGTTAGTCCTTGTGGATCTGTTAAAATAGAGACAGAACCTGTTGGTCCAGTATATCCAGTGTCACCAGTTGGGCCTATTTCTCCTGTATATCCAGTGTAACCTGTTGGTCCTATTTCTCCTGTATATCCAGTGTAACCTGTTGGTCCTATTTCTCCTGTATATCCAGTGTAACCTGTTGGTCCTATTTCTCCTGTGTAACCCGTGTAACCAGTTGGACCTATTTCTCCGGTGTAACCAGTGTAACCTGTTGGTCCAATTTCTCCAGTATATCCAGTATCTCCCGTAGGTCCTATTTCTCCAGTATATCCAGTATCTCCCGTAGGTCCTATTTCTCCAGTATATCCAGTATCTCCCGTAGGTCCTATTTCTCCAGTATATCCAGTATCTCCCGTAGGTCCTATTTCTCCAGTATATCCAG
>Ga0247841_10003638_pt1 | contig 28041 bp, 34 predicted proteins | sample LaCruzMarch2015__2_FD_192410 | JGI IMG/M metagenome (GOLD analysis project Ga0247841, IMG submission 192410) | Freshwater microbial communities from meromictic Lake La Cruz, Castile-La Mancha, Spain - LaCruzMarch2015_18m | ecosystem: Environmental > Aquatic > Freshwater > Lake | place: Spain... | reverse complement strand
TCTCCTCGCTTCTTTACTCGCTCGTATTCCTTTAGGATGGCAAAGTCTATGAGTGTTCTCATGCAGTATGTATTATAGTATTAATAGTATATAAGCTTTTCCATACAAAGGTTTTTCGAAACCCTCTTATAAAAGAAGATGTAGGAATTCGTCATGAGGATGAGTTAGTCAAAGCTTTTAACATACTCGCAGAGAGAGTCCATCCGTTAGCTCTTGGAAATGTAAAACGATTCCGATCACAATCGCGAATGCTTGCAAAAAAATTGATGTTCTTACATGAAAAGAAAGATGACGCACATAAGGTAGATGAAATCGTGGAGAATTTAACCTCGAAATTATTCTTCCATGGGCATCCAATAAACCGCACAGAAGCAAAAGAGATAGGCTTTGACAATATAGTAATACCATCTACGGAATTGGAAGATCTCATTTGGAAACTTTACTGCGAATATGAAAAAGAGATGAAATTGAATACCAAGTTTAACCATGTTGAAGATTTCATCAAGGCGAATCCAACTATAACTCAAGGTCAAACCATCGTTTATAGGTTACCAAAGCAGAAAGCAGTTTACATAGAGAGTGATGGCAAGACGAATGTAAACACTATCGACTTCGAGGTTATTGGGACGAAGCTACCGAACGGTTTAGTGCAGGGGCAGTTATCCACGTTGAGACAGGATTGGGAGGAGGAGTAGAAACATGGAACCTAATTTATATAGAATAGATTTTGCACGAGGAAAGAACAATGAGTATGTATCTGAAATGGCAGCAAATAGGTTCAACTCAGCCTCAGCAATAGACGATAGAAAATCCAGATATAATTCTATCTCTGAGGTCATTTACATTGGAATTAGCGAGGATAACTGGTAGTTAGGCTTATTTCTGCCTCAATAATCATTTTTTCTTTATTGCTACAAAAGCTTCACTAAAAATAGACTTGAATAGGCGCTCCCTTCTCGCGCCTATCCTTCTCGCAAAAATCCGTTCTATCTCGCCGCTTTTGCCACGCGCTCCACACTGTCCCTGTGGTTGATGGCGTAGCTCTTGACATCGCGGTTGGCTGCGGAGATGATCTCGTCCGCCAGAGCGGCGTCAGCCTTCTTGGCCTTCTTAAAGGAGGCATTATATGCGCCCTTGGTCAGGAACATGAGGGCTGTGTCCACGCGCCTCTGGGGAGATGTATCCACGGCTTTGGGCACAGTTATGCCGCCGTACTTGAGCCGAACAACCTCTTCGCGAGGGCCCGCATTGGCTATGGCCTTGACCAGAACGGAGAGCGGATTCTCCCTGGTCTTCTTGGCAACTATGTCAAACGCCCTCTCGACTATGCCGTAGGCCTTGAGCTTCTTGCCCGTGTTCTTCTCCGTCCTCATCATCTTATTTACCAGGCGCTCCACTATGTGCTGCTCGGACTTCTTGAACTGCTGCTTGGCATGCTTGCCGCCCGAATGCATGACGGCCTTGGATACCAGGTTCATATAGCCCTTTACGCTTGGATCTGCAACCTCGACCTCAGTCGCATCCCACTTGCCGAATAGCTTCACAATAATCACCTCACCGGCTTTTCCTTTCTCCCTCGAACAAGCTCTAGCAAGGAGACATTATTGACAGCAATAACCTTGAATCTGACTCCAGGGATATCTCCCATGGATCGTCCCTGACGCCCGCCGATGCGATCGACAGTGACCTCGTCATGCTCATCTATGAATCCGATGGCTCCATCGCCCGGAGCAAAAGCCGTAACCTGACGACCATTTTTGATGAGCTGTATGCGCACAGCTTTTCTTATGGCTGAGTTGGGCTGCTTAGCCTCAATTCCTACCTTCTCGAGAACTATTCCCCTTCCCATGGGCGCTCCGCCCAGGGGGTCAGCCTTCATCTTGCTCCCCGACATCCTTCGGATATACTTAGGATCGCTCCACCGGAGCGCCTTCCTATCACTCTCCAGTTTCCTGGCGGCATAGATTCCATTTCCCATTTATTTCACCTATTGAATTATGATATCATCAACGCCGTGATGCCTCTGCGCAAGCATCTTGGCTTTTAGTATGTTTCGGCCATCTCTGCCGATGGCAATGCCTTTATCTTTATTTGCTACCTCTACATAAGCCAATCGCTTATCATTCTTGTTTACGACCGTGACGTTCTTTATGGCCGCCGGCTGGAAGAGGTTCTCCAAAAATTCCAATACATCGTCGCTGTACTCGACGATCTCGATCTGCTTTCCTACCGACTTCTTCACCCGGTTGATGTTCGAGCCCTTTCGGCCTATGGCTGCACCCATATCTCCTTTTTTTATGACAAAAATGATGCGTTCGTTCTCCTCATCCACGACGCAATCCCTGGCCATGCCGCCCGTCAAGCTCTCGAACAAAGCAATATATCTGATTCCTTCGGTGGTGAGCTTAAACTCACTCATGCCTCAACACCCCGGATCTCACGCTGCAGTGCCATTATCTCCGAGTCACCTGGCTCGATGATGGCCAAGGCGGCCACGGAGAAGGGTTTTCCGCAGGCAGATCCGAGGTCCTTGCCTAACCCCTGGTAACCGTAGACTGGAAGGTCCATGGTCTCCAGTTGCATCCTTACATCCGCAGGACAATCCGCCGCGAACACTATGAGTTTTGCCTGTCCGTCATGTCCTGTTTCAACGGTCCTATTCGATCCCAGCACCACTTTTCCGGTTCTGATGGAACTTCTTAGAGCTCTATCTACGTTTATCATCGTTATTACCTCATCTCTTGATTGCCACCAGGGTAACGTCACCCGTGCCCAGTTGTATAGGCTGGCCCACGATTACGTTTTCCGTCACACCTTTGAGATCGTCTACATCCCCGCGAATGGCTGCATCCAGGATATGATTGACTGTGACCTCGAAGGCTGCTCTGGCCAGCACGCTGGCCTTCTCGCCCGATACGCCGTGCCGTCCAATCTGTTTCAGCTCCCCGTCTACGGTCATGATGTCCGCCACCAACATGATGTGCCTCACATCCACGGAAAGGCCCTGTTCACGCAGCGTGTCTGTGGCCTCATTAATGATGGCATTTCGTGCCGCCTCGATGCCCAGCACCTCTCCGATCTCACTTATATTGTTGGTCTTGATACGGGTGGGGTCCACACCCTCAAACTGCATAACCCTCTTGATCGAAGAGCCTTCCGTGTAGAGGATGTACTCGTCTCCCTCTTTGCGGATTACGACACGTTTTAAGCCTTCCACACCCTTGAGGGAGAGCCTCTTTATCTTTTCCACCAACTGGAGCAACTCGCGGTAAGAGGACTCTTCGGGTGTCATGATCAGCTGGTTCCCATTCCGGCTCACTTCCCGTTTCGTCTCCTCCTTGAGCCGGGCTGCAACCTCATCGACTGTGATCTTGCGCTGCTCCATGGCATCCGGGTTCAGCTCGATGATCACATTCATCTCCGCCAGGTCCGTGGCAATTGACCCCAGGTGAAGCAGGGATGTGGACTCGATGGCCCAGGCCACTTCTCTGGCCAGGTCTCGGTCGTGGGCATAATCCTGATTAAGCTTTATGGTCATGGTGGGTGTAGAAGGAACTTTTCTCGCATCCACAATCTCGATGAGCCGCGGCAAGCCCAGGGTTACGTTGATCTCGGCCACGCCTGCGTAGTGGAAGGTACGCATGGTCATCTGTGTGCCGGGCTCACCAATGGACTGCGCCGCAACCACGCCCACCGCCTCGCATGGCTCCACTTTAGCATGCTCGTAATCGGAAGCCACCTGGGATATGATCTCCGCCAGCTGCTCTGAGCTTACAGGCACTCCTTTCAGCCCGTCTTGTATTGCTTCCTTGATGCTCGGGGGAAGGTCAAGCCCCTCCAGCCTCTCTGTGATCTCTTTTTCTGTGAGGGTCATGCCGACTCCTTCTTCATCACACTCTTGATAATGCGCTTGACATTATCTGTACTGGCGTAGTCTCGCCGGGAGGCATCGACGCCGTCTTCGCCGTACTGGAACTGGACAATCATGCCCCTCGTCTCCTTGACTGTGCCGTCGTACCTGACCTCCAGATCCTGCAGGGCATTTACCAGCCGGCGCTGCAGGTAGCCGCTCTGGGATGTCCTGATGGCCGTGTCCACCAGTCCCTCGCGACCACCGATGGCGTGGAAGAAGAACTCTGTGGGGTTGAGGCCGTCCTTGTAACTGGACTCCACAAAGCCGTGCGCCTCTGCACCCAGGTCTCCCGGCCGAAAGTGGGGGAGCGTTCTGCCGGCATAGCCACGCATGATGCGCTCGCCACGCACCGACTGCTGGCCGACACATGCCGCCATCTGGGTGAGGTTGAGCATGCTGCCGCGCGCTCCGCTCACAGCCATGACCACCCCCGAGTTGTCCAGGCCCAGGTGGCGGCCGGCTATCTTGCCTGCCGTATCCCTGGCCTTGCCCAGCGTCTGCATGATTCTCATCTCCAGGGTTTCATCCAGGGTTCGACCGGGCAGGGGCTCCAGCTCGCCGGCGTTATAGGCCTCGATGAGCTGCCGGCTCTTCTCGCGAGCAGTTCTGGTGGTCTCCTCAATCTGATCCACCGCGGCCTTGGGGATGTCCTCATCATCTATGCCGAAGCTAAAGCCGGCATGCATGATACCTCGCAAAGCGAGCAGCGTCATCCTATCCAAAAACTCGCTCGCCACGGAGGGACTGTACTCCTTTATTATTCTGTCTGTTATCTTGCCCTTGAAGGCGCCTATGGCCTCGGCGTCGATGGTGCCTTTCAAGAGCTGGCCGTCAACAATCACCACAAAGGCATCGTTCTCGCAATCCGTTCCCTTGCAGACATCGCAGTTGTAGCAGAAATCGGCCTTAAAGGAGAGATCCAGGCCCCGTGGCATGACAAGACTGAAGACCTGCTTTCCCGTCCAGTAGGGCTGGCCGTCGGCTACGCCAGCAGGCTCGGGCAGCTCGGTTATATCGAACTTCTTGAGAAGCTCCATAACGCCCCGCCGGTCGATGGGCTTTCTGCCATGAGTGAGCAAAAATGAGCCGGTCACGTAGTCGTGTATGCCGCCGATGATGGGACCGCCGAATCTGGGCGAGAGAATGTTCTCCTGCACTCGCATGAGTATCTCGGCCTCGGCGCGTGCCTCCTCGGTTTGAGGCACGTGCATGTTCATCTCATCCCCGTCAAAGTCTGCGTTGTAAGGAGGACATACAGCCGGGTTTAGCCGGAAGGTCTTGTAGGGCATGACCTTAACGCGATGGGACATGATGGACATTCTATGCAGAGAGGGTTGGCGGTTGAAGAGGACAATATCGCCGTCGGCCAGTTGCCGGTCGATCTTCCAGCCAATATCGATCTGCTCGGCCACCTCTTCGCAGTTCTTATCCGTGACCTTGACGCGCCTCTGATCGGGCCGGGTGACATAATTCACGCCCGGATGCCGCTCAGGTCCGCGTCGCACAAAGGTCTTCACAATTTCCATGTTTCGGGCGTTGGCAATCATGGGCACAGACAGCTCCATGGCTATGTCCATGGGCACACCTACCTCGCCAATGCTGAGATTGGGATCGGGTGAGATGACCGTCCTGGCGCTGAAGTTGACGCGCTTGCCGGAGAGAGATCCCCGGAAACGTCCTTCTTTGCCCTTCAGCCTCTGGGAAAGCGTTTTTAATGGCCGGCCGCTGCGATGGCGAGCGGGCGGCACGCCGGATACGGTATTGTCCAGGAATGTGGTGACATGATACTGCAAAAGCTCCCACAGATCCTCGATGATCAGTTGAGGTGCACCCGCCTCGCGGTTCTCCTGGAAGCGCTGGTTGATCCTGATGATGTCCACAAGCTTATGGGTGAGATCATCTTCGCTCCTTTGGCCGGACTCCAGAGTGATCGAGGGGCGCATAGTGACGGGAGGTACAGGCAGCACAGTTAGAATTATCCATTCCGGGCGCGCCGTGGCGGGATTCATGCCCATAACGGCGATATCGTCATCCGGGATCTTCTCGAACCTGTCGCGAATGTCAGACGCCGTGAGCTTGTGTCCGTCTTCGACATAAGAGAGGGGACGCTCGAACTTTATCTCCTTCTGGGGCGCCCCGCAGTAGGGGCAGGTCTTGTTCTTGCGCGCCTCGCTGAAGACCTTGTTCACGTTGTCGTCGGTCATCTGCCCCAATCGCTCCAGTTCCTGGATCTGCTCCAGGTACATCTTCTTCTCGTTTTCTTTGAGCATGAGGCGAGAGCAATCCCGGCAGATGGCCCGCAGGACTTTTCTGATCAATTTAGCGAAGCCCACGTGAATTACGGGTGCTATTAAGTCGATATGGCCGAAGTGTCCGGGGCATTCTCCGGGCCGCCCACCACAGGATCGGCAGCGTAGCCCAGGATCGATGACACCAAGCCGGGGGTCCATGAGTCCCATTTCAATGGGAAAACCATCGTCGTCATATGTATCTGCGGTAATGATCTTTACCACGCTCATCTTCCGAAACTCTTGTGGTGAGATGAGGCCGAAGCGGATTTTGCCAATTCTCTTGGGAACCGTCATATTTCCACCTAAACCGCGTCTTCCAGGATCAGCCGCGGTGCTACACCTAATGATTTGATCTCGTCGAGCAGTAGCTTGAAGGCATAGCTCATCTCCACGGGGTAGATCTCAGTATCTGCACCGCAGGTCGGGCAGAAGTCCGCATTTCTGCGTCGATCGTGGATGGCGATCATGCCACAGTGGGTGCAAACAAGCTCGGTCACTTTATCAGACTCATCTACCAGACGTTCTTTGAGAGCCAGTGCCGCGCCATGAGCGATGAGCACATCTCTCTCCATCTCACCAAACCGCAGGCCACCCTCGCGAGCGCGGCCCTCAGTGGGCTGACGGGTCAGGACCTGCACCGGTCCCCTGGACCTGGCATGCATCTTGCCTGTGACCATGTGATAGAGCTTCTGATAGAGGATCACTCCCACGAAGAGGTCTGCCATGATCTGCTCTCCTGTGGCTCCATTGTAAAGTATCTCTCTGCCTGTATGGGAGAAGCCGAACTTCTTCAACGCGCCGCGCAAATCCGGCTCATTCTCGCCCAAAAACGCCGTGGAATCCACGAATCTGCCTTCCAGAGATCCGACCTTCCCTCCGATCATCTCCAGGACGTGGCCCACCGTCATACGGGATGGGATGGCATGGGGATTGAGCAGCAAGTCGGGTACCACGCCCGATTCCGTGAAGGGCATATCCTCCTGGGGCACAATCAAGCCTATCACGCCTTTTTGACCGTGTCGGGAGGCGAATTTGTCGCCCAGTTCAGGTATGCGCTGGTCCCGGCTCTTGACCTTGGCCAGACGATTGCCGTTGGAGGACTCGGTGAGGATGACCATATCCACCACACCCCTCTCATTGGAACGCATGGTAACTGAGGTCTCCCGCCTCTGCTGGGGTGTCAGGCCGAACTCGGAAGGCTCCTCCAAAAAACGGGGGGGACTGGTCTTGCCGATGAGCACATCATTGGGGCCTACATAGGCATTAGGGTTCACAAGTCCGTCTGAGTCCAGTTGATCGTAAGCCTCACTGCCCCGCGCACCCCGAACTTCTACATCCGGAATCTCGAACTTGTCCTCCTGGCCGCCGGGATACTTTCGCTCCTCTGCTTCGGAGACGCGGAAAAAGTGGCTTCTAGCCAGGCCGCGCTCGATGGAGCCGCGGTTCATGACCAGAGCATCTTCAATGTTATATCCTTCATAGGCGAGGACCGCCACCACGAAATTTTGTCCCGCCGGCCTCTCATCAAAGCCCACCGCAGCCGAGGTCTTGGTCCTGACTATGCCCCGCTGAGGACTGTTCAGGTAATGGCCGCGCGTATCGGGCCGTAGCCTCATATTGGCGGTGGACATTCCCAGGCATTGCTTGACCATTCCTGCACCCATGGTATTTCTGGGGCTGGCGTTATGCTCCGGATAGGGCACCAGGCCCGCCGCGATGCCCAAAATCATGGAGGGGTCCAGCTCCAGATGAGTGTGATCGGGTTTGATATCTTCTTCCCAGATGGCGATGAGGGTGTTCTCCTCTTCCTCCGCATCCAGATACTCCACCAGGCCAAATGCCACAAGATCGGCAAAGGTCATCTCGCCGTTCTCGATCTTGGTTACATGCTCCTCGGTGACCTGTGCCTTTCCGTTCTCCACCACAATGAGCGGCCTTCTGGCCCGGCCGGAATCGGTGTTCATGAAGATCTCATTGGTGTCCTCGAAATAGGCCACATTCATCTGACTGCTGATGCTGCCGGAACGCCGCAGGCGACGCAAATTCATGACCAATTTTTTTGGATTTTCATGATGCCCTACGATCTCGCCGTTTACATAAACCCGTGCGCCGGAAATCATGGCCTCAGCCAACATTACCACCTGCCGAAATCACGCCTAAATCCATCAATATCTTTTTGATGCTGACGGTTACGTCTGCACCCTTGGACAATTCTACTCCCTGGGCGAAGTTCTTTACCAGGCCGCAGTTGGGCCCCTCCGGAGTCTCGCAGGGACAGATGCGACCCCACTGGGTAGCATGCAGATCTCTGGCCTCAAAGTGCGGTTGCGATCTGGAAAGGGGCGAGATCACGCGACGCAGATGAGAGAGTGAGGCCATATAGTCTGTGCGATCCAGCAGTTGGGAGACGCCTGTCCGCCCTCCGACCCAGTTTCCTGTGGCCAGGGGATGGATCATTCTCTCGGTGAGGACGTCGGCGCGAACCGTGGTCACCACATTAAGATCTCTGTTTCTCATGCTGGCCCGTTCCAGTTGGTATTTTATGTCTCTTGTCAAGCGGTTGAAGGCCACACGGAAGAGATCCTCCATGAGATCGCCGGAAAGCTTCAGCCTCTTGTTGGAGTAATGGTCCTTGTCGTCCTCTCCGCGACGCTCTAAAGCCAGCTCGAAGCAGGCTTCGGCCATGCGAGAGAGGAATAGCGCCTTTGCATATCGATCCTTTTCTTCCACGCCAATATGCGGCAGCAGGTACCTATCCAGGACGTAGGTCGCCCTCTTTTTCTGGTATTCCTTGGCCTGGCCGGCGGCTACGCGCGAGCCGATCTTCTCCAGGGCCTCATCATTGGTCGAGACCTCGGCTTCCTCCAGGTTTTCCAGCATGAACTTGATGATCTCCGGATTGTCCGATACGGATTTCACAATGTCCATATCTGTATCCATGCCCAGAGACCGCAGCAATGTTACGAAGTTGAGCCGGCCCGAGACGGAGGGGAAGGATACCTCCAGGATGGAACGACGGCCACGCTCCACAATGACCAGGGAGCGATAGCCCTGTCTCTGGCTGAAGACCTTGGCCACCTCGATGTTCTCATCATAGCGCTGGTTGTATTCGACCAGGATCTTGTTTGGCGCCAGATCCTCCAGCGTCATGATGACGCGCTCTGAACCGTTGACCACGAAATAGCCGCCCGGATCGGATGGGTCCTCTCCATAAGTTATCATCTCATCTGCCGTCAGGCCGTAAAGGTTGCAGATCTTGGAGTTGAGCATGATGGGCAGTGTGCCGATATCTGCCTCCACCAGATCCTTCTCGGTCTCGCCCTCCACTATGGTCATCTCTAATTTGATGGGCGAGGCATAGGTCAAATTGCGAAGCCTGGCATCATTGGGGTAGAGCCTTTCGATGGAGCCGTCCGCTTCGCGCACCATGGGCTTTTCCACCCGGATCTTGCCCAGCTTGACATAGGTATTCTCGATATTGGTCTCGATGATATTCACTTCATCTATGACCTTTTGCAGGCCCTTATCTATAAAATCATTAAATGAGTTTATATGATGGTGCACCAGCTTGTCCCTGGTAAAATAGGAGCTATAAAGAACATTTCTATCTAGCAAAAGACCACCTTTAATCGATTACCAGCCGGTAAAAGATCGAATGCTTAGCTGTAGTACTCTTTCGGATTACCTTGATGACATCGCCTACTTTTGCCCCGATCTCTTTGGCCGCAGGGTCGCTTACGTGAATTTTAGGCAACTGTGGAGCCACAATGCTAAAACTTTTCAGCACCTCGGCACACTCTTCCGGTGTGAGCAGCACATGTTCCGGAACCATTTCATGATCTTTTACGGCAAACTTGGTCACTCGAACCACCTTGTTGGAGAAGGAGCAGCAGACAGGCCAGGACACTCCAAACGGGCTCGGGGGGATTTGAACCCTCGACCACCTGGTATCTTCACACAAAAATTTAAAAGCCAGACGCTCTGCCTAACTGAGCTACGAGCCCCCGCTGCCTGGCATGCCTCAAACCATTTATGCTGCACTGAGTGAGGAATAAAAGCATCCCACATAAAAGCTTTTTCCCTTGTGGGACTTAGACAAGTCCCACTAGGCGAGCTATCTCCGAGCCAACCTCGGAGGTGGTCGAGCTTCCACCCAGATCATAGGTTAATATTTTGCCTTCAAATAAGTTCCGCTCAATGGCAGAGACTATATCAGAGGCAGCTTTGGGCTGGCCCAGGTGCTCCAGCAAGAGTGCCCCTGACCAGATGGTGGCGACAGGGTTGACCTTGTTTTGACCCTTGTATTTGGGTGCTGAACCATGGATGGGCTCGAACATGCTTGTGCCCTCCGGATTCAGATTCGCGCCGGGCGCAAGGCCGAGACCCCCCTGAATCATGGCCCCCAGGTCAGTGATAATATCTCCGAACATGTTGGGGGCGACGACGACATCGAACCACTCCGGGTTCTTGACAAACCACATGGTAATGGCATCCACGAAGTTGAAGTCGTGTTTGACCTGCGGATAGCCTTTGGCAACATCCAGGAAGACCTCGCGCCAAAAGCCATAGATGTCGCTTAACACATTGGCCTTGTCCACGGAAGCGACAAGGTGACGGGGGCGCGATGCAGCCAGATCAAAGGCATATTTTATGACCCGCTTAGAGCCTTCGCGGCTGATTTCTCCTATCTGATAGCCGATCTCCTCGCTATCAGTGTCGACATCCAGGCCGAATTTTATATTGTAAAGCTTTCGCTTGATTTCAAAATCGGCGTGGCTCTTGCCCCGGCGTGCGCGACTGCCTATGCCGATGTAAAAGTCCTCCGTATTCTCGCGAACCACCACGAAATCGATGTCCTTGGGAGTCTTATCCTTTAGCGGCGTCCAGACGCCCTCCAGGAGCTTGACGGGCCGCAGGTTCACATACTGATCAAAGTAAAAACGCATGGCCAGCAAAACGCCCTTCTCCAGGACGCCCGGCTTTACGCGCGGGTCGCCGATGGCGCCCAGGTAGATGGCGCGGTAGTGCCCCAGCTCCTTTAGTGTCTCTTCGCTCACCAGTTCCCCTGTCTTCAGGTAGTGCTCCGCCCCAAGAGAGTATTCCGTCCAATCCAAAGAGAAGTTGTATTTATCTGCTGCCGCTTGTAAAACCTTTTGGCCCTCGACTATGATCTCCGGGCCTATGCCGTCACCTGGGATAACCGGTACTTTATAATTCATGCCGTCACCTTTCGCCTGGTATATTCCACAAGTCCATTCGCGTCAACAATCTCCCGGAGAAAATCAGGAAGAGGCGTAGTCCTGTAGTGCTCAGCCTGCGATACGTTGTGAATCACTCCCCCCTTCATGTCTATCTCTATTTCTGCACCATCGGAGATCTTATCTTCCTCGGAGCAGATGAACAGAGGCAGGCCGATGTTGATGGAGTTTCGGAAGAATATTCTGGCAAAGGATTTAGCAACCACTGCTTTCACTCCCGCCCCCTTCAGCGCGAGAGGTGCATGCTCTCGGGAGGAGCCGCATCCGAAGTTCTCACCGGCCACCACATAATCGCCCGAATGAACATTCTTCGCCATCTCCGGGCGAACGCCCTCGAAGAGATGAGCTGCCAGCTCCTCCGGATCATTGATAACCAGATAACGCCCAGGAATGATGGCATCCGTATCGATATCGTCTTCAAACTTCCAAGCTCTGCCCGGCAAAAATATCAACTCCATGATCGGTGGACTATATTCACATGGGAACTAGGTATATTAAAGTAATGCATGAAAAAATACTGATTAAATATAATAAAACTCCAACAGCACCTTTTATTACCGGCTAAAGGAATGTTGCCCAAACAGCTAGGTGATGCGAATTGTTGGCGACCATGATCTCCGGGCGCACTCTAGCCCAAGGGGCGGGATGCGAGGGCAAAATGTCTCCTGATTTCTTTAAAGCGGTAGCTATATGCCATTTATCTGAAAAGGATTTTAAATCGCTGGGGCTGTCCGAGGGACGGAATGTTTTACTCAAAAATGAATTTGGCCAGGTGGTGCTCACAGCTAAGGCAGACGACGGGCTGCCGGATAGTATGGTATTCATACCCATGGGTCCCTGGGCCAATGCAATAGTGGGAAAGGAGACTGGTGGATGCGGCACGCCCCATTTTAAGGGATTAGAGGTGGAAGTGTCAGCGACAAATTCGCCTGTTCTTAATATTCGCGAGCTTTTCTCCGGCATGGGGGTGTCGGGTTATGTCTGAGGCTATTATGATAAAAGATGCCGTATGCTCTTTTTGCGGCTGCCTGTGCGATGATATTAATGTGGAGGTAGAAGGCGGGAGGGTTTTGAGGGTCAGGCACGCTTGCCGCCTGGGATCCAGCAAAATCATGGGCCACGGGCGAATGGAAAGCCCCATGATTCGAAAAGACGGCGTGCTGGTGGCGGCGAGCTTCCAGGAAGCATACGATCGCGCTGCACAGATCCTTTTGGCTTCGGCCAAACCCCTCCTCTACGGCTGGGCATCCACGTCATGCGAGGCTGCCAAGAAGGGCATCCTCCTGGCGGAGGAGGTGGGCGGCGTGCTCGACTCCACCGCCACTGTCTGCCACGGGCCGTCCGTCATAGGCATCGAGGAGAAGGGGCTGCCCGGGGCAACCCTGGGCCAGGTAAAGAACCGGGCCGACACCATCGTCTTTTGGGGCTGCAATCCTGCAGAAGCTCACCCCAGACATTCCCTGCGCTACTCTTCCAATTCCGTCGGCAAATTCACGCCCCATGGTCGCGAGGGCCGAAAGATCATAGTAGTAGACGTTCGCATGACGAGAACGGCCCGGAATGCAGACAAATTCATGAGAATCACCCCTGGTGGCGATTACGAGGTGATATCGGCGCTACGCATGCTTGTAGCCGGAAAAGGTGACATTTTGCCCGAAGAGGTGGGAGGCGTTTCCAAGGCCGATCTGGCCGATATTGCGGCTACACTGAAAGCAGCCAGGTTCGGGGCGGTCTTCTTTGGTCTGGGCATCACTCACAGCCGGGGCCGGTACAAGAACATAGATAACGCCCTCTCCCTGGTGGCGGAGCTGAACAGCTATACCAAATTTGTGATTATGCCCATGCGTGGCCATTACAATGTAGGCGGAATCGGGCAGGTTCTGGCCTGGTCCTCCGGCTATCCCATGTCTGTAGACTTCACCAGGGGGTTGCCCTATTTCAACCCAGGCGAGACGGCTGCCTGCGATCTTCTAGCCAGGGGCGATGTCGATGCGGCGCTGATCATAGCCGCAGATGCGGCCTCCAACTTCCCCCGAGCTACCGCCGAAGCGCTGGCCGATATCCCGGTCATTCAGATCGATCCTTATGAGAATCCCACCACGCAACTCTCCGATGTGGTGATTCCCTGCGCAGTCGTCGGAGTGGAGGTGGAGGGCACTGCCTATCGCATGGACGGCCTGGCTTTGCGCCTGAGAAAGCTGGTGGACTGCGGCCTTCCCAGCGACGAAGAAATCCTGACGGGAATACTGGAGAGCGTGCATAAGCAGCGCCAACTGACGGCAAACGAGGGGGCTTAAAGATGATAATCAATGGTGGAATTGTCTACGATCCGGCAAACGGCATCTATGGCGAGCAGATGGACCTTTTTATTGATCAGGGCAGAATGGCCCTGCAGGCCAAAGGGGAAGAGATAGATGCGCACGGCCTTCTGGTCATGCCGGGCGGAGTTGACGCCCACTCTCACATTGCCGGAAAGAAGGTGAATACCGGCCGGATTATGAGGCCCGATGATGCCCGGCAGGGCACAGAGCCGCGAACGGCCGTCTGCCGGCCATCGACAGGCTATACCGTTCCCAACTGCTATGCCATGGGCTACCGCTATGCTCGCATGGGCTACACCACCGCCTTCGAGGCGGCAACGCCCATCTTAGAGGCGCGCCATACCCACGAAGAATTGGAGGAGATCCCCATCATCGACAAGGGGGCACTCACGCTGTTTGGCAACAACTGGCAGGTCATGGAGTGCGTGCGCGACAAAGACCTCTCCAAGCTGGCCGCTTACGTGGCCTGGGGCCTGCGGGCCGCCAGGGGCTACGGCGTGAAGATTGTCAATCCCGGCGGAGGCGAGGCCTGGGGCTTTGGAGGCAATGTCAAGAGCCAGAATGATATCGTGCCAAACTTCGATGTGACGCCGGCGGAGATCATCGTGGGCCTGGCAAAGGCCAATGAGATGCTGCAACTTCCCCACTCCATTCACCTGCACTTCAATAACCTGGGAAAGCCCGGCAACTACACCACAGCTATCGAGACACTGGATCTGCTAAAGGACCTCAAGGCGAGCCGCATGAGGCAGGTCGTGCACGTGGCGCACATGCAGTTTTCCGCCTACGGAGGGACCAGTTGGCGGGACTTCGAGTCCAAGGCGCCGGCAATTGCGGACTACTTCAATTGCCACAACCACGCCACCATGGATATGGGGCAGCTGCTCTTCGGCAGCGCCACCACCATGACCGCCGATGCCCCTCTGGAGTACGGCAATGCCCGTCTCACTCATAATAAGTGGTCTAATCACGATATCGAGCTGGAGGAGTCAAGCGGTGTCGTGCCCATGGTCTACAACAGAAAGATGCTGGTCAATGCCGTACAGTGGGCCATTGGCCTGGAATTGGCCTTGCTGGTCAAAGATCCCTGGAAGGTGCTCATGACCACAGACCATCCCAACGGCAGCCCCTTTGTGAACTATCCTGAGGTCGTCACACTGCTTATGAGCAAATCCAAGAGAGATGCGGAGATGGCCACGCTGCATGAACAGGTGCAGAGGCGCACCACACTTGCCGGCCTGGAGAGAGAGATGGACTGGACGGATATCGCCATCATGACCCGCGCCGCGCCAGCGCGGGTCCTGGGATTGGAGGACAAAGGACACCTGGGGCTGGGAGCGGACGGGGATGTATCCATTTACAACCTTCGGCCTGAGGAGGTGGACACCAGCCTGGATCATGTCCTGGTTAAGAAAGCCCTGGCTAATGCCAGGTACACCATAAAGGGAGGAGTCGTCGTATCCAAAGAGGGCCAGATCCTGGCTACGCCGCCGGGCAGGACCTTCTGGGTGGATGCGACGGTGCCGCAGGCGGAGGCCGACCGGCTCATGATTGATTTGGAGGAGAAGTTCGCCAAGTACTACAGCGTCCAGATCTCCAACTACGCGGTGCAGGATGCTTACCTGCCCCATGCCCAGGTTATTCGGGCCGGGCTTCCCATCCTCTCGGAGGTGGCTTAAATGAGAACTATCACCATCACTCCACTCAAGGCATTCCGAATCTCTGTGGAGGCGGAAAACATATCTACCGACAAATTTGCGTCCCTGAATATTGAACAGATAAAGAGCCTGGTCGTCTGGCAGGGAAATAGGCAAAAGACGCTATCAGATCTATTTGCTGTAGAAGGCGATGATGCGCCGGCCAAGGCAGAAGAGCTTACCATCCGACTTATAGGCGACTTCTCTCAGGTAAAGAGAATAGCAGAAGGCATGACCGCGGGCCAGGTCCTGGCGGAGGAGAGCGTGGGCATGCATGCCGGTAACAATATGTCTGGTGGCCTTTTGAGCATTGCCGGCAATGCCGACGACTGGCTGGCCAGGGAGATGCGCGGGGGAAAAGTCGTCGTCATGGGAAATGCCGGAAACTACCTGGGCGGCGGATACCGGGGCGAGAAGTGCGGCATGCGCGGCGGAGAGATAGAGGTAAGGGGCAGCGCTGGAGCATACCTGGGCGAGCATCTTTGCGGGGGCAGCATTCGCATCGCGGGCGATGCGGGCGACTTTGCCGGAGCTGTCAATCAGGGCGGCACAATCTTTATCGGCGGCAGCACCTATCTGCCCGGCGCGGAGATGAGCAAAGGAACTATAACTGTAAAAGGAGAGGCAAAAGTCTTGCCCAGCTTCCTGAAGACTGAGATCGTGCAGATCGATGGCCTGCCCTTTCAAAAGTATGCGGGTGACCTGGTAGATAACGGCAAGGGCGAGCTCCTGGTGGGCGTGGGGTCATCTTGATAAATCGGGATGGAAATATGAGGGAACAACACAATTATTTTGAGGTGCTCTGACTTGATCGATCGCAGCAAGGTTTTAGAGGTCTTGAGGGGATACGACCTCGATGATCTGCGAATCGGGATGATTGCATCCCATTCTGCCCTGGATACGGCAGACGGCGCAGTGGAGGAGGATTTCAGGACGCTGGCGGTGTGCCAGGAGGGGCGGGAGAAGCCTTATGTCAAGTACTTCCGCGCCAACCGGGACAACTCGGGCAGAATTATGAACGGCATGATCGATGAGGTCATGATGCTCAAAAAGTTCCAGCATATTTTAGAGCCGGAGAACCAGGAAATTCTCAAGGAGAAGAACACTCTTTTCGTGCCCAACCGGTCGTTTACCTCTTACTGCGGTATTGATGCCGTTGAGGATCAGTTCCAGGTGCCTCTCCTGGGCTCGCGAAACTTGCTTCGTTCTGAGGAGCGCGGCGACAAGATGGATTATTACTGGATACTGGAGAAGGCGGGGCTGCCTTTTCCCGAGCCAGTCGAGGCGGAGGATATCAAAGAGTTGGTAATGGTCAAGTTGCCTCATGCCGTAAAAACCCTGGAGAGGGGATTTTTCACAGCCGCCTCCTACGAGGAGTACTGCCAGAAGGCCGATCTGCTTTTGCGCCAGAATGTGATCGATCAGGACGGAATTGAGCTGGCCAGAATTGAGCGCTACGTCATCGGGCCCGTTTTTAATTTGGACTTCTTCTACTCGCCCATCAGCAAGGCAATCGAGCTGATAGGCATAGACTGGCGCTTTGAGACCTCTTTGGACGGGCACTGCCGCCTGCCCGCGCCCCAGCAACTCACCCTCAATGATAAGCAGATCAATCCCGAGTACACTGTATGCGGTCACAACTCGGCAACTCTTCGCGAGTCGCTTTTGGAGAAGGCCTTCGCTCTGGCGGAAAAGTACGTGGAAGCGACGCAGGAGTACTATTCTCCCGGCATCATCGGGCCCTTCTGCCTGCAGACCTGCGTGGACAAGGACCTCAACTTCTTCATCTACGATGTTGCTCCGCGCATCGGCGGCGGCACCAATGTGCACATGGCCGTCGGGCATCCCTATGGAAACGCCCTCTGGCGCACCAATATGTCCACGGGGCGCAGGCTGGCGCGCGAGGTGCGCATAGCTCTGGAGAACGACTGCCTGGAAAAGATTGTGACTTAATGACTGATACAATAGAAATAGGCGAAATCGAGGTTCCCAAGAAGCTCAACCGCACGGCCAAGAAGCTGGCCAAAGCAGGCGAGAGCCTGGTGCAGATCGCCCCAGCTATCCTGCAAAGCAAAGCATCCCAGCAGATGCTGGCCATCGCCAGGATGGGCATGCTGGACAAGGTGCTGGGCTATCTGGTGACCACGGACAAAAATGTGCACTTTGTGCGCCCGGGCATCGCCTGGGACAGCGTGCAGACAGTGCCCCTGGATATAATCGATGACGTGGAGTATGAGAAAGAGTTTCACAACAACACACTAAAGATCAAGGTGGGGGAACGGGCGGAGAAGATCATCTTCTACGACGACATGGACGGCATCAAGTTCTATCAATATATCAAGCATATTAAGTCCGGTTCAGGAAGATAACGTCATCTTGTCCTTTAAAGTCGCCGTCCCCGGTCAACACGCTGGCGGCTTCACGCCTGGCCGTAGCGTAGACGATTGAGTCTCCCAATCCCCATTTGAGCCTGTGCCTGATCCGGGCGGCTTCGACTGCGATCTCTTCATCCACATCGATCAGGAGGCAGCGCTCTTTCATGGCGGCCTTCTTCTCTTCAGCGATTCTTTCATCGTAAACGTGTAGGATCCAGCGATAGACCTCCGCCAGATTGACGGTGCTGATTATAAGATCCTGGTCGTCATCCAGATAGCCCATGACCACCTTCCCTGCGTCACTGCCCTGGAAAAACTCGATCCAGGCCCAGGAGTCAATCAAAACGGTCAATCTCTTCCCTCCGGAAGGATTCAAGCTTGGGCAGGCTGCCGAAATGCGATTTATCCATGCGCTTTGCCTTTTTGAAGAGGTAGCGGATGACCTCGTCATAAGACTTGGCATCGATTTCCTTCTTCAGCCGGTCAAGCATCTGCTGAACATCGTCTTTGACCTGAATAGTAGTAGACATGCTATAGCATTAAGTTATTATAAGTTTATAATCTTATTGACAAAAGATGACATCCATCGCAAAACCGGGAGAAAGTAGGGAAAAAGGCTGCACCCAGGGAGAGAAGGTGGTCACTGTCGCCGCCCACTGCCTGCTTAACCCTCTGACGCGAGTGAAGGGGCTCGCGCCGCTGCCCTTCCGGCCCGAGGGCCCCACGGTTCAGCTCCCTTGCCCGGAGGCGCTCTACCTGGGCATGGAACGATGGGCCGTTACTCGAAATCAGCTCGACGTGCCCCAGTTTCGCCGCTTCTGCCGCGCCCTGATCGAAGACTACGCGGACCTTTTAGAGATGCTGGCCCGCCAGGGGGCGCGCCTCTGCATCGTGGGGGTGGCGGGCAGCCCCAGTTGCGGCGTCGCTACTACGAGCAGCGGCTACACAGGCGGACGGGTGCGGGAGTGCGAGCACGAGCACGTGAGCGGGAGGGGAGTGTTCATGGAGGAGCTGCTGGCGGAGCTGGAACGGCGGGGTGTGGCGGCCAGGGTGGAAGAGATTGGAGCAGACAGCAGACCCAAGAGGATGGATGAAAAGGAATTCGGAAGCCTGCCGGGGATAGCACCTTTTCAGAGAGAAGAACTCGATCGGTATGATTGAAGGCATCAACTTTTCGACGCCCTTCGAGACTTCGCACGAGATCACGGTTTCACGCGAAGGCGCGAAGCCGCGAAGGCTTCGGTTGCGTTTTTTGGTTACGATCTCGTGATCCACAGGTTAAATCATCATGCTGCGAATATAAACCACAAAGATCACGCCAAACACAGATGGATCTGACTATCAGAAAAGGCCCCCCCAGGCGGGCAGGTGCGGGAGGGCGAGCACGCGTGCGTGGCCGGGCGGGGCGTGTTCATGGAGGAACTGCTGGCAGAGCTGGAGCGGCGGGGTGTGGCGGCCAGGGTGGAAGAGGTCGGCAAGAAAGAAGGCAAGGGCGGCGATTCCTGAGCAGGGGGCCGGGCGGGGCTGCGAATGCTGCGAGTGCATGAGATTGGCTGCATCTTTTTGCGGGGATTGCCAAGCCGGGCCAAAGGCGATGGATTCTGGGTCCAGTCATGAACGGTGTTAATGGGTTCGAATAACATCCAGTGCACTTACTCTCACACTCGCCGGGTTGACTTTTGGTGGCGATAACTATATCTTAATAGCAAAAGAAGACTAAATTTGGTATTGCTGAGCAAAAGAATGATATTGATTCTGTAAAATGGGGCTGGTATATGGTAACGTTTCTTTTTTGGAATCTTAAAAAAAAGCCTCTTGAACAATTTGTCGCAAATCTCGCAAAGCTCCATGAAGTAGATGTAATAATGCTGATCGAATCTGAGTTAGATCCGGGTGTATTATTGAGGGTGCTGAATGATTCAAATGGATCTCAGTACCATTATTCTTCAAAAAGCCTATGCAGTAAAGTGCAAATATTCACAAAATTCTCCGATAATTTTATTGAACCGATAGAAGAAGACGATAGGCTAACAATAAGGCAACTGGAGCTTCCAGGTCTCACCAAAATTCTCTTAGCGGTTACTCATTTTCCCAGCAAATTTAATTGGGATTCAGATGATCAAGCTTCATATTGTCCAATTCTAGTTCGTTCAATCTCAGGAGCTGAGAGCAAGGCAGGTCATAATAGGACCGTGTTGGTCGGGGATCTTAACATGAGCCCTTTTGAAAAGGGAGTTATCGGAGCATTCGGATTGCATGCCGTAATGAGTCGAAGAATTGCAGGCAAACGCAAACGCATTGTACAAGAGATGGAATCGCAGTTCTTTTATAACCCTATGTGGCGCTTATTTGGCAATGCCACACGCGGCCCCATGGGGACCTATTATCGTTATAGTTCAAAGCCCAATGAGTATTTTTGGTATATCTTTGATCAAGTGCTGGTTCGTCCTGATTTATTGGACCGCTTCAACGATGATGATTTGGAATTATTGACATCTGACGGAACCACTTCATTTATATCATTTGATGGGATACCTGATGTTAATATAGCTTCAGACCACCTCCCAATACTATTTAAATTAATGCTTTAGATGTAATATAGAGGTTGAATATATGGCAGATCTATGGCCCTATGATATAGGGAATGCTACTCAAAAGGCTCCATTAAGTATCCTCCAAGAACAGGCATCAATTTTGGGGGCCAAAACAAAGAACTTGGTAAAGGCTGAAGTCATGGTTGGCCATGCTGCTAGATTGGTAATGGCTGACACAGATAATATAAAAGGCGAATTAGGCGCAATAATCCAAGCGGCAGCAAAAACTGGCGAAGAGCTGGCATCGACTTTAAACGACAAAGCAGATGAGATCTCTAAGGACTATCTGCAATTATTCGTTTATGATTTTTTTATAGCAGCACCGGTTCTTAATAATTACCGTTTTCGCATTTTTACTGTCGCTTATGACTTTAGATTGTACCCAGTTAAGTTTTATCTAGATAGAGAGATACAAAAAGAGATACAAAACCAGATTGGTGATGTTTGGGGCCGGCAAAATATTTCAGCAAAATCAGAAGAAGAATTATCAAGTATATTAATGCATATATTCTCATCAAGTAAGGTACGCCGAATAATTAACGCTCTATTAGTTCAAAGTGGTGGTAGTATTAGTTGAGCTATAGACTCATGTATATGTATTATAAGGGCTTGGCGAGATCGAATCTATAATTCGAACTGAAGTACCGATGCATCCAGTACTCCTCTAACACTCAGCTAGATGGCCTCCTGCGCCTGCACACGAGCGCGCGCTTGCGGGCACCCGAGCCCCAAGAGCGCCACCACCGAGAGCGAGGCCCGGCCCGGTGGGCAGCCCGCCCTCGCCAAAGGCAGCCCACGAGCGGGCCTGCGGCGATCAAGTGATTGTCATGCCTTCGCGGCTTCGCGCCTTCGCGTGAGCCGTTAGTAGTATGGTTATAATTATCAGCTAATATTAATAACAAACCGAAGACATTGCTTTTCTAACCCCGCACCCGAAAACTCCCCTCGCCAGAGGTATGCGCCACCGGGTCAACAGGCCCGACCGGCCCAGCACGCCCGAGCGGCACCCCGGTGCGAGGCCCGGCCCGGAGGGCAGCATGCTGCCGCCAAAGTGCTTCTTGCCTATCATCGATCTCCACTCCATCCCTCCGGCGTCATAGTCGTCACTGCGGCCGGGCATCGCTTCAGCATCTCTTGATCCCATGAGATCAGAGCAGTATCAAACGCATCAGCAACGGCGACATATGCCGCATCGGCACCTCGCAGGCGATGCTCTATGGCAATTTGCGCTGCCCTTCTGGCCATCGAGAGATCAAGCGAGATCAGCTTTATTCCTGGAAAATCCTCAATCATGCTGACAAGCTCCCTGGCAAGATACGGATCGCTGGTTTGCCTGGCAATGGCAGCGGCGCATTCGGCCAGGGCGAGAGTGGGACAGTAAACCTCCATGGACCGCGCATCTCGAAGAAATTTTCTGCTCGTAAGATAATTAGGCTCATCAGATCGAGCAGATGAAACAAATACGCTGGCGTCGATGGTGCATTTCACCTTCGCATCTCCGAGAGGACCTCTACGACGCTCTTTTCTCCTTTCCAGGCACGGCTTACCTTTTGGGCCAATTCATCCATTTGAGCATCCCAGTCGGAAACCGGCTTTCGCTCAGCCTTTCCTGATTTCAGAGAGACCAAAAGGGCAACCGGACAGCCTTCCGGGCCAGTCAACGTGATGGATTCTCCAAATAGCAACCCTTTGAGCAACTCTTCTAAGTTGCATTCGGCAGTCTTGATGGAAACAGCTTCCGACATCGTATAGCCTCATTTACTACTTGAATGGCTAATAAATCATTACCTAATCGATAACGAGAAGTACTGTTGGACATAATAATATAAAGTATCTTTCCCGGATCTATGTCCTTTCTGTCATCTGGGTTTTCACGGCGGTCTGGCCTTGCGCCAACCTCATAGTCTGCCCGACCGGCCTCCCCGTCCGCACACGAGCACGCGCTGGCGGCCCCCCGAGCCCGAGCGGCACTCCGGTGCGAGGCCCGGCCCCGGAGGGCAGCCCGCCCCCGCCAAAGGCAGCCCACGAGCAAGCCTGCGGCGATCAAGGGATTATCATGCGCTTTTATGATAGGGTAATGGGTCAAATGTCCCCATAAAAGTCTTTGTGCGTCCTTTGTGAGCTTCGTGATCTTTGTGGTTGGAGTCGTTAGCTGTCGGTCAGCAAAACTGGGGATAATAGTAACCACAGACCGAACGCTACTTGCAGACCATTCGAACCGAAACACTGCTCATCCGGCCTCCTGCGCCCGCACACGAGCGTGCGCTTGCGGGCCCCCGAGCTCGAGCGGCACCGCCAGGAGCGAGGCCCGGCCCGGTGGGCAGCCCGCCCTCGCCAAAGGCAGCCCATGAGCGGACCAGCGGTGGTCAAGGAATTGTCACGGGATATAGGATCGACAATGGGTCAAATGTCCCCACAAAAGTCTTTGTGCGTCCTTTGTGAGCTTCGTGATCTTTGTGGTTGGGTTCGTTCGTCGTCGCTTTGCAGGTAGCAGCTAATAGTAACCGAAGACTTGGAAGTTGCATGGAGACCGGTCCGGCAGAAATATTGCTCATCCGGCCTCCTGCGCCCGGACAAGAGCGTGCAGCCGGGCCCCCTAGCCCGAGCGGCACTCCGGAGCAGGGGCCGGCCAGGAGGATCAGCCCGCCCTCACCGAGGCAGCCCACGAGCGGGCCAGCAGCGGTCAAGAGATTATCATGCACTTTTAGGATAGGTTAATGGGTCAAATGCCCCGCAATATTCTGGACGAAGAGTCTTTGTGCGTTCTTTGTGCCTTAGTGCCTTTGTGGTTAGGTTCGTCTGTCGTCGTTTAGAATACCACGGCTAATAATAACCGCAGACTGAGCATTGATAGAAGACCAATCAGATCTGAAATGCGGCTCATTCGATCTACGCGTCCCCTCGCCTCTGGCCCGACCGGCCACCTCCGCCCGCACACGATCGCGCATGTGGACCCCCGAGCCCGAGCGGCACCGCCAGGAGCGAGGCCCAGCCCGAAGGCAGCCCGCCCCCCGCCAAAAGCTTCTTGCCGATCATCGATCCCCACACCATCCCTCCGGCGTCATAGTCGCCACTGCGGCTGGGCATCGCTTCAGCATCTCTTGATCCCATGAGATCAGCTTTATTCCTGGAAAATTCTCAATCATGCTGACAAGCTCCCTGGCAAGATACGGATCGCTGGTTTGCCTGGCAATGGCAGCGGCGCATTCGGCCAGGGCGAGAGTGGGACAGTAAACCTCCATGGACCGCGCATCTCGAAGAAATTTTCTGCTCGTAAGATAATTAGGCTCATCAGATCGAGCAGATGAAACAAATACGCTGGCGTCGATGGTGCATTTCACCTTCGCATCTCCGAGAGGACCTCTACGACGCTCTTTTCTCCTTTCCAGGCACGGCTTACCTTTTGGGCCAATTCATCCATTTGAGCATCCCAGTCGGAAACCGGCTTTCGCTCAGCCTTTCCTGATTTCAGGGAGACCAAAAGGGCAACTGGGCATCCCTCCGGGCCAGTCAACGTAATGGATTCTCCAAACGGCAGCCCTTTGAGCAGTTCTTCTAAGTTGCATTCGGCATTCTTGATGGATACAGCTTCCGACATCTTCCAGCCTCATTTACTATTTGAATGGCTTTTATCATTACCTAATCGATAACAAAAAGTACTATTGACCATAATAATATAAAGTATCTTTCCCGGATCTATGTCCTTTCTGTCATCTGGGTTTTCACGGCGGTCTGGCCTTGCGCCAACCTCATGGTCTGCCCGACCGGCCTCCCCGTCCGCACACGAGCACGCGCTGGCGGGCCTCCGAGCCCAAGCGGCACCGCCAGGAGCGAGACCCGGCCCGGAGGGCAGCCCGCCCTCGCCAAGGCAGCCCACGAGCAAGCCTGCGGCGATCAAGGGATTGTCATGCCTTCGCGTCTTCGCGCCTTCGCGTGAGCCGTTAGTAGTATGGTTATAATTATCAGCTAATATTAATAACAAACAGAAGACCTTGCTTTCCTAATCCAGCACCCGAAAACGCCCCTCGCCAGAGGTATGCGCCTACCGAGTCAACAGGCCCGACCGGCCCCCCGAGCCCGAGCGGCACCGCCAGGAGCGAGGCCCGGCCCGGAGAGATAGCCCGCTGCCGCCAAAGCCGGTCCCCGGTAGCCACGGTCGGGTCTGTGCATCTTGGGACCGCAAGTTCACGAGATAACGGAGGCAAAAAAGGCCGCTGGCATGCAGCATTCGATGCCAACCAGAATTTTTCGGCGCAAAATTAGTTACGAAACCATATATTAATTCTCTATAAAAATACTAGTATGAATCAGGAAATGCAGGAAACTTCAAGCATGCATCCAGGGCCCGATTGACCTCTTCCTGCAAGCTTTCATCGGCAGATCCAAGCAAACCGGCGATAAAATTGGTTTTTATCGTTGCTATTTTATTTATTTTAATGATAGAATTGTGATTCAAGCCGGACTCTTCAAAGGAGGGCGTCCCCCGTGTTATCAATATATCATTTGCTGATAGAGTTATTGGGGTCTTCGAGGAGATGTAGGCAATTGTTGTTTCATTTTCCAGAGGGTCTTCAAAGAGAACTAAAGCTGGCCTCCGCTTCCATGTGCTCAAGTCGGAATTTGGAAAAGGAACGAGGACAATATCACCCTTCATCGGTATCTGACTTTAAGATCTTTGTCCGTGTAGATATCAGGCTCGCTCGACAAGAAGTCATGCAGCGATAGCTCGGAGAGCTTCATTAGCCCTTTGGTGACATCTTCCTCTTCCATATCATAAGGGAGCTCTGACGTCTGGCTCTTGCGCTCCACACTCTCAAGCATAGATATTACTTCCGATTCATGATATTTAAAGCCTGACGATCATCCATGCTCATAGGTAGATTCGTTCGTCATCGCTTAGCAGATGGCGGCTAATAGCAACCGTAGACTTGGGCGCTAGCATGGAGACCTGTCCAGCAGAAATATTGCTCTTCCGGCCTCCTGCGCCCGCACACGAGCGTGCGCAGCCGGGCCCCCGAGCCCGAGCGGCACTCCGGAAGCGAGGGGGCGGCCCGGTGGGCTAGCCCGCTGCTGCCAAGGCCCCCGGCAGCTCACGAGCGGGCCTGCGGCGGTCAAGTGATTGTCATGCCTTCGCGGCTTCGCGCCTTCGCGTGAGCCGTTAGTAGTATGGTTATAATTATCAGCTAATATTAATAACAAACAGAAGACCTTGCTTTCCTAATCCAGCACCCGAAAACGCCCCTCGCCAGAGGTATGCGCCACCGGGTTAACAGGCCCGACCGGCTCCGAGCCCGAGCGACACTCCAGAAGCGAGGCCCGGTCCGGTGGGCAGCCACGCCTGCCAAGGCCCCGGGCAGCCCACGAGCGGGCCTGCGGCGATCAAGTGATTGTCATGCCTTCGCGTGAGCCGTTAGTAGTATGGTTATAACTATCAGCTAATATTAATAACAAACATAAGACATTGCTTTCCTAACCCAGCACCCGAAAACTCCCCTCGCCAGAGGGTATGCGCCACCGGGTCAACAGGCCCGACCGGCTCCGAGCCCGAGCGACACTCCAGAAGCGAGGCCCGGTCCGGTGGGCAGCCACGCCTGCCAAGGCCCCGGGCAGCCCGCCCTCGCCAAGGCAGCCCACGGGCGGGCCAGAAGCGATCTAGAGCTTATTATGCGTTTTCTGATTGAGGAATTCTCAGACGATTGCAGCATTCACGCAAAATACCGATCTAACGGTTGGTTCTGTCAAGTCGTTACAATATGCGTTTCAAGATAAAAAAGACAACCATGCACAAGATGGAAGAGTTTCAGCAAATGAAATATAGGGGATATCAACAATGATTATACATGAAAAATTTTGGCATTGCTATACTTGGCTTCATGCTGGCAGGACTTGCTCTCGCTGCGCCAATGCAACTTCAGATGATAGTCAACAATGATTCGATGCAGTGCGCGAGATTCCTACCGGGAGATGAGTGCATGGACTGCACGCCGCCCGAAGGCTGGGAAATATTAGGTCCATATACATCCTGTCCAGAAAGCTACACATTGGTTACTGTAAACGGGAATTGTAAAGGCTTCGAGCGCGAGCATTGCTGCACCGAGAAGCACACAGGTGCATCAGGTGATTGCCGAAACCTGATTAAGAACAACATATCCAAGGAATGCTCTTTTATGACCAATTCCGCAAACGGTACTGTGCCTGCTGGCTGGTTGAAGATGCCCGAAAATGCCACCCCATCCAATTGGGTATGCCCGCTCGATTACAAGTGGACGACACTCACCGCAACTATTTTTGCCACTGCGACACAATATGGTCCAGTAGTTGTAGCTTCTGTGGTAAACGATGCTGATTTTCAGGTCAGCCCTGGCAACTATGTTTCCGGCTGGAGATGGTTAACGAAGCCCGCACAATTCGCAGCTTGGACTTTTCATAACCTGCCTACCGATAGAAAGCTGTACATTTATCTCACTCCTTTAGTCACTCGTCCCTCAGGAAACGGCGGAGGCAGCGGATATTCCACTGATGTGAAGATCACCTACGAGACTAGAACTGGCAGCATAAATGCAACAGTTGCTCTAAAGAACACGCACCCAGAGTTCCGGATGCCTGCAGACACAGTGGGCTGGGGCTATGAGACATTTGGTTACTTGATGATCCCGGCGGATAAGATACCAATAGATGGCCAGATCACGGTTACCCTTACTAAATTTCCCAATGCCGAACATGTAGCCGTAAACAAGGAGTGCTGTACTATTGAGTATTTTTAAATTAGATATTCGTTCGTCGTCGCTCAACAGATAGCAGCTAATAGTAACCGTAGACGGAGCGTTTCATGTAGACCGGGCCAGCAGAAATAATGCTCCTCTCACCTCCCGCCCACGGACGCGAGCGCGCAGCCGGGCCCCCGAGCCCGAGCGGCACTCCGAAGCGAGGCCCGGCCAGGAGGAGCAGCCCGCCACCGCCAATGCCCCTGGCAGCCCACGAAGGGGCTGCGGCGATCAAGGAATTGTCACCGGACTTAGAATCGTCAATGGGTCAAATATCCCTGCAAAAACTCTTTGTGCGTCCTTTGTGAGCTTCCTGATCTTTGTGGTTGGATTCGTTCGTCGTCGCTTTGAAGAGAGCTGCTAATAGTAACCGTATATTTGGGCGCTGGCATGTAGATTGGACCGGCAACATGAGCTATTATCTTCCTTCACCTCATCTATTTAAACCAGGAAGAATAACTATAACTCCGTAATGCCCAAGCGTACGTCCAGGTGAATCTATGGCAGGCATATCCGACGAGCAATACATAATCGATGCTAAAGGCAATAGAAAAGGAGTCATTCTTTCCATAGAACGCTATGAGCAGATGACTGAGGATCTTCACGATCTGGCAGTCGTTGCCGAGCGTAGGAATGAGCAGACCATTAGCTTAGAAGAGATGAAGCAAAGGCTGAAGCGAGATGGCATCGTTTAGAATTGACTTCATTGGTCATCGGTTAAGCCCACCACTCAGCTCTAAAGCGTTCACGGTTGACGTGCGGATCAAGTGCTTGACTATCATAAACCCCTGCTATAGTTTCCAAAGTCCTTGTTATTCCCATATATCG
>Ga0247841_10003637_pt1 | contig 28047 bp, 34 predicted proteins | sample LaCruzMarch2015__2_FD_192410 | JGI IMG/M metagenome (GOLD analysis project Ga0247841, IMG submission 192410) | Freshwater microbial communities from meromictic Lake La Cruz, Castile-La Mancha, Spain - LaCruzMarch2015_18m | ecosystem: Environmental > Aquatic > Freshwater > Lake | place: Spain... | reverse complement strand
GCAGAAAATAAAACCTGCAAACAATGTTCAAAAGAATTTGTCGTCGAAGATGACGATTTATTGTTTTACAAAAAAATTTCACCTACATTTGCGGGCAAGACTTTCGAAATTCCGAGCCCAATCTTGTGTCCCGAATGCAGGCAGATGACCCGGCAATCTTGGCGAAACGAGACTTCAATCTACAAAAGAGATTCAGATAAATCTGGAGTAGAAATAGTCTCGATGTATTCACCTGACAAAAAATCAGTGAAGGTTTATTCAAATGATGAATGGTGGTCGGACGCATGGAGCGGACTTGATTATGGTCGCGACTTTGTTCCTTCGCGTCCATTTTTCGATCAGTTTGGAGAGTTACTCTTTGAAGTTCCAAGGTTTGCCCTGTTTAACGTAAACAATGAAAATTGTCCATTTGCAAATTACGCCATGGATAATAAAGACTGCTATATGTCTTTCGTTTCTTATTATGGCTGTGACAATACACATTATTCCTATACTGCATTTTCGGTAAAGGATTCTGTGGAGGTATTTAAATCTGAAAAAGTCGAGAATTGCTATCGGCTGGGAATGAGCGACGAATGCTATAATTGTTTCTATTCCCTTCGTTTGCATAACTGCTCCGATTGTTGGTTTAGTGTCGATTTAATTGGTTGTAGAAATTGTATTTTTTGCTCGAATTTATCGCACAAGGAGTTTTGTATCGGCAACGAACAGCTGACGAAGGAAGAGTATGCAAAAAGGCTCAGAGAGTATGATTTCGGGTCATACGATAAAACAAAAGAATATTTGGCAAAATTCAATAAATTACGTTGTGATTCTCCGGTCAAATTTTCAAATTCGATAAACTGCGAAAATTGCGAAGGTGACAACCATAAAGACAGCCGTAATTTAAAAAAATGTTTTGATCAGACGCGTTGCGAAAACGTTAAATATAGTGCTATCGCTGTTGGGTGTAAGGATTGCCAGGATGTTCACGGTGGCGACATGGACCAGTGCTATTTAGTCATAACGGGCGGTTATGGTGGTAATTACGTCGCGGCGCATACGGTCGAACATTGCTCCAACATGTATTACAGTGTCTATTGTTTCTATTGTCAGGACTGTTTTGGATGTGTTGGACTGCATCACAAACAGTATTGTATTTTTAATAAGCAGTATCCATCGAAGGCTGAATATGAGCAAAAAGTTTCTGAAATTATAGCGAAAATGATAAGTGATGAGCAGTGGGGACAATTTTTTCCGCATAAGCTTTCGCCATTTGGCTTCAACGAAACATTTGCTTCTCGCAACTATAAACTAACCAAAGAAGAGGCCCTTAAACTTGGATTTAAGTGGCAAGACAATGATTTCGGGCTCCAATATGAAGGAGTCTTCTATGAGCCAAAGGATGATATCGGAGAGTATCAAGCCGAAGAAAATCGAAAATCCTTGCTTTCGGGAGTTCTAAAATGTGAACAATCTGGTAAGCCGTTCAAGGTGATTTCGCAAGAATTAGCATTTTATTTGAAACATGGGCTTCCGATCCCCCGAAAGCATTATAAGGTCAGGATGGATGAAATGTTTGAATGGTCTAATCCCCGTCAGCTCTGGCATCGTAAATGCATGAACGAGGGTTGTCAAAATGAATTTGAGACTACGTATGCACCAGAGCGACCAGAAAAAGTGTATTGCGAAGAATGTTATCAAAAAACAGTAATTTAGTTTACCCTGAGTGCAATGAAGGGCTACCAAAAGTCTGTAATCTGATAGAATAAGATTATGAAACTAAAAGACATAATTACTGTCGCATACGCCAAGAAATACGCTCTTGGGTCTTTTAATGTTTACAATCTCGAGACAGCCAAGGCGGTTGCCAAAGCCGTTGAGCTAACCGGCAAGCCAGCATTTATGGCGGTCACGGAAAAAGCTCTAGATTATGCTGGCTACGATGAGCTAGTAGGGATAATGAAAGAGCTACAAGCTAAAGCCAAAAATCCGTTTTTCATCCACTTAGACCACGGTTCTAAAATTGATGTTATCAAGAAATGTTTAAAGAGCGGTTTCGACTCGGTGATGTTTGATGGCTCAAGTTTGCCACTCGATCAAAATATGCAAATCTCCAAAGATCTGCGCGTTCTAGCGCACCGTCATGGCGCTGTTTTTGAAGCGGAGATAGGTCGTGTCGGAGGTCGGGAGGATTACAAAAGCGCGCAGGAATTTAAAACAAATCCATCCGAAGCCCTTCATTTTCATTCGGAAGTCAAACCAGACATGATGGCTGTCGCGATCGGTAACATTCACGGTAAACTAACCGCGGCTGAACTTTTGGATTTCAGTTTACTGGCCAAAATTAACGAAACAGTCAGAGCCCCTCTGGTTTTGCATGGTTGCTCAAACCGCCAAGATCGAGAATACAAGGTAGCGGCCTCGGAGGGAATTGTAAAAATTAATATTGATACGGAATTACGAGAGGTCTTTGCAAATGGTCTTCGGCTGGGATTAAAACGCTCTAGCGAACCCCGAGAAGTATTAACCTTTGCATCAGATGCAGTAACAGATCGTGTTAAAGAGAAAATAGAAGTATTTTCGAAGTCAGAACTCTAAGAAAATTTTTGCCCTCTCCCATATTGCCCATCAGGAGCAATTTTGCTATATTCTTCTGGCTGGATATTTAATAAACATAGGAGTAACGATGAAGTCGATCAAAAAACAAATTTCAAAAAATAGAATTAAGATTACAATTTCCATTGAACCAGAGAAAATGGAAGAATATTTTGAAAAAAATTATAAAATATTAGCCCCGACAGTCAATCTTCCTGGTTTCAGAAAAGGTAAGGCACCGCGTAAAATGGCGATTGAATCAATTGGTCATGGACGTTTGTCGCAGGGTGCCGTTCAGGATGCAATCTCCGAAGCTTACCAGCAGGTCTTAGTTGAGTACTCGTTAAATCCGGTTACCCCACCAAACGTTACAGTTTCAAAACACCCAAGCTTTGTTCCGGAGGGTGGTCAAAATGAGCTGGAGTTTGATGTCGAATTTGACATCCTGCCAGAGGCAAGGCTTGGCAATTACAAAAAACTAAAAGTCACTAAAATCGATGAGAGTAAGCTTGTCGTTACTGACGAAGAGGTTGATAAAGTTGTTGACTATTTAGCTAACCAAGCTTCGACTCTCAAAGAGATTGATCGATTAGCCAAAACAGGGGACTGGGCCCAGATTAGTTTTAAGGGGAGCCAGGACCATGTCGAAAAAGAAAAACTTTGTAGTACAAGCTTTCCGTTTGTACTTGGGCAGACTTCGTTTATTCCGGGATTCGAGCAGGAAATTGTTGGTATGAAAAAAGGAGAACAGAAGGAATTCGACGTTACCTTCCCCAAAGACTTTCAAGACAAAGAAATTGCTGGTAAAAAAGCACATTTTGCTTTGACACTCGAGGATTTAAAGGAAATAATATTGCCGAAAATTGATACTGAATTTGCGCAGAAATTTGGACGCAAGAACCCAAAGGATCTAAAAGAAGCGATCAAAAAAAGCCTTGAAGGCGAAAAAATGGATAGAGAGAAAGGTCAACAGAAGAATCAGATTGCTGATCAGCTGGTCAAGATTGTAAAAGTTGATGTTCCAAGCGCGCTTATTGAGCAAGAGAAGCAGAGAATGAAGGGCGCCCTTGAACAAGATCTGCAAAAACAAGGCGGTACTATTGATAAATACATGGAGAACCTGAAGCTGACGCCGGAAAAAATGGAAAAAGATCTGCTCGAGCAAGCGAAAAGAAACATTGAACTCGGCGTTGCTCTTGGCGAAGTTGCAAAGGCTGAAAAAATTGCTATTTCCTCACAGGAAAGCACAAACCAGGTTTTTGAAAAGTTAATTGAGCTAAATAGCAAATAGAGTCTAGCCAGTTTAGCCCTGATTTTGGGATTTGTTTACCGATTGTGTAAAGCACGGTTGACATTCGCGTAACTGGGTGCTTAAATTGTCTTAAATTGGAGGTTTATGAGTTATCTAATTCCTACCGTAATCGAAAAGAGTCAGTTCGGCGAACGCGCCTACGATATCTATTCTCGTCTTCTAAAAGAAAGGATCATCTTTCTTGGCGGCCCGATTGACGATGAGGTCGCTAATCTAATTATTGCTCAGCTTCTTTTTCTAGCTAGTGAATCAGAAAAAGAGCAAATTAAGCTATACATAAACTCCCCTGGCGGAATTGTCACTTCTGCTTTGGCGATTTTGGATACAATGCACTACGTAAAACCTGCCGTGGCGACTGTTTGTGTTGGCCAGGCCGCCTCAGCTGCGGCGTTGTTGCTTGCTGGCGGACAGAAGGGCCATCGTTTCGCTCTTCCAAACTCGCGGGTAATGATTCATCAACCTCATGGGGGGATGGAAGGCCAGGCGACCGACATTCAAATTCATGCTGAAGAGATGTTAAAAATCAAAGATAAGCTAAATGAAATAATGGCGAAAATTACCGGTAAGAGTAAAAAACAAGTCGAGCTTGATACCGAGCGAGATAGGTTTTTATCAGCTAGCGAAGCTAAGACCTATGGAATTATTGATAAAGTTATTGAAAAAAGCGCTATTATATAGATAGAGCAAAAATAATAAGTGGGGGAGTATTATGAAAAACGGTAGCAGAGTAATGGCAAAAATCGGATCTGGAAGCTTGGTCGCAGGACTCGCGATGGTGGTTATATATATGAGCAAGTTGACCGTTAGCGCCGATACTCTATCGAGTGCCGAAACATTTGGTGCTTTTCGCTATGTCTTTGTTGCTGGAATAGTTTTTATCGTTTTGGCGGCGGTACTGTTTGTTATGGCTGCGGTAACTAATGACTAATAAATAACATGGATACAAGGACACAGAAACTGGCGAAGATGGTAGTCGATTATTTCCTCAAAGTAAAACCTGGGGAAAATGTTATTATTTCGGGATCGACCGAAGCGCAAGATTTCATCCGCATGCTTTACGAAGAAGTGCTCCTGCGAAATGCTTACCCGATTTTAAATGTTAGTCTGCCGAATCTCGCGCCATTTTATTATAAGCATGCAACCGACGAGCAGTTAAAGCATTTTCCTAAAACCTGGGACTATACTATTCGTCATACCCAAAAATACATTGGAATTGACACGGACTATAATACCAGGGAGTTATCAAGCGCCGATCCAAAGAAAATTGCTTTACGCGGTAAGGTGACGCATCCGATTACGGAATATGTTTGCAATCAGAGGGATAAGATCTGGCGCTGTACAGTCGGTTACCCATGTGTTTCGATCGCCCAAGACGCTGGAATGTCGCTGTCGGAATTCGAAGATTTTGTTTTTGGAGCTTGCTTGCAGGATTGGGACAAGGTTGGTAAGCAAATCAAAAAAGTGTTGGCTAAGTTTAAAACCGGCAAACACGTTCGTCTGGAGGGGCCTAATGTTGACTTAGATCTTGATATCCGCGGTAGTCAGGCTTTGGACGATTTAACGGGAGATAATCTTCCTTGTGGCGAAGTGTTTATGGCTCCGGTAAGAACATCGCTTGAGGGCTGGATAAAATTTGAAAATCCCGCAATCGCATTTGGAAACGAAGTCGACGGGATATTTTTGAGGTTTAGTAAAGGTAAGATTGTGGAAGCAAAGGCCGATAAGAATGAACAATTCTTGAAAACAATGATCGCAACCGATGAAGGCTCGAAGTTTATCGGGGAGTTTGGGATCGGCTGCAATCCGAAAATCACAAAATACATCAAAAACATTTTGTACGACGAAAAGATAATTGGCACTATCCACCTAGCTATTGGCGCAGCCTACAAAGACAACGGGGGAGGTAACGATAGTGCTGTCCACTGGGATATTATCAAAGATATGCGTGACAGCCAGATTATTTTGGATGGAAAAGTAATCAAAAAAAACGGCAAGTGGCAAATATGAAAAAAAGCGATTGTATCTTTTGTAAAATCATTGGCGGACAAATCCCCAGGGCTAGTTTTTGGGAAGATGAAAAGTTTATTGCGATACTCGATGCGTTTCCAAATACCAAGGGAATGACTTTGGTTGTACCGAAAGATCACCACGACTCTTATGTGGTCGATATGGACGATGAGACTTACAGCGAATTTTTTATTGCGGCAAAGAAAGTAGCAAAGATTTTAGAAAAAGCCCTTGGCGTAAAGCGAGTTGCGATGGTCATGGAAGGGATGGGGGTCAATCACGCTCATATTAAACTTTATCCTCTGCACGGCCTTGAAAACAAATTTGTTGAAATGTACGCGCCAGAAAGACGATTTTTTGATCGCTACGAAGGTTATCTGACGACAGTTCTTGGTCCGGAGGCTGATATGCAGCGGCTCAATAAATTAGCGGACAAAATCCGCAGGGTGATAGAATAATGTTGCCTGATCCCCTAATATTTACTCGTCCCCTGCACGTTTGGCTTGGTATTGTCATTTATTTACTGTTGATAGTGCAGATTCTAACTGGAACTAAAATGATCAGAATTCCTTTTTGGTGGCATAGGAAAGTGATTTGGGTCGCTATTTTAGTAATCGCAACTTTGCACGGCATATACGGGTACCAATTATATTTTTAACACATTAATGCAAAAAGTAGTTTCTGGTGTTTACGAGCATTATTCGGGCAAGCGCTACGAGGTGGTGGGTTTAGCGAAGCATTCCGAGTCTCTTAGTGATATGGTCGTCTACAGACCTCTTTATAAAGTCGACAAAGAATTCAGAGGCTACCTGTGGGTAAGACCAATGAAAATGTTTTTAGGCAATGCTAGAGTTGGTGGTAAAATAGTGCAAAGGTTCAAAAAAATAGAGGAGTAAGAATGAGTTATGAAGCGCAAAAATTCGAAGAGTTGATTGGCGTTGAGGGTTTAAGTGATGATCTCCTGGAAAACCATTTTTCTTTGTATGAGGGATATGTGAAAAATACAAACGTGCTATTGGAAATACTGGATACAAAAACTCCAGGTGACATTGAATATTCAGAACTTCAACGTCGGTTTGGGTGGGAGTTTAACGGAATGCGATTGCATGAATTATATTTTGAAAATTTAACAAAGAATGCAGTTAATTTGACTTCTAAATGCAGCTTGTCGCAAAAGATTGATAAAATATATGGAGATTATGATAACTGGAAGAGGAATTTTGTTGCAGTTGCGAGTATGCGCGGTATCGGTTGGGCGGTATTGTATTATGACAAAAAATCAGATGAGTTATTCAACATTTGGGTTAACGAACACGACAGTGGCCACTTGGCCGGTTGCATTCCGATAATTGTTTGCGATTGTTTTGAGCATGCCTATATACTCGACTATGGTATAAAACGTGCCGATTATATCGATGCATTTTTCAAAAATCTCAATTGGTCTGTTGTAGAGGATAGATTTAAAGCTGCTCTATAATTTTAGAGGGAAGAAATATTTAAAGAGATCCTTCAATCGCCTCAATTACCCAACCTTCGCCGCGGAGTTTGTTTCTCATCGCTTTTATTTCGTCTAGCGAAAACCATCTGGCATCTAATATTTCGTCTTTTGGAAAAGTTAGCTTTCCCCCGATAACATCCGCTTTATAAGCATGTTTTACAGCATCTTCTGCGTTTTGTTGGAAAATTCCGATTTTGCAAATTAGTTTGACGTCAAAGCCTACCTCTTCTTTTGCTTCTTTGATTGCTGTCTGTTCGAGGGTATCGCCAACATCAACTTTCCCAGCTGGTAAGTTCCATTGCCCATAGACTTGAGGTTTTTTTTCTTGCACAAGCAGGTGCTTGCCTTCTTTCTCAATTACTACACCGGCGACAACTCTCGCGTAGACTGTTTCTTTTTCCATCAATTCCTTTCTATAAATTAAAATAATTTTGGAAATTCTTCCGGATAGTCGCGGTAGGCGGGATTTTTTGATTCAATTTCTTTTTTGTAATCCTCCAATTTCATCCATTTAATGTCCGCGATTTCATCTTCCTGAATTACGATTTCTTCGATCAAAATATCGATATTTAGAACAAAAACATTATTAATAAAGTTTTCAATCGTTGTTGGATTAAAGTCGATCTTTTTTCTATAACTAAGAAGCGGTGTCAGATCTTTTGCGGAAAGTTTAATACCCAGCTCTTCTTCGCCCTCGGTGATTACAGTTTCGATGATTGTTTTGTCCGAAGACACATGACCCTCGAAAGCCATTGCCCACATATTTGGGTAGATTTTTTTGCTGGCGGCGCGTTTTTGCAAAAGCACTTCGCCTTTTGAATTAAAAATCCAAACATGGACATGATTATGCAACAAGCCTTTTTTGTGCACTTCGTCCCGACTTTTCACTTCGCCAGTCGGCTTTCCCGATTCATCAATAATATCGATATATTCCATCTATAAATCCTCTTCCGAAATTACTTTAATGCCGTTTCTGATTAATAAGTCGGCTGTTACACCGTTTCCGTTAATTACTTTTCCAGTAAAGGTGCCGTCATAAATTTGCCCGCAACCACAGGATGGACTGCGCTGTTTTAAAATAGCTTCCTTTATTTTCAGAGATTTTGCAATTTTCAGTACCTCTTTCGCTCCGTCGCTAAATTCTTTGATCGGAGGATTTCCGTTTTTGGCAAATAACTTTTTGGCTCCGCCTTCGACTGGCTCTCTGGGCGTCGGTAAGCCCCCAAGCTGTTCCGGGCAAACAGGAATCAAAATATCATTTTCAGCAAGCTCTAAAACCTTAGGGTTTATTTTTGCTTTTCCGTCGTATCGGCATCTCATGCCCATTAAGCACGCACTGCAAAGTTTCATTTTCTTATAGCTGGCTTTTGTTCTGTAATTTCTTTGGCCACTACAGCGCTCGGAATAAAAAACGAAACAATCCAGAAGATGATACCGGCGCCGACCATTGATAGTCCTTCAATAAGATATAAGCGCAGAAGCTGGTTTTTTGCAATGATTGTGAGGTCGTGTGCAATGCCGTTTAAAAATTCTGCAACAAAATTTGCAGGCACCGGAAATGGACGAACTATCAAATTTCCAATCAAAATAATAGCACCGAAAATTATGAAGATTGTTCCCGACATTCGCAGCTTTCCTTTCCAGCCTGGCCAAAGAACGAAGCTCATTAGTAGACAGAAAATAGAAAATCCAAAACCGAAATAAGACAGAATTTTACTGACGGGCAGGTAGGGAACGTATTTGTTAAGCTTTGCGGTCGTTTGGGGTGGAGAATAGGAATCAGGAATTTGACTTAGTAAATCCTTAGTTTGAGCGTCGGGATTTTTGGCTGAAATCGATTTTTTTATCGCGCTAAGATCTACGGCAAAATCCTTTTGCCCCTTGGCGGAGCTAGCTAAGTAAGCATCGATGTTTTTTTCAAATGTATACTGCAAATCTTGTGGTGAAATATATGTTAGTAGATCGCCAATTTGACCACTGTTGACATCTTCCGCGGAGCCTTCCGTTTGTACAGACTTTATATAATCAGCGACCTTTTGTGGATCAATTTTTGAGATGCGATTATAAATATCAATTTTTCGAAATGTCTGTTTGTAAAATGTTGGGCTTAAAATAGTTTGTTTCAAATTAAAGGAAAAAAGAGTCCACGGAAAAATAATAATGAACAAAATAAAAAATATAATTGCAAATGCTTTGCGCATTATTCCTCCTTTAGGAATTTTTTTAACTTTTCGGCGGCTAATTTACGTGCCGAAAATGTTTCTTTTTCTTCGGGGAGCATTTCACCATAGGTTTTATCGGAACCGTTTGGAATAAATATCGGATCCCAACCAAAACCATTTTCTCCGCGTGCAAAAGCAGAAATCTTACCGTCGACACAAGCGTTGAAGCTTTCATAATTTTTGCCGTCAAAATAGCCAAAACAAATTTCTACATTGGCAGAGCGATCTTTATTGTAATGATTTATAATTCGGCACAGACCGCTGTTTCCCAATTCTTGGTGAAACCAACGAATAAAAGGTCCGGGCAAATTACCAAAAGCAGAATATTTTAGTGATGTGTCTTCGACGAGAACTGGCGAGCCGACCAAACCATAGGCAGAGCGCGCTTTTGCTTCAACGATTCTTTCTAAATCAAGAGATTGTATTTCGTCAATTTCAATTTTTTTAGTTTCGAGCTCAAATTCCAAGTATCGTTCTAGGTCCTTGGCTTTATTCTTATTGCCCGTAATAAAAATTGGTTTTTTCATTGAATAGCTTGCCCAATGTCTCTGGTAAATGATTTACCGTTTGGTAGTTTGCATTGCTCGGGATATGTTTCTAGTATTGGAAAGCCAGCTTTAGAGCACGAGGCAAAGCTATCGATATCGTTCAAAACTTCTTCAGGAACATTGCCGGGATTGCCATGCCTAATCCAATCACTGCTTTCATCCTTGATCCAACTGTCCTCGTTGCCGCGCAGAAAAAATACGACGACAAAACCAATTACGATAATTGCTGCCACGATTAAAACCCAGTTACTTTTTTTCATCATTCCTTCTTCATACATCGGTTCTGGCTAGTAAAAATTTGAACGAACTCGAAAATAACTGCCAGCCCGGAAAGTATCAAGCCGACAAGGATAACGATATGTATAATATTTTGCCAAGCAGGGTAGCTGGTTGCATAAAAGTCAAACGGAAAAACAACATAGAGTGTATACATGGCTCCAAATCCGATTAAGTTTAAAGCAGTTTGTAGTAGGTGACGGAACCAACTCATTCGAATGAAAATGAAAATAAAATTGGCGATAATAGTTGCCACGATTGAAATGTTGAAAACGTAGAGCGGCGCGATAAAACTGCTAGTTAAAAAACTAATATTCCAGTTGAGCAAATTATTGGCGAGATAAAGCATCGTAAAGTTTACGATGATTGTTGCGATAAACCCCGCTGTGCTCGCGTTTTGGCTTTTGGCGCGAATATGCTTTTTCAATTCCTTTATTTCTTCGCCGTCTTTTTGTTTAGTGCCTTTATCTTGTTGCATGATACTTTATATTTTTTTGTATAATAACTATACGCCAAACCGAGAATAAATTAAAGTTTTTGATTACAACAATGATGAGTTGAGGTTGACCGGGACAGTGAAAAATTAACTATTTTGTATAAGCTGTAAGCTGTTAATTTTCTACTGCCCGGTTGACTTTAGGCACTTTTTTAGCTATTATTTTGTGTTGTCGCTTAGGGAGAAGCTGGGTAGCCCTAGCTCTCCCTAAGCGACCTGATGGTCGTGGGGCACTAAGTCCGCCTTAGGCGGAATAGTGAAACTCGGAGGGTGAACCACACTATGAAGTTTGACAAGCAGAACAAAGTCGCAGGCGTAGTGCTGTCGCAAGACGGCAAGAGGTTGGCGACACACACCGCAGAACAGATCGCAGTCTGGGATGCGCAGACACTGCGCAATCTCGGTTCACACGACCTTGTCGGTTGCCGGGGGATGAGTTTCTTGCCCTGTGGCAGGCGGCTCGCTGTCGTTGGGAGGTCCCTGGATGGCCACATGGTTCGCTTGCTATCGGCGAGCCTCAAGAACGTCGACGCTGAGTATGCGATCCCGTCGCCTACCGGCTTCCGCCCGACCTTCAGCCGTGACGGCAATGTGATGGCCGTCGGACAGAACCTCATCGACCTGACGGGCAAGAACGTCGTCAAGACGAAGGCCGGATTGACTGGCAACGTCGCTTTCCATCCCACCGTCGACGAGTTGTACGGTTCCCTGGGGCAGACCGAGATCGCCACCGGCTCGTACTGGCTCGACGATGGAGACCTGGGGCCGGGCGGCGTGCCTCACATCCCCCCGAACATGTTCGCAATGGCCCGGGAGTACGACGAGGTCGGGGCGGTTCATCCCGTCATGGAGGCGATTCATCCGATTCAGGAGATCGCCTATGCGCCGTCGGGGAAGATGGTGGTCATCGGCTACCCCAACTTCGTGGCCTTTGCCGAGGCCAAGACGCTGGAGTTTTTGCCCAGAAAGTTCTTCTTGGGTGAGATCTTTGGTGATCACGCCTTGGCTCGGCATGATATTACCCGGGTCGTCTTTGGTCCCAAGGGACTGATGGCGATCGCTGCCAACGTCTGCTACGGTCAGCTCTCTCAGCTCGGCGCAATTGCGGGCAGAAAGCTGACGAGCGGTGTGATCGTTTACGACCTGGATTGCTCCGGCAAGGCTCCTTGGAAGCCAATCAGCGGCCCCTCGACCGAGGTGTTCTACGGCGATGTCGTGTTTACCCCGAGCGACCTCGTGGTCGCCGGCATCGACCTGACGAACGATCGCCGCCCGTTCGTCAACCGCTACTCGCTCTAGGGGACGCACTCGCGCCCCCGTGCTACACGGCCCCGTGGACTTGTTCCCCGGGGCCGTAGGCTTTTTAAAGACCTCGCCTTCTTGATAGTTTATAAATTTTTCGCTATTATATTTTCGCGCAAGGTGCGCGAATCACAATAACCGGGAGGGTTTTATGGCAGAAGTCGTCGAACTAATTGGTAGCTCCACTACATCAGAGCAAAAGCTGTGGCTGGATGAGTATGCGAAGGTTGCGGCCATGCGCCGCAATGCAGCCGATTTTGTCAGCGACCTGGTTTTCGTCTCGGCAGATGAATGCGCTGTCGTTTGTATTGATGAGCGTGTTCAACCGGTCAGTGGCCCCTTTGCCAAGATGACTTTGTGGCGACTGCCTGGCAGCGGCATACTGCTTGGCTCGAACTGGAAAGACTCGCTACAGAAGGCTGCGGCAATGTTGCGCGGTAAGGTCAGTATCATTACCTGGCACCGTGCTTGTGGCGCCGCTGCCGAGGCCAAGAAACGTTTTGGTCTGAAGGGTAACGTCGACAGCATCGCGAAGAAGTTTGCCATGGAGCTCTCCGAGCTTCTAGGTATCCGATGTCGCGAGATCGTCATCGCTTCTGGTCTTTCGCTCAAGCTACATACCGCTCGGGGCGTCGTCTACGACGGCACCGGACTCTACCACGCTAGCAATACGATGCCGCAGATGTTCGTGGTCAGCCGCAAGCTGATTGACGACACTGCTGTGTCCCTAGACAATCTTGTCATGAGTCACGGCATTGCTGTCGGTCATGGCTTTGGCGACAAGTTCAAGGAACAGGCATTCCAAATCGTGGTCTTGGCTGAAACCGAGAAACAGCTCCCTAAGCTGCTATCGGAAGTCGAGAGCCAGCTTCCCCACCTCGATAATAGTGAGGTTCACGGAGTCGTCATGGCTGCCTGAACCCCCTCCCTCTCTCGTGGGCCGGCTCTCCCAAGAGCCGGCCTGCACCCCCATTATTATTTGCGTCTAAAACTGTTGACCAGGCAGTAGAAAATCGGCAGCCTGCGGCTTATTTATAGCTATATTTAACCTGTTGGAGATGTTCTGCGATATCCTTATCTGGCAATTGTTTGAAAAACAAGCCGATTTTTCACTGACCTGGTTGACAAAAACTTTGTAATAGGTTAAATTAACACTTGGAGGCAAAGTTGACTCAATCTTTTTGACAGTATAGGAAAAAATAAAGAGCAGAGCTAATCCAGCTTCTTGCTGGATTTTTTGTTCGGCTGACCTGAAAATTAAAAAAAGAGCCGAATAACCCTCCGTAGCTCGCACCGAAAGTAAGAGCGAAGGATGGGTGTGAGCGTTGGCTTTCAATCATAGTTACCTCTGGTGACTACAATAGGAAGCTAACAATTCCAAGCAAATTGACAAATAGCAAATCTTATCAATTTCGGCCCCGCCGTAGCTCTTAAATGAGCAGTTTGATAAGACGATCGGTTTTAACCACTTGATACACGGTTAAAATTGACAAAATTGGTTTGACTCTTCGACAAGCTCAGAATTTTTTGGGCAGGTCGAGGTCTGACAAAACCAGATGAGAGCGTTGGAGAACGCTAAAATAAACTCAACAGAAATTATTTATGAGTTAGTATAACTCTTTATTGAGAGTTTGATCCTGGCTCAGGATGAACGCTAGCGGCGTACCTAAAACATGCAAGTCGTACACTTGTAAAAGTGTGGCGAACGGGTGAGTAACGCGTAGGAATCTACCCCAATCCGGGAAATACCCAGCCGAAAGGTTGGCTAATGTCCCATGTGCTCGCAAGAGTAAAGCTCCGGCGGATTGGGAAGAGCCTGCGTCCTATCAGTTTGTTGGTGGGGTAAATGCCTACCAAGACTATGACGGGTAGCTGGTCTGAGAGGATGATCAGCCACAATGGCACTGAGACACGGGCCATACACCTACGGGTGGCAGCAGTTAGGAATCGTACACAATGGGCGAAAGCCTGATGTCGTGACGCCGCGTGAAGGAAGAAGGTTTTCGGATTGTAAACTTCTTTTTTATGGGAAGATTATGACGGTACCATAAGAATAAGCATCGGCTAACTACGTGCCAGAAGCCTCGGTAATACGTAGGATGCGAGCGTTATCCGGTATCATTGGGCGTAAAGAGCGCGTAGGCGGGTTTGTAAGTCTAACTTTAAATCCTATGGCCCAACCATAGTGTCGGGTTAGATACTGCTTACCTAGAGGACTAGCAGGGGCAAGCGGAATCTGCGGTGTAGGGGTAAAATCCATTGATATCGCAGAGAACACCAATGGCGAAGGCAGCTTGCTAGGCAGTCACTGACGCTGAGGCGCGAAAGCGTGGGGAGCGAACGGGATTAGATACCCCGGTAGTCCACGCCGTAAACGATGCAAACTAGGTATAGGAATTATCGACCGTTCTTGTACCGAAGCTAACGCGTTAAGTTTGCCGCCTGGGGAGTACGGTCGCAAGACTAAAACTCAAAGGAATTGGCGGGGGCTTGCACAAGTGGTGGAACATGGGGTTTAATTCGACAGTAAGCGGAGGACCTTACCAAGGTTTGACATCTACGGAATCCTGCAGAAACGTAGGAGTGCCCGCAAGGGAGCCGTAAGACAGGTGTTGCACGGTCGTCGTCAGCTCGTGGCATGAGTTGTTCCGTTAAGTCGGGAAACGAGCGCAACCCTTATCGTCTGTTGTATTTTTCAGGCGAGACTGCCCTCGTAAGAGGGAGGAAGGTGGGGATGACGTCAGATCAGCGTGGCCTTTATACCTTGGGCTACACCCGTGTTACAATGGCTATTACAAAGGGTCGCAAGACCGTGAGGTGGAGCTAATCCCTAAAAATAGTCCCAGTTCGGATTGAAGTCTGCAACCTGACTTCATGAAGTTGGAATCACTAGTAACCGTGGATCATAACGCCACGGTGAATACGTTCTCAAGCCTTGCACACACCGCCCGTCAAGGCAGGAAAGCCGGTAACGCCCGAATTCCGACGTTCGTCGGAACACGGTGGGATCGGTGATCAGGCCTAAGTCGTAACAAGGTATCCGTAGGGGAATCTGCGGATGGATCACCTCCTTTCTAGGGAGATGGGCTACCTTCATCGGTAGTCGAAACATGGTTGATACCACGCGTTCATTTCCAAATACAGCGTGGGGCTCATCTGGTTTTGTCAGATCAATAAAAATTGAACAACAGAATACCTCTTTTTAACTAAAGGGGTTTTTTGTTTATAAAACATGCTCTTTCTGATAAAATATTATTAGATAAAGGAGGGATGATCGAAGAAGTTGTTGCGGTCCAAAAGAAGGACTTTCGCGACCAGAGCGTAGTGTTTGCGTTTTTTTCGTGGTGGCTGGTTTTTGTGCCTTCTAAGATCATCTATGTCAGTAAAAAGTTACTAAAAAAGACATACGACTTCTTTTCAATTGACCTTCTATTCAGGACGATCCTTCTTCCGTGGAAGCGCGACGAACTCGATACGACTAACATGTCCCTTGATCAGAAATTACAAGTCATGATTATGAATATTGTTTCGCGCTTTGTTGGAGCGGCCGTTCGCGGAGGTACAATTCTGATCGGATTTTTAATCATGGTAGCGATAATATCGGCCGCGATTATTGGTACAATTGGGTTTTTTCTTATCCCTGTCATTATCATAGCAATGATATTTTTCTTACCATTTATATAATATGGCCACTTTAAATCCCTACACAGCGCGAAATTTTTACAAAATGCAAACAGCCGTTAAGGTTGAAGCGCCATTTTTGGCTGTGCTGGCAGACCTATCAGCTATTTTTATTTCTCTTGGCATAGTCGGATTCGTCTATGGTCGGATTACTCAAAATCCGATGTTGGCAAAATTTTCTCCGTTTATTGCCGGGCTGTTTTTGATTTATCTTTTCTTCTATTGTTTTGCCAAAAGTTACTATGTGCCTAAAACCTATTTAGAAAGTGACAACTTAGCTGAGAGCCTCGGTGAGCCCACGGCCAAAACTGTATTAAAATCGATTGAACTGGCCAAGCAAAACCAATTTGGACAAGTTGAACCGATTATTCTGTTGGCAGCACTTGAAGAAAATCCCGATGGCAAATATTTGCTCCTGCGTTGTGGTTTTGGGCTTGAGAAAGACCTGTCTCAAGTTATTTCCCAGGCTTTAGCGCAAATTCCAAAAGGTAATTCCGCCGAGGTCGCATTTTCACCTGAAATAATCGAGGTTATGCAGGCCGCCAAAGATAATATGGTTAAAAACCAGAGGTTGGAAATATCCTCGGGCGACATTTTGCTTGGGCTTATTCAAAAGAGTGATATTTTCAAACGCCTAATGTTTGATATTAAGATCGAAGAAGCTGATGTTGCGCAGGTGGCTGAGTGGTACGAAAACATGAAGGAATACCAGGATCGCTTTAAAAAACCACTTTGGGAGAAAGAGGGGATTATTGGCGGAATCGGACGGGACTGGAGTTTTGGTTATACGCAAACGCTAAATCAGTTTGCCAAAAACTTAAATACCGAGGTTGAATATTCGGGGGAAGTGCGAGTTTATGGAAGGAATAGCGAGATCGAGGAGATCGAAAGGGTCTTATCTAAAACAGGGAAAAATAATGTTCTGCTGGTTGGGGAACCGGGGATTGGTAAAAAAACGATAGTCAAAGCTTTTGTTTCGAAAATAATAAAAGGTCAGGTTTTGCCTGCGCTACGGTATAATCAGGTATTTTTGGTTGATACCGGCGCGCTTTTGTCTGGCAGTGGTCAGGATGGTGATATTGCCTTGCGGGTAAAAAAAATATTCAACGAGGCGGCGCGCGCCGGCAACATTATCCTGTTCTTTGATAATTTTCACGCTCTTGTTTCGCGCGACGAAGGCGTTGGCCAGGTCAACACTTCTGAGATTATTCTGCCTTATCTTGATGGAGTGGTAAATGTTATCGGCGCAACAACGCTTAAGGATTACCATAAGAGCATCGAGGCAAATCCTGGCGTTGCAGCTGCCTTTGAAAAAGTTGACGTTAAAGAACCTGGCACTCAAGAGACGACGCAAATTTTGCAGGAAATGATCCCTTATATCGAACAACGCGACGGTGTATTCTGGCCCTATCAGGCACTCAAAGAGTCTATCCGGGTGTCGGACCGCTATATTCACGACAAGCCGTTTCCCGAAAAGGCAATTGGAATAATCGACGATGTTTCGGTTGCGGTCGCAAAAAGCGGACAAAAAATTGTTTTTACCAAGGCGATTGACGATTTGGTTAGCCGCCAGTTAGAGGTGCCAGTAACTCAGGCTGAAGGCGAGGAAGCCAAGAAACTTTTAAACCTAGAGGCTTTTTTGCATCAAAAGGTTATTGGCCAGGAAGAGGCTATCTCAGCGGTTGCAAACGCCATGCGCCGTGCAAGAAGCGGCATTCAGTCAAAACAAAGACCAATCGGATCGTTTTTATTTCTGGGTCCGACTGGAGTTGGAAAAACTGAAACATCAAAGGCTTTGGCGCAGGCGTATTTTGGTTCAGACAAGAGCATGATCAGAATAGACATGTCGGAGTTTCAGGAGCAGTCATCTATCTATCGTTTAATCGGGTCGCCTCCGGCTGCAGGCGCAGAAGGAGAAAAAGGTCAGCTTACTACAGCAGTTGGTGACAACCCATTTTCACTCGTTCTTCTTGATGAAATAGAGAAGGCCCACAAAGATATTCTGACTTTGTTTTTGCAGGTTTTTGACGACGGTCGGTTGACCGATGGAACCGGGAAAGTGATCGATTTTACAAATACGATTATTATTTCCACGTCTAACGCTGGCTCGGAGCTAATACGTCAAAATGTTATCAAAGGTATTGGCGGTGAGCAGATGAAAAAAGATTTGCTCGATTTTCTGCAGAAACAAGGCACTTTCCGACCTGAGTTTCTAAACCGATTTGATGCGGTGGTGGCATTCCATCCATTGACTCAAAACCAGATAGCGCAGGTAGCAACGATGATGCTTAAAACGCTCTCGCAAACGATGGCAGAAAAGGAAATCACGCTTAACTTTACTCCTGCGGCAGTGCAAAAATTAGCCAAAATCGGATTCGACCCGGTCTATGGTGCCCGTCCAATGCGTCGTGCGATTCAAGATAAGGTGGAAAATGTTATCGCTACCTCTCTTTTGCAAAACAAGATTCCGCGCGGCTCCACCGTCACGATTGACGAAAAAGATATAAATTAGCCAATGGACCAAGGCGCTCAGAAAACTACTGCGATGGTTGTCGTCAAGGATTTGACCAAAGTTTTTAATTCAAAAAAAGTTGCTGTAAACAGTATCTCTTTTAACGTTAACAAAAACACAATTTTCGGTATCCTTGGCCCGAATGGTTCGGGCAAGACAACGACTCTTCGGATGCTAACAACCATACTTCCTCCGACAAGCGGTGAAATCACAATTAATAGACTTAAGTTTGAAGACAAGGGGCAAGAGATTCGCTACCACATTGGTTATGTTCCCCAAAAAGACGCCCTGTATGACAACCTAACTATTAGGGAGAATGTGGACTTATTTTTTAGCGCTTATTCTTATGATGGAGATCGACGAAAAAGGATAGAGCAAGTCTTACGTAAAGTTGATTTATATAACGAAAAAAACGTTTTAGTCAAAAATTTATCCGGTGGAATGGCCAAACGTCTCTCTATCGCTTGCGCAATTGCTCATAAGCCTAAGATTGTTTTTTTTGATGAAATTACAATGGGTCTTGACCCTCATGCAAGATCGAGAATTTGGAATTTAGTTCGGGAGCTGAAAGAGACTTCTACCATTATTATGACGACACACTACATGGACGAGGCCGAGAAGCTTTGCGATGAGCTGATTATTATGCGCGAAGGTTCGATTATCGGCGAAGGAACACCGAGCCATATTTTGGAAAAATTTAAAGCAAAAAATTTAGATCAAATATTTGCACAAATTACCGATGAAAACTCTTAAAATTGCACTTTATGAATTAAAGAAAATTTTGCGTGACTGGCGCTGGATAGCGTTATTTTTATTGCAGCCTATTTGTGCGACAGTATTGCTTGGATTAGCGGCGTACCACTACCCTCAAGATATTACTGTTGCAATTTATTCTGATCGACTCAATCAATATTCAGATGAGATAATCAATGACCTGAGAAATGAAAAAAAACTTAACATTACTATTTATGATGACGAGAACCAGGTCAGACAATTATTGAAAGACGATAAGGCAAACCTGGGTATTATTCTAGATATCGGTCGCGATGGTGGTAATATTACAGGTAAAGTTGATCTAATTGAGAATGTCACAATACCGGAAATTAGTGGGGAGGGAAAGAAACTGTTCTCTGATTTAACTAAGGATAGTTTTAGTTCTTTTGCAGAGCAAAATGCAAAGGGTCAATTTGACTCTAGGGTAAAAAACGAAACTGCTACAAAATCTAGTCAACTACAAGCATCAGTTGCGAGTTTAAGAGAGAAAATCGTCTCGCTGCCGTTACCATCGGCGGTTTCCGCAGAGCTTCTGCCGGCGATTGACGGATTAGACGTCAACGCTAACATTGACACTGCCAACATTAAGATTGATAGCCAAACCGTTGAAGTGATTCAGAGTAAAAATACTACAAAAAAACTTACCTATTTTGATTATTATGCGTCGGGCCTAATTGTTCTGCTGGTTATTTTCATTGGCATGAATAGGACCGCAACAACGATAACCCAAGAGCGAGAAGAGGGAACTTTTGAAAGATTTTTTGTGACTCCTTTTACTAAATCTCAAATGATATTTGGAAAAATGCTTGCCTATACAACTGCATCGATAGCATTAACCGCAATCGTAACAGCTATCTTGGCCTACGGATTTTCCGCCGCTCTCGGACCAATGTGGCTTGTTTTATTGATCACAATGATCACAGGTTTGACGGCTGTTGCTTTGGGACTATTGATATCTTCATTAACATACAATATCGCTGAATCAATTAATGTATCCGTACTATTATTTTTTATTTTTCTAATTATAGACACCCTAATTTTTCAATCGCAGACTATGCATCCCGCTGCGTTGTTTCTCTCAAAGGCCATCCCGTTCACTTATTCGGTCCTAATCTTACGCGAAGTTAATCTTTTAAATTTAGGCTTCATGGATATCTGGAAAGGTCTAGCAATACTGGTTATTTACTTGTTTGCCTTTTTATTTTTATCTGCGGTGGTTTTGCGAAGGAAGGCAACATAAAAAACACCTGCAGGTGTTTTTTATTGTAATCTGGTGGGCGATTCAGGACTCGAACCTGAGACCTCGTCATTATCAGTGACGCGCTCTAACCAACTGAGCTAATCGCCCAAAACTACAGAAGTATCTTATCAAAAAAAACGCGTTTTTTCAATCAATTAATCTTGTATAATGACGTAGGGAGTAATAAAGATGCTTTTAACATCACATGTGGCTGTTGGTTCTGCGGTTGGATTGGCGACTGGCAATCCGGTTCTTGGGTTTTTTGCCGCAATCATATCGCACTTTCTTTGCGACTTTACACCACATGTTGACAGTCCAAGAGATGACATAAAACTGGAAAACATTCTTGAACATAAGGGTACCGCAGCTTTTCTCTATTTTGATATTTTTATTAGTATTTTGGTTTTTTTCATCATGCTTCTAAAAACTAACTATGCAATCACTGTTATGTGGGGAACATTTGGTGGAATTTTGCCAGATATGATTGATAGTGTGCCTTTCTGGTCGCATAAAATAAGAAAATATCCTTTTGTCAAGCAACTACATTTTGTTCATGACAACTGGCACTTTACAGCAAGAGGTAAGCTAAGGTCGCTTGGGTGGGCAACGCAAATCGTCTTTATCGTGGCCAGTTTTGCCTATGTCTTCACCCGTTAATATGTTAAAATTTACTCTAAGGCGGTTTGCGGGTGGAACGCAAACCTACTATACATGAGAAAGTATCAATTTTTTACATTTGGGGGAAATATATGATTGAGTTTTTATTAAACCGATGGGTTGTCTTAATAATTGGCGTAATAATTATGTTGGTTGGTTTGAAGCCTGAGTGGACCCTAGCGGTTGTAAAGATGGTTGGAATGATGGGCTGGGCCGAAAATCGAGTGGGACGGGGCGGAACCTTTACAGTTTGGAAGATTATTGGTATCCTTGCACCTATCGTCGCAATCATTTATTTTTTCTCGGGCGGTATTCAGTTGAATAGAAATAATGACACAGGGTCTGTTAATAGTGGGCAGTCGTCCGATTATAACACGTACGATCCAAGCATTTATCAGTAGGGGCCCGTAGCTCAGTTGGTAGAGCATCTCGTTTGCAACGAGAACGTCGCAGGTTCGAATCCTGTCGGGTCCACCAGTTTATAAAAAATCATATGGCAGAAGTAAAAATCATCCACGAGGGTTGGATCAATGCCGATTGTAAAAAAGCAGGCAAAGAGCTGACGACCTCGCCTACAATATCGTTAATTAAAGACGAAGGTATAACGGCAATTGTTGATCCTGGCGAAATGCCAAGTCAACAAGTGCTAATCGATGAACTAAAAAACGAAGGTCTTGAAATCAAGGACATAACCCATGTTTTTGTCACCCATTCGCACATTGATCACTATCGCAATGTCGGAATGTTCCCTGAAACAGCAATCGTGGTTGAATTTTTTGGACAATGGCAAGAGGGCAGAGATTCTGAAGCGACTGATTTGAAGTTTGGTAAATTTTCTAAAAATATCGAGATCATTTCGACGTCAGGGCACAATTATGACGGAATAAGTTTTCTCGTCACAACGGATAAGGGCGTTGTCGCGGTTGTTGGCGATGTCTGGTGGAAAGAAAATTATCCCACAAAAGATCCTTACGCCACAGATTTGAATGAGCTAGAAAAGAGCCGTAAAAAAATCCTAGATCTTGCCGACTATATTGTGCCGGGCCATGGCAAAATGTTTAAAATTGAAAAATAACATGCCGGACTCTTACGATGTGATAATTATCGGGGCAGGACCGGCGGGGTTGAGCTGTGCCATCGAATTGCAAAAGTCTGGCAAGACAGTGTTACTGGTGGACAAGAAGAAGCATATTGGCCCGAAAGTTTGTGCTGGTGGACTAACAACAAAAATAAAAGATCTTGGCATACCACTAGAAACGGCCGAGATATTATTTTCCAAAGCGTTGGTTTCTGTTTCAGATAAAACTTTGCCTATCTTAAACAAAACGCCTTTTGTTGGCACTATCGACAGGGGGAGGTTAGGAGATTTTTTATTGAACAAACTGGAAGACAAAATTACCGTTTCTAAAGGATGCGAAGTTTCGCAGATAGGGGAGGGTTTTATTGTCGCTAACAAAAAAAAGATAGAATATAAATATTTAGTAGGTGCCGACGGAAGCAATTCGATGGTCAGAAAATTTCTGGGGTTAGAGACCAAAAAGTTTCTTTTGGCAATTCAGTACTTAATCCACACGCGAAATAATAACCTCGAAATTTGTTTTGACACAGATTTTTTTGGTCCGGGCTATGGTTGGGTATTTCCACACAAGGGTTATGCTTCGGTCGGATGCTGTCAGGATATTAGGTACTTTGGAGGATCGAGACTGCGAAAGGGTTTTGATAAATGGCTGGCCAAAAAGAAGATTGATGTTAGCAATGTAACACTGGAGGGTTGGACGATTAATTTTGACTATCAGGGATTCGAGTTCGGTAATAAATTTCTTGTGGGCGACGCTGGTGGCTTTGCTTCAGGCTTGACTGGCGAAGGGATTTATTTTGGACTGATTTCTGGCAAAGATGTGGCAAGAAGAATCATTAATCCTGAATATAAATGCAAGGGAATTGAACAAATACTAAAAGTAAAAATATATCATGAGAACACACTTGCAACAGTCAGATTTCTGATAAAAATATTTAAAGGTTCATCTAACTATTTATTTAAGTTCCTGTTTGGCTTTATGAAAAACAAGCGGATTCAAAAGAAGCTTATTAAGCGTTTCGTATAAATAGAACTAGCTGAAATAGATCTTCTTGTACTGCGTTGAAGCGTAGATTCTTAGAACGATCTTTATTGCAATGAAGACGGAGATAATGATTAGCGGAGTAAGAGCACCGCTGTAACTTAAGGCGATCAGTGCGCCACAGATAGCGATTATTATTGCGTCGATGTATATCCATGTAGCAACGAAGCTTTTGTCGTTTCCTTGAATACTCGGGTATTCCTTTCTGATTCTTAACTGGAAGATAAGATCAAGGACAGTAAACACACCGTAGGAAATTAAGAAATTAGAGACAGTAAGTTTTGTTGAAAATATACAAAGAAAGATTGCAAAGGCGATGGCGACGTCTATCACGACATCATATTCCCTTTTTGGGGGAAATTTCCTAAGAGATGGGCCGTAATCTATCCAATAATCGATGATGTCTACATAGAAGAAAAGGAAGGCTACATACTGCCACGGACTTCTTAGGTCGGGCCACCACTGAAATCCGAGTCCAAGCACGACCCCAATCATGATATCGATAAACTTCGCAATAAAGTTCTTCATATTCTAATTTTACCAAATAATCTTTCGGATAGTACAAACAGTCTAGGTGGTTATCTATTCGATACAGCAGTCAATTGCTTTCTTGACGAGATCGCCGAGCTTGCCAAGCAAACCTTTTTTGTTAGTATCGTGAAGATTCAAAGCTTTGTCGTCGATTTTTGAGATATTTTTAGCGTCGATCGCCTTTAAGTTCAGTCCCCAGAAAAGTGAGTAAAGTTCGAACGATTTGTTGAATAATTCCTTAGCCTTGTCTTTTTTTCCTGTGGAAAGTGCTTTTGTGCCAACTTCCATTATTCGCATTGAGGCCGCTAAAAGATGTTTAGATATGCACCAGACCTCTCCTTCTGGCTCTTTGACTAGCTCGCGCATCAGTTCTTTGCGGATCTCGCGTACTTCATTTAATAAGTCAAAATATTTGGGATTTTCTGTTTTAGATCCTGTGAAGAAAAAGTGCTCTTCAATCGAAACAAGGTTCATGACCGCAATCGACAAGTCTTCGTCCGAGGATAGGTCAAATTTTTCCTGTTTTTTGAGATTACTAATTTTTTCTAATACTTTCTCGAATTGTTGCTGTTCTTTTTTGTTTGCCATAAATTTACCTGGTTATAAAATAAAACACAGCTGATAAAATTATAAGTGGCGCTACGGGAAAAACGATTTTTTCAAATGGAAAGTGCGCGTGGCCACCGTTTCTTTTTTTTGCATAATGATATAATAAGTCCCCAGCCAAAAGGAAAATCGAGCCAATAGCGATGCCGAGGATCAATTTATCAATTCCCCAAATTTTGTTCAATGGATGGCCGATAATTTCAGAGCGATATAGTGGTCCGACAACCAAGGTATAATAGGCGACTGGTATGACAACCTTCATACCGCCGAAAATCCATTTTTTCTTAACTAGATAATTTATAGTCCAACCAGAAACAGCCATCACCAATCCGCCGACCCATAATCCCGTGACCGTGTCATCAATACCAAGCCACCTAGATAGGCCAACGCCACCGGCAACTGCTACAACGCAGACAGGACAAAAAGCCAAGGCCTTTGTTGCGCAAAAAACTATTGCTCCTGAGATACAAGTAGTTAATATTTTAAAATATTTCATCCCAATAACGATACTAATAAAATCAAGGTTTGGCAATCATAAAATCAACAATAATAAATTGTTTATTGCTGTGATGCTTTTAAAGTACATTTTTGATACTATCGCATTATGGACTTCGATAAATTATCGCTTCAAAAACACAAAGAGTTGATCGGCAAAATTTCGATTGCATCAAAAACCGAAATTAAAACGATGGCAGACCTGGCGACCTATTACACTCCTGGGGTTGCGGCTGTGTCTAAGGAAATAGCCAACAAAACCTGCAGAGTTTGGGAATATACTTCACGTTCTAACCTCGTGGCTGTCGTTTCCGACGGCTCGGCAGTTTTAGGTCTTGGCAATATCGGTCCCGAGGCGGCGCATCCTGTTATGGCGGGTAAAGGCCTGTTGTTTAAAGAATTTGCCAATGTCGATGCTTTTCCAATTGTGCTAGACACGCAAGACCCCCAAGAAATTATCAAAACTGTCAAATATTTAGCTCCATCTTTCGGGGGAATTAACCTAGAGGACATTTCGGCGCCGCGCTGCTTTGAAATTGAAAATGCTCTGCAGGATTTAGGGATTCCCGTTATGCATGACGATCAACACGGAACGGCCGTTGTAGTTTTGGCTGGACTTATCAATGCAGTAAAGGTTTTAAAAAAAGACCTTTCAAAATGCAAAGTGGTCATAAACGGCGTTGGTGCGGCAGGAACTGCTGTGGCACTGATGATTAGCCGTTACACAAAAGGAAAAGTCAAAATGGCGCTCATTGATCGAGATGGGATGGTTTGCACCCGCGGCGAGTTAGATGTTTATAAACAGCAGCTATGCGGTGAAGTTAATCATCAAAAAATGCATCAAAGTTTAGACGAATCTATTGAAGGAGCGGACATTTTTATTGGTGTTTCGGTTGGAAATGTCCTGACTAAAGAAATGGTACAAAGAATGGCTAAAAATCCGATTGTTTTTGCGATGGCTAATCCAACGCCAGAGATCGATCCAAAATTAGCCAAAGAAGCGGGTGCAGCAATCATTGCCACTGGCCGCAGTGACTATCCAAACCAAGTTAATAATGTATTGGCTTTTCCTGGGATTTTCCGTGGCGCGCTTGATGCCAAGGCAACAAAAATTACGCCTGAAATGCTAGTTGAGGCTTCATACGCCTTAGCTGGTTGCGTTAAAAATCCCACCCGCGATAAAATCCTGCCTAGTCCTTTGGAAAAACAAGTAGCCAAAGTTATCGCAAAGGCTGTCAAGCAAAAAGCAATTGAACAAAAAGTAACAAGGCCGATTTGTAAATAATGAAAGAAGAGAAGCGAATAAAAGCGGGGATTGGCGTAATGATTTTTAAAGATGGAAAAGTTCTCCTGCACAAAAGAAAAGCGGCACACGGGGATGGCGAATATGAAACGCCTGGGGGACACCTGGAGTTTGGCGAATCAATTATCGCTTGTGCTAAACGAGAGACGCGTGAAGAAGCTGGAATTGAACTTAAAAATGTGCGTTTTTTATATTTTGCCAATTTAACCGACTATCCTGGCAAACACTATGCCCATATCGAAGTTGTGGCCGACTGGAAGTCTGGAACTCCAAAAAGAATCGAACTTGACGCCGGCAGTGACTGGGCTTGGTATTCTTTGGACAAGTTACCAAAGCCTACGTTTAGATCTATAAAGTGGAGTCTTGAGGCGCTTAAAACTGGTAGAAACTTTTTTGATTCACAAAATAAAAAAGGGGGAGTATGTGCTTAGAATCGATTTTGCGCTGGGTGGTCAATGCGCTGATTTTGATGGGGATTACCTATGTAGTACCGGGGGTTGAGGTAGTCAGTTTTTGGACTGCGCTAATGGTTGCCTTGGTTCTTGCGCTTGTTAATGCGATTATAAGGCCGTTTTTGCTGATTCTAACCTTGCCGATTAACATTCTGACCCTGGGATTGTTTACCCTAATCATTAATGGATTCATGTTTTGGATAGTTTCCTCGGTTGTCAAAGGTTTCACGATTACGAATTTCTGGTCTGCAGTCATCGCTGCATTAATATATTCCCTGATTTCAATCGCTCTTAGCTCGTTTGGTAAAACTCAAGATAATTAGATGGCAATCACAATTCTCCTGGCGACATTTGGCATAGGACTTTTGTCTGGGTTTGTTGGAGCGATTGCGGGTGGAGGCGGTTTGATCTCAATTCCGTTTTTGATTTTTTTGGGCATACCGCCTCAAATTACTTTGGCGACTAGCAAGTTTGGCGGGATAGGGATGTCGATCGGTGGCCTATATAAATTCATTAGGGCAAAGAAAATCGATTGGAAAGTTTTACCGTGGCTGATGTCCGCGTCTGTGGTTGCAAGTTTTATTGGTGCCAAGTTTCTCTTAAGTGCCAATCAATTTGATCTTCAAAAAATTATCGGTATTTTGTTGATTTTAATTGTGCCGACAATATTTATTAAAAAAGATTTTGGGCTAAAACAAATTGAAGTATCAAATAGTAGGAAAATTATGGGCGTTATCATTTATTTTGCCCTCTCGATCATCGGAAGTTTCTTTGGTGGCCTAGGAGCACTTTTAATCACAACGGTTATATTTTTCTTTGGTTTATCAATGATTAAAGCAAACGCAACGGATTTTTTGGCATTTTCGGTTATGTCGCTTATTGCCGTTATTATTTATATGTTTGCTGGAATTGTTAATTACGAAGTAGGGATTGCGCTTTTAGCTGGGAGCATGGTCGGTGGTTATCTTGGCGCTCATACAGCTGTTAAAAAGGGCGACAAGTTTGTAAAAATTGTTTTTGCTGTTATCGTCGTTGCTTCGGCGATAAAAATTCTGTTGAAATAGAACCTAAAATCATCACAGCCCCCGATCATATTGACGGGGGCCGTGGAAAACGGCTGATTTGCTATCCAGCCGGGGGCGTTTGGAGGTCGGTCTGCGACCGACCGGGATGTAATTGTTGGTGTAACTGGATTGGGATGAGATCACGGCAGGCCGAGTGGCTTGCCGCTGCCCAGCTTATTGGCCGGGCTTTGTTTCGCAGGTTGTCTTGGGGGTGCAAGGCACCGCCAAGATGGGCTACTGCGGAACCGGTACGAACACCTTAGGGGAGATGTCCTACCGTTTTTCCTTTTACCCAAGGCAAGGGGGTAGGTATGTGACCGCCGCGAAAGGGAGAGGTCCCTAGGCCAGCGCGGCGAGCAGCCCCAGCACGGTGG
>Ga0247841_10003635_pt1 | contig 28052 bp, 32 predicted proteins | sample LaCruzMarch2015__2_FD_192410 | JGI IMG/M metagenome (GOLD analysis project Ga0247841, IMG submission 192410) | Freshwater microbial communities from meromictic Lake La Cruz, Castile-La Mancha, Spain - LaCruzMarch2015_18m | ecosystem: Environmental > Aquatic > Freshwater > Lake | place: Spain... | reverse complement strand
AATATTCTGTTTGGTCAAAGATTGCTTTAAATAAGATAAAATATTCACAAATCAAAAAAGAAATAAAATAGAAAAAATGGGAAATCAAGATATAAGTAGGGCATAGATATTCTATACTTTTAAAATCAATAATATTTAAAAAGTTCTTCTGAATTATATCTTGATGGTAATGAACTTATACGAATTTCAAAAATATTATTTAAAAAATAAAAAAGTAATAGAACAAGAATTATACAATCAGGCAGATATAGAAATCAATGGGGATCCTGCATATTGGAAAGCAATGAGTGAAGAAAGAGAAAAACACCCAATCGGATTCACAAGAAAAAGAGGATTAATTGGCTGTCTTGCTTGAGGTTAACCTTCCCAACAAACTTTTTAATACTTCTAAATTAATCTATTATTATGATTAAACGAAAAAAAGTTCTCGTTGCAATGTCTGGGGGAGTTGATTCCAGCATAGCTGCTCTTTTACTAAAAAAACAAGGTTATGAAGTTATGGGCGCTTTTATGAAAAATTGGAGCGATACAAAAAACAAAATAACAGGAGATTGTGCCTGGAGAGACGAGAGATTAATGGCCACAAGAATTGCTGCGAAATTAGATATTCCCTTAGTAACTCTTGACTTTGAAAAAGAATACAAAGAACAAGTAGTTGATGAAATGTTTAAATTATATTCAAAAGGAATAACTCCTAATCCCGATGTTGATTGTAATAAAAAAATAAAATTTCCTCTTTTATGGAAAGCTGCAAAAAAATTAAAAGCGGATTATGTTGCAACAGGACATTATGTTCGTATAAAAAAGAATACAATTCAATCAAATAAGAAAGAAGAAGTCATTGAATTGCATAGAGGAAAAGATGAATCAAAAGACCAATCCTATTTTCTCTACAGACTAAAAAAAGAAGACCTCAAGCACACTCTTTTTCCCATAGGAGATTATACAAAAGTCCAGATTAGAGAACTCGCAAAGAAAAATAATTTCCCAAATTCTGATAAAAAGGGAACAGTGGGAATTTGTTTTATAGGAAAAATAAATCTAAAAGATTTCCTTAAAAAAAGAATCCCCCAGAAAAAAGGAAAAATTCTTGATCCAGAAGGAAAAGAAATAGGAGAACATGATGGAATATATTATTATACAATAGGGCAGAGGATAGGACCAAGATACGGAATCAACCTAGACAAAAGCAAATTTGAAGACAAACGAAACGTAAGTCGGTGGTACGTTGCAAAAAAAAATCTCAAAACAAACACAATAATTGCAGCACCTCAAGACCATCCCATTCTATACAGAAAAGAAATTACAATAAAAGATTTTCATTTAATCTCAGATGAAAAAGAACCTCTTCAAAAACATTCAACACCCGTCCTCTCTAGAATAAGACAAGTTGGAGAACTTTTGCCTTCCACATTAAGTTATGACAAAAAAACAAAAAGATTTAAAATAATTCTAAAGAAAGCAATAACCGGAGTTTCAGAAGGACAAGCGATTGTTCTTTACCAAAAACAAAAAGTTTTGGGTGGAGGAGTTATAACTTTCTAAAAATTAAATCTTCTCACACCACTCACATCTTTTCTCAATACATTCTTTATCTAATAACTCCAAAGCACTTTTCCAAATCTTTTCAGCATTTTTAACATCCACTTTCATTTTTTTCAAAGTAGTATCAAATACAACCTCCCCAGTTTCTGTAACTTCTTTTGGAACATAAAACAAAAGAAAAGCATAATCTTCTGTTTGATAACTATTTTTTCTTAGCAAGAAATTGTAAATATCCAGTTGATTCTGGTAATGTTCATGTGTATCTTCTTTCAATGCAAAACCCCTTGTCTTGTAATCCAAAACAATTATTTTCTTTCCCTTAATCAAAAGATTATCTACTGCTCCATGCAAGATATTTCCATCTTTATCTTCCCATTTTATTCCTTGAAAATTATTTCTCCATGTTTTTAAGAGCTCGGCATCATCAAAAAGTTTCATTTTCTGACAATCTTTTATCTCACACAATTCTGGAGGAAGTTCGCCTTTATCTCTAAATTTATCAAAATGGATTTTAAGAATTCCATCCATTCCAGAAGGAAGCGATGGGAATATCCCGGCTGGACGCTTCCATACCTTGTGCTGAGTCAACCAGAAACAACGAGAGCATTCATGCATTAAAGATAATGAAGAGGGTGAGAGTTTGTAGGGCATGATTGATAGAAGAGAAGGGATTATAAAAAGGTTATTAAATTGCAAGAATTTAAAAAAGAGGCAATGAAAAATAAATCTTTCTGGATTCTTTTTACCAAGGTAATAATATTGGAATTAATATCAGTCTTCTTTATTGGGTTATTACTCTTCACCTTTTTTTTAATCTATTCCATACCATTACAGAAACAAGGTATTAATAATGAACCCCTTAGTTTTAATGTGCAACCCTATCTTCTTGAAAATGAACTGGACTTATATCTCAATGAAAATTTTTCTAAAGCACACGATATCTATTCTAAATACAATTTCACGTTTACTCTTCTAGAACCAATTATTTTAAATATAACTATTGATGAAAACGAAAGAGAAAGAATACTTAAACAGAACTGTACGCTAATAGGAAATTTATACAATCTGACTGATTATAAAAATGAGAAAACAATAAAATTAATTTTTTTAAAATTTAATAAAACGGATAATGGGATGGGTTACATTTGTAACAAGAGTAATCTAGCAATCATCAGTTTAAACAATTCTAAGTCTGGATGGGTTTTGGCTCATGAATTTGGTCATATTCTTGGAGCCGAAAAAGAATGTTGGAAATTTAACTTAATGAAAGAATATTCCAAAGAATGCCCTGAAATAAATTGTCTTACCCACAATTTTATAAGAAATTTACAGCCAGATTTACTTTTTCAAAAGCAAGTCAACGCAATTAGTAATTCAATTAAAAAAAGATTCACATAATCCCCCTCTTTTGAACAAATTATAAAAAGATTATTGAATTTCATAAAATTAGAAAAAAAGACGTTGAAGATGAGTAGAGATAAACTTAAAATACAAAGATTTCTTAAAGATTCATGATAACTAAAGAAGAGGCAAAGGTTAAGTTAAAAAAACTTGTTGATAACTTTTCAGAAAATCCAAAATATTGGGATTCTAAGCCAGAAGAAGATATTAAGCATTTATTTATTGAACCTTTATTTGAAGAAATTCTTGGGTGGGATAGAAAAGATGTATCTAAAGAGCCAAGAGTTTTGAAAGGCAGAGCAGATTATATTTTAAGAGATGGAAATAAAGAAGTCTTAGTCATTGAAGCTAAGAAAACCAATGTTTCTTTAAACGAAGAAGAAGGCAGACAAGCAGTTTCTTATGCTTATCACAGAAAGATTAAATTCGCAGTCTTGACTAATTTCAAAGATCTTAGAGTATATCATGCTCTCTCAAATATAAAGAGGATAGATGGAAATCTTTTAAAAAAGGATGGAGCTTACTTTAGACTTAATTTTTCCGAATTCTTAGAAAAATTTGATTTATTATGGCTTCTGTCTAAAGAGAGTTTTGAAAAAAAAGAGATAAATAAACTTCTCTCTACAAAAGATGAGAAAGTAAACAAGCCAATTGACGAAAATATTTTGGCGGATTTGCTAAATATAAGAGACTCGCTTTCTAAAGAGATAAAATCAAAAAAGAATTATCTGAGCCAAGAAACAATTGATGAAATTGTTCAAATTTTTATTGATAGGTTAATTTTTATTCGTTCTGTTGAAGATAGAGGATTAGAACCGATGAACTATCTTAGAAGTTTAGAAAGTGATGTTGCTCAACAGAGAGTAAAATTACAATTGTTTCCTTACCTTCTTGAAAAATTTGAAGAGTTTAATAAAAAATATGATTCTAAATTATTTGAAAAAGGACTTTTAGAAAAAGAAGGGACTTTTTCAGATGTTGTTTTAAGAAAGGTCATTTTAACTTTATATTTTGGAAGTGAAGGTAATCAAGAGAGATATTTATTTGATTCTATTCCAGGAGATTTATTTGGAAGTATTTACGAGCAATATTTGGGAACAATTCTTGCTGGAACTGAAAAGAGGGTAAAATTGGACTCTAAATCTGGAAAAAGAAAGAAGATGGGAATCTATTACACCCCCTCTTATATTGTAGAATACATTGTTAAAAACACAGTTGGTGATTCTATCAAAGCTAAATCAATTGATGAAATATTAAAAGTAAAAATAGTTGATCCTGCTTGTGGTTCTGGAAGTTTTTTGATTAAGGCTTTTTCAGAAGTTTGTGATAAAGTTGAAGAGTTATTAAAAGAAAAGAAATTTTCTGAAAAATCTTTAGCATTTAAAAGCTATAAAGATAGATTAAATATTTCTCAAAAAGCAACCATTCTGACCAATTGTATTTATGGTGTTGATTTAGATGAAAAGGCTGTTGAACTGGCAAGATTAAATCTTCTATTAAAATTACTTGAAGGAGAAGGGCAGGATACTAAAATTCCAAAATTGCCAGAGTTGGTTAATATCAAATGTGGTAATTCCCTAATTGAGGAGTCTAAGCTTTCAGATAGAGCATTTAATTGGGATGCCCAATTCAAAGATGTTTTTATCCAAGGCGGATTTGATGTGGTGGTGGGGAATCCTCCGTATGTTGATATAAAACAATTAGACCCATTAATTGTTAAGTATTTATTTGAAAAATATAATACGGTTGAAAATAGAATGAATTTATATTCCACTTTTATGGAAAAATCATTTCATTTATTAAATAAAGATGGATTTTTTGGTTTTATTATTCCTAATTCAATTCTTTATAACGAATCATATAACAAACTTAGAAAATTATTATTTGAGGAGAGTTCGTTAAAGAATATTGTTAAACTCCCAGATGATACTTTTGGGGATGCAAAAGTTGAAACAATTATTTTAGTATATCAAAAAAAAATTAATAAACAGAATATTTGTGAAGTATTGGTCTATCCTAGAAATACTAAAACTTTTCAAATAAATTCCGAATCTGCCCAAATAAGTCATGTTCTTCAAGGAAATTGGGAAAAACAAAAAATAATTAATCTCTCTACAAATGAAAGTTCTGATCATATTTTTCAAAAGATTGAAAGAAATTCAAAGCCTCTTTTGGATATCTGTGATTTTTCATTAGGGTTAACTCCCTATGATAAGTATAAAGGGCATACCAAAAAACAAATAGATGAAAGAGTTTTTCATTCAACAAAAAAAAGAGATAATACTTTTCAACCGCTTTTATCCGGTTCAAACATTGTAAGATATGGCGTTTTTTGGGATGGAAAGGAGTACATTAGTTATGGAGAATGGTTAGGAGCGCCTAGGCAAAAAAAGTTTTTTACTGAATCAAGAATAATAATCAGACAAATTTTAAGTGGTAATCCAATAAGAATTTATGCGGGTTATACTGAAGAAGAATTTTATAACGCTCAGATAGGTTTTAATTTAGTTGTTAAAGATAAAGAGACTTCTTTAAAAGTTATTTTGGCTATACTTAATTCTAATTTAATCACTTTTTATCACAGAGAAAAATTTTTGGATAAAGAAAAAAATTTATTTCAAAAAATATTGATTGTTAATGCTAAAAAATTTCCAATTCGTCTCCCAACCCCCATTCAAGAAAAGAGAATAATTTCACTTGTAAATCAAATGCTTGAACTTCAAAAAAAGTATCATGATGAAAAAACCGCTGGGCACGAAAAAGAAAGACTAAAACAACAGATTGATAATACTGATTATGAAATAGACCAAGAAGTCTATAAGCTCTATGAAATAACTCCTGAAGAGCAGAAAATCATTGAAGAAAGTTTGAAGTAGAAATGTTTATATATATTTAGATATATACATATCTATCTGGGTAAGTCCTAGGGAGGTTTGTGTACCGGAATGGTACACCTTGTCTTAATCTCTAGGGTCCGGATAACCTTATTTAAAGAGTTCTTTCTTTATGACAATCTTATCTTTGATTATTTCTATAAAACGAGAATCGTTATGTTCATAATTTCTAAAAATTGCCCATGAAATAAAATCTAGTACTTGTAAACAAGATTCATTCTGAGAATTCTCATGTTTTATTATTAACTTGCTTAAATGATTCTTTTCATTTAAATTTTTTCTTACATAATTATCAAAATCTTCCCTTAATGAACGATTTGATTTGGATTTGTCAACTATTAAACATAATTCTTTTCCATCAAGGGAACATTCGTTTAAAATTAAATTAGCTAGATAATTATAGAGTTTATCTTTCTTACCCTTAAGATACTCATAAACTTTTGACTTATCTATGATAATTACAAATACTTCTGAATTAGTTTTTACAAATTTTTGCAAGATTTCAAACCTAACTTTATCTGGACTATTATTTCCTTTTAATTCGGGGTACTTCTTAATCTTCTTTTTAATGATTTTTTCTCTAACTTTCCTTATTATTCTTTTTAAAGTATATATTTCTGATTCATCACAAGAGATAAGAGTAATTATGAAAAACTTTGTTGAAGAATCCTTAAACCCAAGTTCGCCACTTTCATCCAAAAAGAGGTATCTCATTTTTTGATAAAGAACCCCCTATTTTTAGTCTTTTCTAAATAATTCTCACCAAAGACTGCCTACTTTTTCTCTCTTACCAGTAAGAAGATTAATTTGATAATTGCTACCACTAGAAGTATTAGTACTTCTTTTTTTATCTGTCTTCATTGCAGCTTCTTTTGTATGTCTATTTCTGTGACATTCTGGACATAGGGCAACCAAATTATCTGTAGTACTTTTCCCATGATTAGAGACATGTTTTACATGATGATAATCCTCAACAACCAACACTTTTCTACAATCATAACATTTCCCTTTTTGAGTAATTTTTACATAATTTTTTTGGTTTTTAGAAACAGGTTGCCTTTCATTTTTTTTCTTTAAAGGATTACCATAGATATCATGGGTCATTTCATTACCAAAAATATCTTTAGCCATATAGCTCATAATTAGAATAGAATTTAAATATGTTTTCATAAATAAAAAAGAAAAACCGCGCGCAAAGCGCGCAAAAATAAAAAAAAATTATACCCTATTAATTAAGCATTATCTGTATACTTCTATACCCATATCAGAGAATTCTCTAGATTTAGGTAAGCTTTGTTCTTCCAAATCTCTTCCTAAAACATAAGGGGACTTAACACCAGTCATTATGGTGATAACTCTAACCTTACCCATGAATTCTTTGCTAATTCTTGCTCCAATTATTACTTGTGCCTCTTGGCTCAAATTATCGGAAACAGTTCTACCAATTGTGTCGAACTCTTCTAATTTCAAATCAGGTCCACATGTAATGTGTATCAAAGCTCCATTAGCGCCTTGGTAATCCACGTCAAGTAGAGGATGTGTAAGGGCTTGCTTTACTGCTTCGTTAACACGATCTGTAGCGTCTGATTCTCCAATTCCAATAACTGCAACTCCGCCGCCTTTCATAATTGATGAAACGTCTGCATAGTCAAGATTAATTAAACTAGGCAAAGTAATTGTTTCTACAATACCTTTAACCATTGTACTAACTAACTCGTTTGCTACTGCAAAAGCTTGCTCAATTGGCAACTGACCTGCAATATCTACAAGTTTATTGTTGTCAAGAACTATGCATGTATCTGTTGCTTCTCTTAATTCAGTTAAACCAAACTCAGCTTTGTCTATTCTAGCTTTTTCAGCTTCAAAAGGCATTGTTACAACACCTATGACACAAGCTCCTGCTTCTTTAGCTAATTGGGCTACTACTGGTGCAGCTCCTGTTCCTGTTCCTCCTCCTAAACCGGCAAGGACAAAAACCATATCTGCTCCTCCGACTGCTTTCTTCAAATCTACGATTGCTTCTTTAGCTGCTTCTCTTCCTCTTTGAGGTTTTCCGCCAGCACCTAATCCTCTTGTTAACTCTTTACCAATAAGAATTTTCTCATCAGCTTTAGTAACACTTAGATGTAGTGCATCTGTATTAGCACCGTAAACTGTTGCTCCATTAATTCCCTTGTTATAAAGCCAAGTAATCATGTTAGAACCGCAGCCTCCTAGTCCAATAACCTTAATGTTAGCTTTTCCTGCTTTAAGTTCGTCAAAGTTAATGCTATGAGTACTCGTATTTGCTATTGCTTCTCTTGCAAAATCTAATACCATTTTTATTTTTCTTCTAAACCTCCTTTCAGCTCTGTCAAGAAAAAGGGTCACCCCTGATTCTAATGAGAAACAACACTGATTTTCTTTAAATATATTTTGTTTCTTTAGAAGAGGTGTTTTTGACAAAATTATTTCCTATAAATATATTTTGTTTCTTTAGAAGAGGTGTTTTTACAATAAAATAAAAATTATTTTATCGCTTTTTCCAACTTTTTTATTTTTTCCCAAGAATTTTTCATCTTCAAATTGCTTTGTTTAACAATTATTTTTAAAAAATTATCATTAACTAAAATTTTTCCATTTTCTATAACAGGAAACTCTAATTTTCCAGTACAAATTATTTCCAAAACTACTCTTTTCTCCCAAGAAATAATTCCAATTTTTTTCCATCCCGCAATTTTTGATTTTTCATAAAGAATTTTTGCATCTTTCATACTCTTGCAAGCAATATGAACTATGGGAGGATCTTGTTTGAATTTTATACTCTTCTTTTTAAATTTTTTAGAAATTTCTTCTAAATCTTTTTTAACAACCGCAAGAGAAATTAAATCATGATAAACTTTACAAAATAAATCCTCTTGTTTTTTTTCTTGATAAATCATTAAAAGAACTCTTCCAGAACAAGAAGAAGTTGTATAATAATTTTCTAGAGAGTTTATTTTATCACAAAGAGGGAGAATCTTTTTATCCCAACTTCTCTTAGAAGATTTATCTATTTTTGATAAAATTGCTTTCTTGCGCTGAATAAAAAAATCTCTTGACATAAAGTCTAATAATAATGGGGATTTAAATAAATTAACCTATTAATAGATAATACAAAAACTTATAAATTAAAAAATTCTGGAAAAAAGATGAATCTTGAATTAAAATTAATTGGAAGCGGAATTAAAGAAATAGCCCAAGTTACAAAAGACATTTACTCTTTTCCATCAGCGGTGAAAGTATCTGAAATACCCGAAGGACACAAACTTTCAGGGGGATCAGGGGTAGGGTTAGCTGCTACAATGGGAGCAACTTATACTGCGATGATTGCTATAGGAAGCGGTGCTATTCTAGGAGCTTTTACGAACAAAGAAACTGCATTTGCATATATTACCACTGCAATGCTTGGAGGTTATTTAACAAATATAGTCTCTGGAATAAGTGAATACAAGAAAATTCTAAAAAAAAGAAAAGTAACAATTAATTCATTCTAAAGCTTTTCTAAAATAGAAGCATGAATCCCATTTTCCTTGCAAAGTTCCAAGAATTCCTTCGCATCATCGTGAGTTCCAACTATAGAGCCATAATGAATTGGAATTGCCAAAGAAGGCTTGATTACTTTTGCCGCTTCAGCAGCTTCTTCTGCACTCATGGTAAATCTCCCCCCTATGGGAAGAAGTGCAATAAAATCCTTTTTGGATTGTCCATAGCCAGTTAAGTTTTTCATTTCAGGAATTAAATCTGTATCTCCTGCATGATAAATTAAAACATCATCCAGTTTTAGCAGATAACCTAACCAAGATTCTGCTTTCGGATGGAAAGACTTATCCGTATTATAAGCAGGAAGAGAAGATATCTTAACACTTCCAAATACTTTTTCCTGACCCGGATGGAATATTTCAATTTGAACAGGAACAGAAAAACGAGTTACTTTGCTTTGACAATCAGGAGGAAGAATTATTTTTGTTCCTTGCTTAACAATCTTCTGCATATCTTCTATACTACAATGATCATAATGATTGTGAGTTATTAAAATAAAATCTGCTTTCTCCAAATTGTCCTTTATAGCATAAGGATCAATGTAAATTATCTTAGAATCTTTGATTAAAATTCCAGAATGGCCAAGCCAATGAATTTCTACTTTTCCTACCTTCATGATTCGAGAAAACAAAGAGCGTTTTTAAAGATTTTTGTTAAGTTTCCACTCTTCCATCTTTCCAGTTTTCAACTTTTTGTCTAAAATTTCTAATTCTTCATAGATTCCTTCAATCAAATCGTAATTTTTTGATTCTTCAAGAGTCACCCAAGCAAATTCTGTAAGAGCATTGCAAAGTTTTACTTCTTCTGTTTTAGGTTCAGCAAAAAAACTTATTATTAAACAAGGAATTTTATCTTCTCTTAAATAAACCAAACTTGTAATATAACTAATTCCTTGAATTTCCAATCCAACTTCTTCCATAACTTCTCTTTTTAACAAATCTTCAAGAACATTATACCAATGACTAGATGTATCTTTCTTTCTTAGAACATAATCCAATACCTCTAACTTTCCCCCAGGAACAGTCCATCTTCTAGGAAAGGCTTTTTCCCATTCTGCTCTTTTAGTAATTAAGTATTTTCCATCTTTTACTAAAATTCCAGTGACCACAACATAATGCAAAAGATTTTTGTTATACATAGAAAAATTCTATCACAATAATTCTTAAATACTTCCTCAAAAAAGTTGAGTAATGGATATTAATGAAAAAATTTTGGAATTGTTTTTGTATAATTCTAAGCTAAAATTCAGCGAAATTGAAAAGTTAACAGAAATCCGATCTAATAAATTAGCCTTTTATTTGAAAAAACTTGTAAAAGAAAAAATCCTTAAAAAAGAAGGTAAAGCATACTATTTTTCTGAAGACTCTGAACATCTAATCCCATATCTAGATTCAAAGATTTCTGTTCTTCCAGTAATTTTAATTGCTATTAAAAAAGATAAAAATATTTTCCTCTACAAAAGAAGTAAAAAACCATATAAAGAAAAACTTTCTCTGCCAGGAGGGAGACTAATTCTTGGAGAAGATATCCAAGATGCTGTAAAGAGAATCATGAACAAACATAACATTAACGCACGTTTAAAAAAAATTAATTCTGTTTCTTTAGAACAAGTAAAGAAGAAAGGAAAAATCATCCATACTTTTCTATTAATTTTCGTTTTAGCAGAAACAAAAGACAAAATCATTTACACTGAACTAAAGAAAAATAAATCAAAAATCATTCCAAGCGATTATAATTTGATACAAAATGATTTAAAGAAAGAGATAGAAATAAAAAATATTTTTTCAAGAGTTTAATTTATTTTTTCAAACATCCTAGCAATTTTAAGCATTTTTTCATCCTCAAACTTGTCACACATGATTTGCATCCCAACTGGAATCTCTTCAACTACCCCTATAGGGATACTGATTGCGCAATTTCCTGCAAGATTAGATGGAATTGTCAAAGCATCATAACCATACATCTCTTCAACACTTATTTTTTCACCTATTTTATGAGGAAGCCTTGGAACAACTGGAGAAATAATGCAATCCACTTCTTTGAACGCTTTTGAAAATTCTTTTTCAATTAAATTTTTGGCCTTTAAAGAAAGATTATAATATCTTCCAGCATGCTCTGCTTTGGTAATCTCTCCTCCTCCTAAAATTCTTCTCAAAACTTCTGGCCCAGCAGCATCTTCTATTTTTTCCCCATATCTTCTTCCATCAAATTTTCTTGTTCCTGAAAAAAATTCTACATAAACAAGAGGATAATAAGTTTCTATTGCTAAATCCACATGATTTAATTTTATTTTTTTAAAAGAAATATTGCCTTTCTCAGAAACCTCTTCTATTTTTTTATCAATTAATTTTTGTATTCTTTTATCTTTTATTTCTAAATCAAGTATTCCTACTTTAATTTTATTTGAAGAAGAATCTAATAATTTTAAATTTATTTTTTTAGAATCCTGACTTGTGGAATCCTTTTCATCTTTTCCTAAAATTATACTTAACAGAAGAGCAGCATCTTCAACATTATTTGCAATTGGTCCAATTTGATCTAGACTCATGCTCAAATCAATCAACCCGTATCTAGAAACAATTGAATATGTTGGTTTTATTCCAACAACCCCGCAATGACTTGAAGGATTTCTTATACTTCCTCCCGTATCACTTCCAAGAGCCATATCACAAAATCCTGCCGAAACGGAAGCAGCACTTCCAGAAGAAGAACCTCCTGCGACAAAGCCTAATTTTTTTGGATTTTGAGTTGCTCCAAAGGCAGAAGTTTCCCCAGAACCTCCACAAGCAAATTCATCCATATTTGCTATACCAATAATTAAACCATCTTCTTGTTTAATTTTTTTAACAACAGTAGCATTATAGGGAGCAATATAATTCTCTAAAACTTTTGAAGCACAAGAACAATTCATTCCCTTTACATTTATATTCGCTTTAACAACAATTATCTTTCCAGCAAGTTTTCCTGCGGTTCCAGAATTTATTTTTTCTTGAATTTTTTTAGCTTCTTCAAATAATTCTTTTTCATCTTTCAACTGAAGAATTGCATTTATTTTTTTTCCTTTTTTATTATTCTTGTCAATTTCTTTCAGATATGTTTGAAGATTTTGTAAGACATTCATTTTCCCTTCACTTACCATGATTTTTTCTCCGCGATTATAAAATCTTTATTTTTTTCTTTAGCATTGCCCAACATAATCTCTTTTGAAAAATTTTCATCACAAGTCCCCTCGTTTTCAATTCTTTCCCCAAAATCCCTTTCAACAAAAGACTCTTCAAGATTATCTTTTATTTTGGAAAGCTTATTAGAAAAATTGTTAATTATTGTCTTAGCCTGAGCTTGAATCTCTTGCTTTTCTTTTTCAGATACCTTATGCCATAAAAAGTCCATGTAAGAGAGAAGTATTCTTATTTTAAAAAGTTATTCTAAAAAGTCCATAAGCATTCTATAAAACGTTAGATTGTGGATTGTGGAGAGCCTTTTTGCCTTGTCAGGTTCATCCCTGAACATTCTAAAAAGTTCTTTTCTATTGTAGTTTAAACATAACTCACAATCGCAGAAATTGGATATCTTTTTCACACTATTTTTTGATTTCAAATTAATTTTTAAAAAAGAAAAGGAATCCTCAAGATTTTTTTCTGGATTTTTATGAAAAATATAAAGTCTCCTATGCCTTGCCTCTCTCGTAGGAATAACACAATCAAATAAATTATACCCTAAGTTTACGCATTCAATAACGTCCTGGGGCTTTCCGACACCCATAGCATATTTTGGAAATTCATCAGGAATTAATTTAGAAGTATATTTTAAAATGCCCTTAAGCAATTTTCCATCCTTAACTGGCCATCCCCCAAAACTATAACCATCAAATTTTAGATTTAAAAGTTCTTCAGCACATTTCTTTCTTAATTCCTTATTAGTTCCTCCCTGAATTATTGCAAAAAGCAAAGGCTTCTTTTCTAAATTCTCAGTTAATTTATCAAAATGAATTTTGCATCTTTTTGCCCAGCGTATTGTTCTTTCAACAGATTCCCGTTGCTTGGTGAGATTTAGCTCTGGTTTTGTACAATCATCAAGACACATTATAATATCACTTCCTATTCTCAGCTGTATTTCTATGCATTTTTCTGGAGTAAGTGCAATTTCATTTCCCTTATCATTAAAAATAGCCCCCTTTTCTATAATCCTTCCAAGTTCTGGAGATTTATGAATAAGAGACATCACCTGAAAGCCTCCTGAATCAGAAATTATTGGATTTTGAAATCCAATGTGATTATGAATTCCTTTTGATTTTTCAATTTCAAATATTAACCCTTTTTTAAGAAGATGATAGGCATTAACAACAACACCAGAAGTTTTAGTTTTTTTCAAATCGTTTATATCTATTGAACGAATTCCCCCATAAGTTGCATCGGGAAAAAATGCAGGAAGTTTTAGTTTTTTCCCCCTAAGATTTAATTCATTTAGCTTTTTCATTCTCCAAAAAATATTTTAACTTACCAAAGGCAATTTTTCTCATAGTTATAAATTCGGGATTTTCTTTTCTCATTTCTGCAAAACTCTTTTCAGAACCTTCTGCTTGAAATATAGGATCCCATCCAAATTCAGTTTTCTTTTTAGGAAAAACAATTTTCCCTTTAATAGTACTTTCAAAAAAATGAATATCCTTCTCACTCTTAGCATAACCTAAAATAACTTTTCCTTCTGCTTTATAATTTCCAAATTTCTCAGCAATTTTATAAATTCCTTCATTTCCTATTTCTTTCAAAAACCACTTTATTAAAGGACCCGGGAGTCCATTCAAACAATCCAAACAAAGTGAAACATCTTCAACAATAAACTCTCCTTTTTTGTGATTGAAAGCTTCTTTTAACTTTGCTTCAATTATCTTTCTAGAATTTGTTTCCTGAATTTCTGGCAAATCAATATCTAACTGTACCAAATCCCGAATAACTATTCTTGCCTCTTCAAACTTATTCTTGTTTCCAGTAATAAAGTAAACCATACAAGAGAATTAGAAAACTGAGATATAAAATCTTATGGATTTAACCTATCCCTATCTCTAGGAAACATAGTTGCTTCTTTCACATTATCCAATCCACATATAATTTGAGTTAATCTTTCCAAACCTATACTCCATCCACTATGGAAAGGTGCGCCATATCTGAAACTATCAATATAATCTTTGAAGCTCTTTGGATTTAATTTTTTTGTTTTTAATCTTTCAATCAATAAATCTGGAATATGAATTCTTTGCCCTCCGCTAGAAATTTCAATCCCCCCATAAAGAGCATCAAATCCTTCACTTGATTTTGATTTTGGATCTTGATCTTTTGGCATTATATAAAATGGTTTTATTGAACTTGGCCAAGAATGTGTAAAGACAATCTCTCCAGGATATTTTTGACAAAGTACTCTTTCTTGTTCTGGAGTAAAGTCCTCTCCAATATTTCCTCCTGCCTCTTTAATTGCTTGTTCATAAGGAAGATAAACTCCTTTAGGAACTTTCAAATCTTTAACCTCTAAGATTTCCAATTCGGATTTACATTTTTTTAAAACATTGGAAACAATGTTTTTAACTACCCCTTCTAATTCTTTCATTATATCCATTTGATTCATAAAAGCACATTCAATATCCATTTGTCTTATTTCGTTAATATGTCTAGGAGTATTGTGTTTTTCAGCTCTCCAGACAGGAGTGATTGTAAATGTTTTTTCCATAGAACAAGCCACCATTTGCTTGTATAGTTGAGGAGACTGGGCAAGATATGCTTTTTTCTCAAAATATTGCACAGGGAATAATTCTGTTCCACCTTCGCTTGAATTTCCAATTACACAAGGGGGTTGCAATTCAATATATCCTTTGTTATAGAAATACTCCCTAAACGAATTTGAAATTTCTGTTTGTATTTTAAAAATTGCCTGCGTTTTTCTTCTATGGAAATCTAAGAATCTATAATCTAATCTTTTTGGAAGTTCTGTTTTTGAAAAATCAGAAGCATCGATTGGGAGTTCTTCTGAGGAATTTAAAACAACAATTCTATCCGGAAAAACCTCTTTTCCCCCAGGTGCTTGTTTTGAGCTTTTTAATTCCCCAGAAATGTAAACAACGGACTCTTTTGGAATTTTATCAATCATATCAAAAACTTCTGCAGAAGTTTCCCCCTTTATTCCAGTTACCTGAACTATACCAGAAATATCTCTTAACACAAGAAATTTAACTTTACTCAAATCTCTTGATTTATGAATCCATCCAGCAATTTCTACTTTTTTCTCGTTTGAAGAGAATAAATCTTTTATTAAAACTCTTTTTTCGCAAACGTTTTTCAAGTCAATATCTTTTTTCATAATTTAATCTATAGAAGAGAGTTTATAAAATTAAGGGATTTCTGATATATATTAAAATTATTTATTCCCACTTCCTTCAGCATCTCTTCCCACGTGCCCACATTTTTTACATTTGAATAAATAAATATTTGACTCATCAGAATAAGAAGCCCCTAAATCAAAAACATCTGCTCCCCCATTTCCACATTTTTCGCAAACATGGGGAAAACCTCCTTCCTCTTCTTTATTTTCTAAAACGCCTTGTCCTTTTTCAGAATAAATCATTTTCTCTGGAGGTAAAAATCCTCTTTCTACTTCTTTAAAAAATCCACAACGACAAGAACCAATCATTCTAAATTCTCTACTATTTATTGTTAAGACTCTCCCACAATCGGGGCAGAACTCCATTTTTTTCATTATGCAAAATCCTCAGATTTTGTATTGAATTCAATATCTTTCATAAATATAACCACAAAAAATTGCTTTTAAATCTAATCCCGCTGAATAAAAAGTTTTTTAAATATATAAAGAGTAGAACATTTAACGTTTCCTAGAAGACTTTCTTAAACTTTAATTCAAAACAACTATTTCATAAGTTTTTGAATAATTTCTGCTATTTCTTTACCACTAATCTTTCCAGAAAATTCTTTCATTGCAAGACCCATATAAGCATTCATGGCCAATCCAGGCTTATCTTTAATTATCTTAATTATTTTTTCTTCTATAGAATCAACATCTGTTTCAAATGAAATTGATTTCTCTAGAGATTCTCCTTCCAAGATTCTTTCAAGAACTTGTTTTATTTGCTCCTCTTTTATTTTTTTCTTTTTCAAGTTTTCTAAAACAAAAATTAAAATATCTTTATTAAGAATTTTTCTTACCTCAGAGAGATCTTTTTTAGAATGACTTGCAATTTCTTTTGGAAGTATTAAAAGCAATTTAGCAATTAGAGAAGGATTTCCTAAAACTAAATCCAATTCTTTAAAATCTTCAAGCATATTTTCTTTAAATAAGAGTTTTATCATTTCTTCATTTAATCCTCTTATTTTCAATTCTCCTTCAATATCTTTTCTCAACTGAGGTAAATCTTTTTTGGCTTCGTTAATCATCTCTCTAGAAATTTTTAATAATTCTAAATCAGTTTCTGGATACATTCTAGCTGCTCCAGGCATAGGTCTTAAAAATTCTGTGCTTCCATCAGGCAAAGCATTTCTTACTTCCTTTTCTAATTTTTTCCCTTGATGAATAATATTTTTTTGTCTTATAATTTCTTTGTCTATGGTCTCTACCATCATAGATGGATCTTGAAATCCTTTTATTTCAACTCTTTCTCCTTTGTTTATAGAAATATTTACATCTTGCCTTATGGTCCCAATTCCTCTTCTCACTTTACAACTTCTCAAAATTTCTCCAATGTGTAGTGCGACTTCTTTTACTTGTTCAGAAGACTTTATTTCTGGCGCAGTAACTATTTCAATTAAAGGAATCCCCAACCTATCTAATCTATAATAAGATTTATTTTTTTCTTTTGAAATTATTCTTGCGGCATCTTCTTCAAGACAAATTGTTTCTATCTTCACTTTTCCTTGTTTTGTTTCAACATATCCTTGTTTTGCAATAAGAACTGTTCTCTGAAATCCACTAGTATTAGAACCATCAATAACAGTTTTTCTCATAATTTGGGTAATAGGAACAGATTTAGCATTTAGTAAAAGTGAAATTTGTAAAGCAATTTTCAAAGCCTCTTTATTTATTTCATGGGGAGGCTCTTCATCCAATTCAATAAGACAAGTAGTATCGTTATATCCTTGATAAAAAAAATCTTTATCCAATGAAGCTTGATAAGAAGCTGCTTTGTCTATTTCTCCAGATTCTCCTGCTACAGCATGAAGTTTTCTTTCAATAACAAAGTCTGGTTCATCTTTTCTAAGAAAACTAGGACAATTACAAAATAATTTATTGGTATCTAATTGTTGATGAACTTCAATTCCAGATTTAAATCCCAATCCTTTATAATCAATATTTTCAGACATAATAAAATAAGAGAAAAAGGGTTTATTAAATTTTATTTGTCTTTTCTTTGAATAGTAATCTTAGAGCCATCAAACATCTTTTCTATTTTTTCGGCCATATCCTCTTTTACATTTAATAAATTTAAAAGGGAATTTCTTTTTGGATCTGCTAGGAATTTAACCTCTTGTAAAAGATTCTTTTCTAAAATAGTTTTTCTACTTCTATCTCCATAAGGATCTGAAGCCGTACTAAAGTAATACTCTTCTTTAATTGAATTATATAAAAGATATATTTCTTTCATTAAAGACTCTTCATTAATTTTTCTAAATGAATTGTGGCAAGATGTTTATCCATTTCGGGGGTCAATCCTATTTGAGAAAACAAGGATTCTGGAATTAATAAGATTTCCCTAGAATCACTACAACCAAAAGAAAATCCTAAGGGATAAATTCCTTTTTCTTTTAAAATATTCTCTCCAGGAGGGTTGCAAGTATAATGGAGAAATCCTTTTACATCTGAACAATAGACAGGCATAAAATCAAACATATGTGGTTTTCTTATCATTGAATAAATAGTATCAAGAGATATATAAACCTTCCTTTTTGTAACCACTTTAAAGGAACATAAATTAAAGAGAATATAAAAAGATCTTCTAATTTTCCAATCTTTTATTCAGCTCTTTTGAAAAATTATATAACATTTTTTCTTTTACAACTTCTTTATCCTCTGCCCATTCTTTATGTCCAAGAACCCATCCCAATTTTACCAAAGCTGTTTCAGCAAGCATATCTTCTAAAAAAATAACCCCTGTTTTAAGAAGTTCTCTACCATTAGAATAAACTAAAGGGTCTAATCTCCCAAATATTGTTTGAGAAGCTACACAAACAATAAGCCCTTTTTCAATAACCTCTTTTATTTGTTTTGTCCAAGGCAACCTAGACCTAGCAGTAGGAACATGCCCTAATCCAGAAACTTCTAAAACAATACCTTTGTATTTATTTTTAACATAATAATTTAAGATATCTGGATCTTGCCCAGGATAAATCTTAACTAAAGCAATTTTCTCCTCAAAAGATTTGTCTAATTTAATTTTTTGATTTTTTCTAACATTATAATCAGACATCTTATCTATTCTATCTGGAAAGATTTTTGCAAAGGGTTTTGAATTAACTACCTTAAATGCATCTCTTTTTGAAGAATGTAATTTTTTTACTTTTGTCCCAGGCATCGCATAGCAAAAATCATCATTTGAAGAACCATGTCCCACAAGCATAACTTCTGCCATATCTGAAATTGCCGCTAGCGCAGAACACTGCAGATTAAGATTAGCATCACTGCTTGCTCTATCAATACTTCTCTGAGAATAAGTTAAAACAACAGGCTTATTTAAATTTCTCAGCATAAAACTCAAGGCAGCACTAGTATAATGCAAGAAATCTGTTCCATGAGTAATAATAATTCCTTGGATAGTGGAATCATTCAAAAGCTTTTCTGCCACTACCGCAATCTTTTGCCAATCCTTGTAATCCATATCTTCAGATGCTTTCATAAATGGAATTTCTACCTTAGCCACATTAACTTTTTCAAAAAGAGTTGGATAAAACTTAAACAAACTTTCAGGAGTATCTAGCCAATCAACTCCTCCTTTCTTGGGATTTAATCTTGCTGCAATTGTCCCTCCCGTGATAATCATAGCAATATTTGGTTTGGAATGGTTCGCTTTTAATTTCTCTGACTCTTTAACTTGTTCTGCTTTTTTTAAAAAAACACTATCAAGAATATCTTTTTTATTGAACCCAATGTTATACCCAGAATCCAATTTCAAAAGCAAAATACCTTTTTCATCTTCAGGACTTTCAAGTAAAATTCCCTCATACTCTTCTTTAAACAAAACTACCTTTATTCTATCCCCTGGATTTAAATCGGCCTTCATTAAAAATCAAAAAGAAACGGGTATAAAAATATAATGACGCTTTAGTTGATAATAGTTACTCCCACTAAGTTGTAACAAATAGAAAAGTTTATAAAGGAATAATCCCCTAAAAAAATATGGAAAAATATTATTCAAATAAAAAGATGATAAAGAGGATGCAAAGAGCAAATAAACTCGAAGAGCTAGGTGAATCTGCTTCAAAGGCAATGCCTATTATTGCTGCAGCATTAGTGGGAATTGTGATGATTGCAGGAGGAGCTTATTACTATACTAATTATACAAAACCGGAAATTGATAAGGCAATGTATAAACTAGAACAGAAATTAGATCATGAAGAAAAATTCAACAAGTTTATTTCTGATTCATACAGGCACTAATTTTAAAAACAACCTCTTCTTTCACCATTAATGGTAAAGGTAGGACTTGAGATTCATGGCTATATTCTCACTAAAGAAAAACTATTCTGTAATTGCAAGGCAGAGCATGGATTAAAATATTTTAACCCCAATACAAACATTTGCCCTATTTGCACTGCACAACCTGGAGCAAAACCAATGCTTCCAAACAAAACCGCTGTGGAAAAAGCAATTCAAATTGCACTTATTCTGGGATGTAAAATAAATGAAAAATTAGTATGGCAAAGAAAACATTATAGCTGGCCAGACTTGCCAAAAGGATATCAAAATACAATTTCTGGACCCTATGCAACCCCTACAGGAACAAAAGGAAATTTTTTAGGAATAGGAATAACAGAATGCCATTTAGAAGAAGACCCTGCTGCATGGAATCCCTTGACAGGAGAAATTGACTACAATCGTTCAGGAAGTCCTTTAATAGAAATTGTAACAGAACCAGAATTTAATAGTGCAGAACAAGTAATAGAATGGATAAAGCAACTCTCAATTACTCTAGGATATATCAAAGCAATAGATAAAGCATCTGGATTAAAAGCAGATGTAAATATTTCTATACCTAAAGGAGAAAGAGTTGAAATAAAAAATATAAACAGTTTGAAAAACATCAAACAAGCCATAGAATATGAATTAAAAAGGCAAGAAAAAGAACTTCCAAAAACAAAAGAAACTAGAATGTTTGATGAAAAAAAAGGCATCACAATCAAAATGCGTTCAAAAGAAGATGCAGAAGATTATAGATTCATTTCAGACCCGGATCTCCCAGTTATAAAAATAGAAAAAAACAGAATTGAAAAAATAAAAAAATCTCTCCCAGAGATACCTCAAGAAAAAATAAAAAGATTGCTCAAAAAACATAAAATAGACAAAACATCTGCAGAAATTCTTACAAAAAACTTAGAAATAGCAGAATTTTTTGAAAAAGTTGTAGAAAAAATAAATCCTAAGATTGCAGTTCCTTGGATAACTGGAGAATTATTAAGAACATTAAATTATTCCAAAAAACAGCTTGATGAAGTAGATATAGATCCTCTTCATTTTATAGAACTTCTAGAATTAGTTGAAAAAAACAAAATAACAGAACTAAAAGCAAAGGAAATTTTGAATAAATTTATTCCTAAATCTTTTTCTCCAAAAGAAGAAGCAAAAAAGAATTCAAAGATATCTGGAGAAGGAGAAATAGAAAAATTAGCAAAGCAGATAATAAAAGAAAATAAAAAAGCTGTTGAAGATTATACTTCTGGAAAAAAAGAATCATTGAACTTTTTAATTGGACAATTAATGAAATTAAGTAATAAACGTGCAGATTTCAAAACTGCAAGAGAAGTTCTTGAAAGCCTTTTAAATTAAATATTTGAATTGTTACAATTTCATCGGAGACAAAATGAAAAACCAAGAGAATAATCAGTTTTCCAATCTCTATGATATAATTGGAGGATTTAATTCAAATGAAGAAGAGCGACAAAAAGCCTGGCAAAAACTTTTAGCCATAGAAGACATTTCTGGTTTTTGTTTTCTGATTGCCGCTAAATATTCTTGGCGAGAATTTTCTAAAGAATATAAAGAAAAAGCCTGGCAAGAGGTACTAAAAAAAGGTATTAAAAATAATCTGGAAAATTTGCACTACTTGGCCGTAAATGCTCCAGAACCATGGAGCAAAAAGGCTATAGTTTTGGAAGAGATTCTTAAGACAAAGCAAAAAATAAAATAACAAAAAAATCTAGGCTCAAAAACAGAAAAAAAGATGAACCCAGGAGGATTCGAACCTCCATCAACAGGTCCGAAGCCTGGTATTCTATCCATTGAACTATGGGTCCAAAAAATAAAAGATGCTTAGGTTTTTATATGTTAATACATTAAAAACATAATGGAAATAAAGAGGCATCATAAAATAGTTCTAGGGGGGTTTGGAACAATAGTGATTATATTTATGATTATAACAGGAATACTTCTCAATACAATTCTGATAAAAATAAATACAAATTATAATTCTTTAGATAAAAAAATAACAAGTGTGGATTTGGAAACCCAAGGAAAAATAAATACTCTAACCACAAGCATAATTGAAGCTCAAGAAAGCATATCAAATGTAAATCAATCTTTTAAACAAGAACTGGGTAGTTTTAAAACAGAAATTGGTAGTTTTAAAACAGAATTTGCTGAACTAAAAGCCTCTGCAGGAGAAGATTTTTCTGGAATAATTGAAGAATCAGTAAAATCAGTTGTAACCATAAAAACAGATATTTCCCAAGGAACAGGTTTTCTAATAACAGATGATGGATATATCATAACAAATTATCACGTAATTGCGGAAGCAAAACAAGCGGGAATTTTTACCTATGATAAACAAGTGCATTCAACATCTCTCATAGGTTCAGATACTCAACTAGATCTCGCCTTATTAAAAATAGAGGGAAATTATGACAAACTAGATCTGGGAGATTCTGATGATGTCCAGCCAGGAGAAAAAGTGATTGCCATAGGTAATCCCCTTGGACTTCAATTTTCAGTATCCCAAGGAATAGTTTCCGCAATTCATAGAGCAGGTTCGAACAATTTAGAAGCATATATCCAAACAGATGCCGCACTTAACCCCGGAAATTCTGGAGGACCTTTGATTAACCAACAAGGAAAAGTGATAGGGATAAATAATTTCAAAATAGGGGGAGGAGAAAATATAGGATTTGCCCTAGAATCAAATTACATAGAAGAGATGGTAAACAAAATTGCCTTGAATAAGTTAAATCAAACCTTAGTTTAGAAAAAAATATAAACTCAACTATTCTTAAAAAAATATGAGCAGACAAACTGGTATGAAAATACGTGAATGTTTTCCTAGTCGATTATAAAAATAGCCAGAGCTCCAATTCTGACAAGAGGTATATTCCTTGAAGAAATTTTTTCTTATACTCTCTATGATTGGTTATTGTGCAAATATGATAAAGGACTTGACAAAAAGTATGACTCTTTATCAAATTCGATAAAAAAAGCTTCACTAGAATACATGCTAGAAAATAAAAAAGAAAGAAAAGAAACAAGAAATTTATTACTTGAGATTATAAGAGATGATAAATTAGATTTAATGAAAGAGATAGAACCTTACTTAATTTCATTTTATAAAACAAGTTAAATTTAAATAGAATCCCATACTAAAATCCCCATGGATAAAAAAATAAACCAAGAAGGAATAAATGTAAAAAAAGAAGAAAACTTTTCTGAATGGTATCAGCAAATTGTTGAAAAAGCAGATATTGCGGATATAAGATATAATGTAAAAGGGTTCATAGTAATAAAACCTTGGGGAGCTATGCTTATTGAAGGAATGTACAGTCTTTTTGAAAAGGCATTACAAAAGAGAGGACACAAACCAGTTTTTTTTCCAACAGTAATACCAGAAAATAATTTTAAAACCGAATCAAAACATGTAAAAGGATTTACTCCCCAAGTATTTTGGCTTGAAAAAACCCAAGGAGAAGATAGGCTAGCATTAAGGCCAACTTCAGAAACAGCTTTTTATAAATTATATTCTCTTTGGATAAGAAGTCACAGAGATTTACCCCTGAAGATTTATCAGAGAGCAAACGTATTCAGAAATGAGACAAAAGCAACAAAACCCCTGATAAGAGCGAGAGAATTCTATTGGATAGAAGCTCATGACTGCTTTGCAACAAAAAAACAAGCAGAAGAGCAGGTTCAAGAAGATATTCAAATAACAGAAGAAGTTATGCATCAAAAATTGGGAATTCCTTTTTTACCTATGAAAAGACCAGAATGGGATAAGTTTGCAGGAGCAGTATATACCATTGGTTCAGATGTTTTAATGCCAGATGGAAAATTAATTCAACAACCATCTACCCATCTTTTGGGACAGAACTTTTCAAAACCTTTTGATATAAAATTTAAAAACGAAAAAGGAGAAGAAGAGTATGCATGGCAAACTTGTTATGGCCCAGCAATATCTAGAATTCTTGCTTCACTAATTTCAACTCATGGTGATGATAATGGGCTTATTCTTCCTTTTTGTATTTCACCCGTACAGGTAATTATAGTTCCGATATTCAGAACAGAAAATAAAGAAAAAGTAATTAAGGAATCAGAAAAAATAAAGGAAATTTTAGAAAAAAAAGAAATAAGAGTAGAAATAGACTTATCTGAAAAAAGACCTGGAGAGAAATATTATAATTGGGAATTAAAGGGTGTTCCATTTAGGATAGAATTTGGAGAAAATGAGATGAAAGAAAAGAAAATAATCCTGTTTTCGAGGGATACAAAAAAGAAAGAAAAAATATCTTTAAAAGATTTAGAAAAAATAAAAGAGCTTGGAGAAAAGTTCGACAAAAGACTTTTGGCTAAGGCAGATAAATTCATGAAAGAGAACATCACAGATTGTAAAACCAAAGAAGATGCTGAATTGATTTTGGGAAGCGGGGGACTCGCAAAAGTAAATTTCTGCTCCATAGAAAAAGATGGAGAAAAATGTGCAGAAATGATAGAGAAAAAAATGAATGCGGAAGTGAGGGGCGTTATGGCAAATAAAAAAGAAAAAATAACAGGAAAATGCATAATCTGTGGTAAAGAAGCGAAAGAAATTGTTTATCTTGGAAAATCCTACTAGATATTAACAAATAGTAGTAAATTCTCTTTTTTCAATATCCTACTGTGAAAGAACAGAGTTCAACTCATCTTCTAATCTAAGAGTTACCTCTAGTAAAAAACTCAGTTCTTCTTCTACAACCCGTTTTTCCATTTTTTCATTGCTTTTCATTTTCTTGAAACCAATTCAAAAATTCAGAAATCATTCCAGTCTAAATTAAGTAGAGAAGAGCTCAATTCAATTCAGACCCAAAAGATTTAGCTGAATTAAATTGAGAGTGGTTTAATTGAAGTATAGACTAAGCCAAATGAGCAAAAATTCCATCTCATATGATTTAGTACACCCTTCATGTTTTAATGAATATGAACTCCTTTTTATATTTTTCTATTTTTTGCCCACAATCTCTAAAAACTTTTCTTTGAATTTATCCAGATCATGAGAATTAATTTTTACCCCAACGGCATTATCATGGCCCCCACCTGTTGCATTTTCTAAATCTGAAATCACCTCCAAAGCAACTTCTCTCACGCCCTTCCCTCTAATTGCCATTGTGGATTTTGATTCATTCTCATATATTACCACTATAAACTTTTCTGGAAAAAGATAAGCTAGCTCATTAGATAAATCGCTACTTATACTCATCTCCCCCCCATACTTAAAAAAAATTACTTTTCCTTTGTTATCTTCGAGTAAAGCCTTTTCTAGGAGAATTTTATATTTTTTATCGAGCTCTTCAAATCTCTCATGCATCTTTTTATTCTTGCTAGTTTCTTCCAACACATCATAAGGACTTTTAACCACCATTAAGAATCGGAGCATGTTTATCACATTGGTAGTTCTATCTTTTAAAGCAAATAAAAACAATTTAGCAATTTTTCCTACTTTAGCTTTATAAAAAATCTCAAAAGCTTTTTTTGAATCTATACTTAAATCCGGAAATTGCTGTCTAAACGTTTTATAGAATTTTGGAACAAAATTATCAGAAATACACCCAACAACACCTATCCAAGAGTCTTCTTTTTTGTCATTAATCTGGGAACAAAGAGCAGTAACGGGTTCATTTCTTTTTGGTTTATTAAAAAGAGGATTATAATAGTTTACAAAAGAAGGAATAGTAGATTTATCTACATCATGATGATCTATCCAAACAACAGGAAGATTTAATTTATCTATTTCTTCAAAAAAATCTGGAGAAACAATTGGTTTGTCTAATATAAAGATATAATCTGGATTAAGTTCATTTATTTTCCTAAAATAAGATTTATCTAGTGAAGGAAAACTTCTTACGGGAACTCCTTTTCCTCTCCCGATATACCTTTGCAACAACAAAAAAGAACATAATCCATCAGGATCATTATCAAAAAAGAAAAGAGGATTTTGCGCTTTTTCAAGATGTTCTTTTATTTCTTGTACTTGTTTTTTTGTGAGCATAAGTTCTACCTTCTATTTTCCTTTTTTCTAGCAAAAGTTTTAGCAACTAATAAAGGGAAGATAATACTTGCATCACCATAAACCTTTACTCTTTTTGCATTAATAGAAATTTTTCCCCAAGAAACAGCTTCTTCTGGAAGAGCACCAGAATCAGAACCATCATATTCTTGAGCCGTGTTCACATAGACTGCATAGTCTGCACCATTTCTAAACATGTTTGCATTGCATATATGGTGTTTAATTATTCCTTCTCCCAACACGACTATTCCTGTTTTTTCTTTACCTAAACTAGTATTATTCATTCTCCAAATATCTTCCGCAACGTCTACCTTAAAATCTGGATTTTTTGACTTAAAAAAATAAATCATATCTCCTAAACTCCCATCTGTAATTGCTGGGCAAAAAACTGGAATTTTATTTTTATAACAATGATAATAAATCGACTCGGGGTTATTTATTTTTTTACCAAGTTCCCATATAATTTCACTAGGAGTAAAAACCTTCCCTGTCTTTTTTTGAATTTCATAAAGATCATCCAAAATAGGCATTATAAAATCTTCAAAAGAACAATATCTTGTATTTGGGATTAAAATATTTCCTGCACGATTTATTCCTTTTTTCCTGAGCTCCTCTCCAGAAAGTCTAAAATCCCCCAATACAAACCCTCCAAGGCATTTGATTATATCTTCTTCTATGCCTCCTGCAGTAGTCACAATAACATCAATTTTTTTGTGTTCAGCAAGATATCTGAAAATATCCCTTATTCCAGAAGTAACAAGATTTGAAGTATATCCTAGATATATAAAAGCACCAGAATCAATCATTTCATTTACCAAAGTTATTGCCTTTGAAAGATTACTTGCTTGAATCCCTGTTGAAGAAAAACTATTAATTATTTCTTCATAATTGATCCCTTTATTAAAATCATATCCTTTGATTTTGATTCCTTCTACTTCTTCAGACTTTCTAAGTATATTTTTTCTAGCGATACTTTCATTTTTGGTCTTTTTAGGAGTTTTTACCATGTATTTAAAACAAAAAAGAGGTTTTTAAGCCTATACTTACACCACGAAAATATTTTTAAATCTAACCTTCTGAAAAGGAACATGAATAAATGGTTAGAAATATTGGTCGGCCTTATATTAGTGAATGCTTCAATTTATGTTTGGATAGCCTCATCCCAATGGAACGCCTTTTGGGATTTCGGAAATGCCGCTTGGAGTTTCTTCAAAGGAGGATTCTTATGGGCAATCCTTTTTGTAGGAATATTATTTGTAATTCTTGGTATTAGTGACCTTAAAGAATAAATAATTAAATAAGGAAAATAAGAACCCCTTCTATTATTGCTGCAATAAGTAAAAGAGGGAGAATTATAAATAAAAAAGTTTTAATTGAACCAGAGATATTCTTTTTAAAAAATTCCTTTTTCTTCTTTTGAAATATAAATGACCCTAATTTTAATCCCATTCCTAATGAGATAAATACTGCAGGTAATTCAAAAATTCCATGAGGAAAGAGCTTTAATAATGAAATTAAACCTTCTTGACTAACTGTTAGAGAAGCTATAACTCCCAGAACATACCCGTTGAATATCACAAAAAAGACTGGAAAAATACCAAGAAGCAACCCAAGAGTTAAACCTAAAAAAGAAGCTTGAAGATTATTTAAAAAAATAAAAGAAATAAGTTGAAACATAGACAAGTCTTTTGTTTGTTCTAAAATTTGCTTAATATATTCTAAAATGATGTCCATAATCTCTTTAGAAATAGGAACAAAAAAACCAATAATTGCAAAGATAAAAAATAAAGAAATTATGGAATAAATTTGTTTCCGACAAGATTTGATATATCTAAAACAATCGGAATAAATTTTTAAAAAGGAAAATTTTTTGGGAACCATTTTATCTAAAAAGATTCTGAATCCTCTTTGTTTTATACGGA
>Ga0247841_10003634_pt1 | contig 28053 bp, 40 predicted proteins | sample LaCruzMarch2015__2_FD_192410 | JGI IMG/M metagenome (GOLD analysis project Ga0247841, IMG submission 192410) | Freshwater microbial communities from meromictic Lake La Cruz, Castile-La Mancha, Spain - LaCruzMarch2015_18m | ecosystem: Environmental > Aquatic > Freshwater > Lake | place: Spain... | reverse complement strand
CCAAGCATTACCAGAGACCCAAACATTACCAGAGACCTGAGCATCACCAGAGACCCGAGCATCACCATAGACCTGAGCATCACCAGAGACCCAAGCATTACCAGAGACCTGAGCATCACCAGAGACCCAAGCATTACCAGAGACCCGAGCACCACCAGAGACCCAAGCATTACCAGAGACCTGAGCATCACCATAGATCTGAGCACCACCAGAGACCCAAGCATTACCAGAGACCTGAGCATCACCAGAGACCCGAGCATCACCATAGACCTGAGCATCACCAGAGACCCAAGCATTACCAGAGTTATCTAGATTTTCTTCTTTCTCTATATAACCACCAAGTTCACCTTTACTGATATTTCCAAAGTCTTTTTCAGCTTTGATTTGAAATAAAGTAACACCACACCATTTTTTGGTTGTTTTTGTAAGCGAATATTTTTTATTTGTCATTATTTGTTTAGTTTTTTTCATTTTGTTTTAGGTGGGGTAGTAATTGATAATCTTTGTTTTGATATTTCACAATAATTATTATCTATATCTATACCAATAAAGTTTCTATTAAGATTTTTACAAGCTAATAATGTAGTTCCACTTCCACAAAAAGGATCAACTATTAATTTATCTTTTGGTAGTAAACCAATAATTCTCTCCATTACTTCTAAAGGCATTTGACAAGGGTGTGAAGTTTTATCTTTAGAAACATTTTTAACTTGATTAATATTCCACCAATCATAAAGTCTAGCTTGTTTCCCTTGTTCAATTAGTTTCTTTACTCTTTTATCTGTTGGATTTTTATATGGTTGCCCTACTTGAGTAAAATCTGGTTTAATTCCAAAGAAAGCAATATCTCTATGTTGTTTTGCTGTATTAGAATTGTAAACCCAACTAATTACTTTTTCAGGAAAGTATCCAGTTTGAAAAGATATTTTATATATTTCTTCTGGGTAGTGAATTACAACAAATGGTGAATAACTAAAAACTTCACCTAACATTTCATAATAATCATTATCAACCATTTTATCTTTATATTGTCCATAATGATAACCAATATTAAATGGCGGATCAGTTACTATAATAAAATCTTCTTTTATAGTTGGTAGTATTTCTAAACAATCACCATAAATTACTTGGTTTTTCATTTATCTTCTCCTTGTTTTGAATTGAGTAAAGTTTTATTTATCATAGGGGGTTTATTTAATGATTGCTGATAAGTAACATTATCAATAGTTACAGAAACTTCTTTACCCGATAGACTAATTTCTTTCTTTTCTTCTGGCAATCCAGTTTCTTCTAAAACTCCAAATGAAACATCACCTTTTTCTAATTTTCCACAAATTATTTTTGTTTCTTCTATTTCTGGTTTTCTCCATAAACATAGCCCAGCAAATATTCTTAAACCGATATTGAGTTTTAATTTACAACTTATAGATAAACCTGCTTTAATTCCAGAACCTGCTTCAATTCCAGAACCTGCTTCAATTCCCTCACCTGCTTCAATTCCCTCACCTGCTTTAATTCCCCAACCTGCTTTAATTCCCCAACCTGCTTTAATTCCCCAACCTGCTTTAATTCCAGAACCTGCTTCAATTCCAGAACCTGCTTCAATTCCCTCACCTGCTTTAATTCCAGAACCTGCTTTAATTCCCCAACCTGCTTTAATTCCCCAACCTGCTTCAATTCCCTCACCTGCTTTAATTCCAGAACCTGCTTCAATTCCCTCACCTGCTTCAATTCCCGAACCTGCTTCAATTCCCCAACCTGCTTTAATTCCAGAACCTGCTTCAATTCCCCAACCTGCTTCAATTCCCGAACCTGCTTCCGCCAATATATGACCAGTAACTTTAATAGAATTAAATTTTACGTATCCTAAACCACCTTCAATTTCTATATGACCATCAAAGTCTGATACATCAGTTTTTCCGATGTAAATTTTATAATAACTATCTGACTCTTTAAAGTCTTTTGCACCTAATTTTAGTGTTTTCATTATTTGTTTTTAATTAATAAATTAATTGTGTATGTTATTTGTTTAACCCATTGTCTAAATTCATCACTTTGTTTAAAACTTACTTCTCTAAAATTATTTGAATAATGGAAAAGTGTTTCAAATTCTTTAATCTTTTTAGATGGTTTATTTATTGTGGCTAATAGGTCATCTATTATTAGTTTTCCACATTTAATATAACCATACTGTGATTCTTTCATCTGTCTAATTATTTTTTTACGACTGTATTTATATATTTTCATTTTTTCTCCATTTGAAATGAATAAAGTACTTTCTTATGCCAATAACCTTTCTCGCTGAGAATATCCCAACCAAAAGGAGCTTTCTCAACAGCAAAAGTTTCAACTCTACCAAGCCTTTTAACGGTCCCAGTAAAATCAAAAACAAAACATTTAGTTTTGCCTTCGGAAATTCTGGATCCTCGGCCAAGCATTTGACAGTAAAGCCTAATGCTCTGAGTAGGTCTTAATAAAATTATACAATCTAATCCAGGGTGATCAAATCCAACAGTAAAAACCCCATAATTAAAGACAGTTTTAATAGTCCCATTTTTAAAGTTATCCACAATTCGTTTTCTGTCTTTCTTGGATGTTAAGGCTGAAACTACCTCACTTCCAGCAACAAGTCCCTGAAGTTCCTCGGCTTGTTCTACCGATGCACAAAACACCAAAACAGATTTCATCTTCTGTTCGCAAGCAGCGATAACTTCGGTGACAACTCCAAGTTTATTGTTGATGGCCTTGGAATATCTAGCCAAATCAAAATCAGATTTACTTTTATTGATTGGAATATCTTCCCACTTTGTGAGGGATAAAAAGTGATATTCATTTGGTACTAAATAACCAGAATCAATCAATTCTTGGGTGGTGACATTGCAGATGATGTCTTTCCAAAATTGTTTTCCACCACTATAAATTCTGTTCACCATCTTAGTAACTGTGTGAGTAAGAATAAAACCATTTTTAAGTCTTTGATATTCTTGACAAATTCTGTAAGGAGTGCCTGTGGTTCCAATAATTTTTGGGTTACCAATCTTTCTAAGGAAGGTCATAAACATACTTCCCATTTTTTTTACTGGCACCAAATCACATTCATCAATGATTACCACTTTAAAATGAGAGAATAATTCTGGGTGTTTATAACACGATCCAATGGTTGCAAAGCAATATTTTTTGATTACTTTAGAATTGAGAGAGGCTGAATAAATACCAATTTCACTATCATAAACATAAGTTCTCATCTTGTCTGAGTTTTGAATTGTTATTTCTCTTGAAGGGGAAAGTATTAAAATATCAGTATTAAGACGGTTAGCCAGTTCTGCTATAATCAAACTTTTTCCAGCTCCTTGAGCAAGACAAGCAATTACAGGAAATGGATTAGCCATGTCAGCGATGAGTTTGTCTACTACTTCTGATTGGTAAGGACGGAGTTTATATTTCATCTTCTGTTTCTGAATCAGTAATTGGTTCTAAATGACCACAATTTTCACAAACCCACTCTTTTTCAAAAGTGTCATCCTCTTTAGGATCAGTAGTCCTTATTGTCAAAACATCTTCAACAAACATTTTTGATTTACAAATTGGACAAATCATTTTTCAACCTCCACTTTATCAATAGAACTTTTAAGACTTATTGAGTTTAAAAAAATATCTTCATAAATTTTAGTTTCTTCTTCGCCGATTTCCCAGTGTTCAAATTCTGCATCTTTCTTTCCAACTCTAATTAAAACCATTCCCTGGTATTTTTCTTCTGGAAATTCTTCATTTCTAGCCATCTTATAAGCAGCCATCTGAGCCCCATATTCAATCTTACTAATTTGGTTGGAAGTCTTAATATCTCCTAACATTAATTTACCATTGATAACACAAACAAAGTCTAATGTTCCACAATAATCATACTTTCTACTGTAAACCATTTGTTCAGATAAAAGAAATTTAACTTTATTCTTTTCAACCCAGTTAATAAATCTCTCTGTAGCTTTTCTAGCTTGTTCGTGGACTAGTTCTTCTGGTTTTTCACCTTTAATATATTGTTCAAGATATTTATGTACTAAAGTGCCGATGTCGGCAGCAGTTGTTTTAATAGCAAAATGAGCCCTCTTAGAGGTGTCTAACATCTGTTTAATTTCTATTTCATCATAAGGAGTTCCAGGTTTAAATAACTCTGACATCTTCTCAACAGTAACTTTAGCTGCCCAAGGAATCAGATATGGTTTAGAAATCACACCAAGAATTCCAGTAACAGATTTAATTTTTTTACCATTAATACTGTAACGATGAACTAAATCATCAAAAACCATTTCTATTTCACCATTATACATTTCGTTTATAATTCTCATATTTTTATTTCCTCCACCCACCCTCTCAGGTACAACTGAGGGAGTGTAGCAAGAAATTATGCTTTTAAATCAGCAATTACTTTTTCAGGATCTTCATCAGCTGGCATTTGCACAGCTTTAGAAGTTTTTTCAACAACTACATTATTAGGTTGAGCATCTTCAACTGGATCTAATTGTTTGGTAGTCTTTACAAAGTTAGTGATATTAGTATATAAAGTACTTTTATCTTTACTTGGTTTATTCTCAATAAAAACATCAACTTGCTTTCCAACAACACTTTCAGGATCAAAGGCTTCCTTTTCTTCTTTGGTAAGTTCTCGACCAATGACAGCTTTATATAGCTTATTAGCCCATGATTTATCTCCACCTATGAATAGAGGAACTCTTTTCCAAAGGAAGCGACCTCTGGTGCCTTTTTCGTCACCATCAATCTCTTTTTTGTCGAGAATCACAAATTTATAATTAAGGACATCTTCATCTTCCGATGACATGTACTTCTTCTGGGTTACCAGGTTTACATCCACGATTTGAGTCGTGTATTTATCTTCTGGGATAGTGGAAAAATTTCCACCGACTCCCATTTTTACAGGTTTTTCTAGCATATACTTTCTAGCATAATAAATAATATTAAGTTCATTAAGAACTTAAAAGTGGATTAGAGACGTCTCTCTAAAAGCAAGGATTCACCATCGCTTATGGAGTTAACTGGTCTGTACTCTCCAGCCCTACTATTCCACTTTCAAGTTTTTAAAAAACTCATTAAGATGCCGCCAAGGTCGCGGCACCTTATCAGTTTTTTAAGCTAAATAAAACTTACCTACCATAATACCATCTTTTTGATAGTAATACCCATCCGCTTTGATTTGGTTTTCTCTAATTCCTAAATAAAACCCTAACCTAAATGCAGTTAAAATTATCACTACTTGTAATAGTATTAACGCTATTCTTTGTTCGTTTGTCATTTTGTTTCTCCTTCTAAATTATAACTTTTGATCCACTCTTCTAATGTTTCAACATTAATTCTAATGTTGTTTTTACTAATTCTTGAGCATTGGAGAGGATTCTCTTTTAATCTCAAATAATTGTATATTGTATGGACGTGAACACCGAGGTATTTAGCTGCCTCATTAGGTGTTAGCCATTGTTTTTCTATAATCATATCTCAATATTAATGGTATTGAAATTCATTGTCAAGTACTTAATTTGACTAATTGACAACACCACCAATAGAGTTTAAATTTATAGATACTATGTTAAATCAAAAAGTAACTTTCAAATTTGGAACCACCACGAATGTTAAAAAAGATTTCCCAGATAAACCAAAGGCTGATATTGTTTCCCTATATGAGAAGCTTGTTGGTGGTGTAATGAAACGTACTGGTAAAGTATTTCTCGTTCCATGTTGTTTCCACGATGATTCTAAACCTTCCTTAGCCATTTATCCTGATACTTCCTCATATTTTTGCTTTGCTTGTAACAAATCAGGTGATGCTTTCTCTTTTGTTGAAAATGTTCTCCATTGTGATTTTAAAGAAGCGTTAAAATTTATAAAGGAGAACCAATGACCCCCCAAGAATATTTAATCAACCATAGTTTAAAAGAAGAATTTGTTACTAAACAAATGGATTGGGTATTAGAAGAAAATAAAATAACAATTCCAATTAATGATATAGAAGGCAACCATCTTTACAATAAATATCGTAATTTAGTAGGTGAGGCAAAATTTACAGCAGATCCTGGCTCTCATCCAGTTTTATATATGATTAAGAATGCCATTAAATATCAAGACATCATCCTAGCGGAGGGAGAAGTAGATGCTTCTAGGCTATGGCAAGAAGGAATTCCAGCTACCACTGGTACTTTTGGAGTATCTACCTTTTCAGAGAAATTTACTAAACCTCTCAAAGATAAAAATGTCTACATTACTCTTGATACCGATGAAGCAGGCCAGAAAGCCATCGCCAAATATATAGAAGTCCTTACTAAAATAGGAGCTATCCCTTTTATAATAACCCTCCCCTCAGAGTATAAAGATGTCTCCGAATACTTCACCGCAGGTCACACCCGTCAAGACTTCCTCAAATTAAAGAAGGAAGCTCTCTCCCTAGATGACTATAACCTCTCTAAAATTCCCGAAGAATACGAACTTGAATCAGGCGATAAACTAATGGAACGCCCAATACCCCCTGAAGAGTGGTTAATTGATCGTGTCCTCCCAACTGATGGTTTTACCTTCATAGTTGGTGCTGAAGCAACTGGGAAATCATTCTATACTTTAACTCTCGCCCACTCTGTGGCGACTGGTACTCCCTGGCTCGGTAAGTTTAAAGTTTCTAAACAAGTTAACATTCTATTTATAGATAAAGAAAATTCTGACCGCAGGAAGAAAGCCCGCATTGCTGGCCTCAACATTAAACCTGAAGAGTTAAAGAACATCTACTGGGTTAAATACCCTCAGTTTTTTCAACTTCAAGATCAATCTAAGCAAGGTGAACTCTCTGCCTTCGCTCTCCATCTCTCCAAAGAAGCTGAACGTCTTAACATTGGTCTAATTATAATAGATTCATTTGCTGATGTGATGGTGGGCAATGAGAACGCGGTAGCCGACTGTCAGCAGTTCTTTGATGCTATTCGTATTTTATTTCCAGGGAGAGCTGTCTTGGTACTCCATCATGAGAATAAACCTTCCCAAGGCATATCTCGTACCTCCAGTCAAAGAGTGAGAGGAAGTACTAATATCACCGCCCAAATCGTTTCTGGTTTTCGTGTCTTTTCAATTCCCAAAGAGTCAAATCAATTTGTTCTTGAACAATTCAAGGCTGGCGACTCCGAAAAGCTAAAACCATTTAAAGTTGAGCTAGTTTCCAAACCTAATCCATACAATCCCGATAAGACTTATGTCTCTGAGGTCCGCCATAATGGTGAGTATTACGATCAGGAAGGCCAGTCAGATAAAGCCGAAGAATTGATCACCGACTTCTTAACTGAAAACATTACTTCCCTTCGTCAAGACATCATTGACTACTGTACTGAAAATGGAGTGGGTACCAGAACTGTTAATACAACTCTGTCCGATATGGTGTCAAATAATGTCTTAGAAAAGATAAGAACTGGCCAAAAAGTTAGCTATTCTTTGAAATAATGATTCTAGTTCAAACTATATCAAAAGACTTGTGCAATGACTTTCGTTTTTTTACCCCCCTTTGCACAAGTCTTTTTGGGGAGTTGTGCAGTTGTGCAATGGGACTTGTGCAATTGCACAACTCTAAGGTTTGTGCGGTAAGTAAGGTATATTATCTATTTAAGAAAAAAAGGTAGTTGTGCAACAAATATATGTAATAAATATAACTTGTGCAAACAAGTATATTTATTATATATAGGGAATTTTGCACAAGTCCCATTTTATAAATTTAAAAAGGAGAGAAAATGGAAGAAAAAAATAAAGAAAAATTAAAAGATCTTTTAATCAGATTAAAGAAAGTTAATGGAGTTTATAAGAAAGCAACTGAGGACCAAAGAGGTAGATTATTGGAGGCCTCAGAAAAAACTATTCAAGATTTATTAGAGTTTGGTTTTAATAGAGATTTTTTAATTGGGTTAATTATTGGAGGTAAAGATTTCTTAGAGGGATTAGGAAATGTAGAAGGGCTTAGTGCACCTCAAGCAGCTGAGTTGATTTTTAAGTAGATTAGCGAAGCTATGGTCCCCAAGCAGTATGCTTGTTCGGGTCTAAGACATCCCAATTTGGAATTAAGACATCCCAAGTGGTAATGTTTGTTCGGGAAACATTTGACATTATTAAATTAATAATATAAATTTAATTAGATGGACGATAAAAACATAGAAATATCAAGATTAAAGCAAATAATCTTTATAAAGGATTATGAATTAAAGGAAGTAATTAAGGCTATTGAGAGATATAGGAAGTTGTATTCTTGTCCAGTTTATATGAAGGAGTTTAATCGTAAGGTCACTCTGGATTTTGATGATCCTCTTTATCCTTATTGTCCATTTAGACTTAAGAAGGAGGAAATTATTATGTTTACTAAACAAAATGAGCAAACAAAAAACAATTAAAATTAATATAGAAACAATAATTAAAATTATAGCTAATGTACTTTCTGCAATTTTGGTTTACTATTTAGTTCATATAGCAGTTGATAAGATTTCTTTTGCAACTTCTATATTATTATATTTTTACATAAAAAATGAGCAAAAAAGATAACTCTAAAATCTTTAATCTCTCAAAAGAAGAGAAAGATAGATTAATTGCTATCCGTAATGTTAGTAATTATATGATTGATTTGATTAGGGGGGACATGAATATGTTTGTGGATGGTGTTATTAAGCCACGATTGGCTCTAGGACGAGAGATTAATGTTTCTGTGGATATTGATAAGGGTACTCTTAATACTATACCTGTTGAGACTGATAGTGAGGTGGAAGAGATTAAACCTGTTATTGAAAATGAAGAAGTTTCAGAAACTAAATCTGAACCAATAGTTGCTTAATGAAAAACAAAAATGAATATCTTAAAGAGTGGCGGTTGGATAATCCTGAGAAACTCAGGGAGATTAACCACCGCTACTACTTGAAGAATAAGGCTTATTTGAATAAATCTAGAACTAACCCTTGGATGAATGATAAGATTGTTAAGTGGATTAAGGATGGTAATCTTAAAAAGATTAAAGTTATGTTAAGTATTCTTCGTCCTGAAAAGGATGGGATGATTTAAATAAAATTATGAAAACTAAAAAGATAAGACAAAATGGTTTATCATTTTATGTAAAAATTAAATTTTTAGATGGAAAGGTAATAAGTAGGCGTTCACCTATTAAAATGAGAGTTTGGAATTTTCTGCAAGCTAGCTTAAATGAATTTAAGTCAATTTATCTATGTATTACTTATAAGAAAGGAATTATAAATGAAGGTAAATATAAATTTGAAGAAAAACATGAATTAATAAATGCTTGGAAAAGTTTTACAGAAGAAGATTTAATTAGAGAGGCATTAACTTATTAAATTTATGCAAGAAATAATTCAAGAACCAATTAGAAAACCAAAATGGGGGGATGAGGTTAAAGAGAAAGCCAAGAAGGTGGTTGGTTTAATGGGGCAGGGTGGGCGAATTGGAATATCCTGGCAAGTGGGAAACAAAGAATTCTTTTTAGGGGGGTCTATGCAGACTATTGAAGTTGAAAGGGTGATTAAAATCAAGAATTCTGTTTTTAAGTTACACGATGGGAAGAGTCGGGTTGTGGATTTGTAGGGGAAAAGTTATTTAGAGAGAAATTTGCCTTCTCGTACATTTCTGTATAGTTGATGGTTTTAATATCTGTCCCGCCTTTATTGCTCTAATTGTTCCCGCCTTTATTGCTCTATCTTTTCTTTGTTGTGGGGTGAGTTTGTTGTTCATATCCCTTGCCCATTCCTTTCTTAACTCGTCCTTAATCCTTTTATATAAAAATCTTGATATAGGGTGTCGATGTCCACAAACTGGGCAATGAATTAAAAGATAGTTTTTGACAAACTGGCGGCGGTTTATTTTGTACAATTCATCGGGTGTGAGTCGTTGGAGTTTTACATTTTGTTTTGGGTGGTGTCTTTTATCCTCTTTTTTAATTTTGTCAATTGTAGGGCATTTAGTGAAGTCTAATTTTTGACTCTCTCTAGTTAAAAGTGTATCATTTGGTGTAATCATAGGTATTTTATTGATTTTTAATAATTTATATAAAACAAAAAAAATCCCTCAGTGGCTCAATCGCTGAGGGATTTTATATTATTTTAGATCTTTTTTATTTATTGTTTATGATGTCAAATACACTGGGTTGATTGCCAGTGCCGATGAATCGCTCTATCTCCATTAAATGAAATTTTAACTGACTAACTGAAACTTTAATTTCACCAAGGGTGCCAGTGTTTTCGTTTTCAACTATCATTTTGGCGAGTTCATTTTTTGAGAGGATAGCATCAAAATGTTTATTGTTCATCTTTTTTAATTTCAATGATTAACTTTAGATCGCCATCACTAAAAACATGGCGGTGACATTCTTTATTTTTGTTGATGTCGTTAATGGCTGAATGTTTAAGAGTGAAGCCATAGTTATTACAGACCTTTTCGAGGTCAATTGTTAAAGCTGGGGATAAAATGATCATATTGTTTATTTTTAAATAATTTATAAATTGTCTAACATATTTCTATTATGGATATTGTTGGCGATTTCCATAACTTTATAATTCAAGATTAAAAGCTCTGTTTTATCTTGACTGGATAAATGGTAGCCGTTTTTTAATTGATTAGCTAACATCTTCCATTGGTTTAGTTCTTTATTAGTCATAATTAAAACTGTTGATAAATAACTCCACCATCGAATTCAATCAATGTTGTCCTATCTTCTAACCATTCTCGTGCCTGTTTTTCTGTCATATTGTTGCATTCTTCGTATTGTTCCTCAATATGTGAAATATTCTTTTCTTCTGTATATTCACAACAAAAAGTAATAGGGTCGCATTCTATTGGTTCTCCTGTGTCTTCTTCTAATTGTTCCAAGTAGTTAAAAAGGGCTATTTTGCCTTCATAACTAAAGCAGTTGTTATAGCTGCTATCTTTTGAAAAAGTCATTTCATCAATGAACTGACTTTGATTAAGTGTCTTAATCATTTTTTTATCTCCTTTAGATAAATTTTTATAATCTGATCATTTTTTAATGTGATCATTGAAAGGATAATAACAAACTCCGAGTAGTTTGTCAAATTAAATGTATTTTTAATGTAAAGATGGGAAATAATTATATAAAATCTGATGTAAATGCCTTAAATGAACACTTTTACCGTAAATTATGCGGTAATTATTGTGCCTAACCTATGGGGATTTCGTACATATACAAAAAATCCACCGCTTTTTTATATCAAAAGTAGTCAAATTTAGGATATTTTGCCGCCTTCTTCTATATTATAAGGTATATTATTCCAGGGATACCAACAAATGATATACTCTGAGCCTATATGTTGCACAAATTAGTGTCGCACAATCTACATTTTGCGACATTAAAACTTTGAGGGGTGGGGTACTGGGTGTCGTGTTTGGCTGGCGGTCCCTGAATTTTGATGTAGTCCACAAAAAATTTTGGCACTTTTCACTATGGTAAAATTAATTATGTCATTAAAAACATTAAGAGATAGACGACTTAAAAAGCAAAGAAAAAACTTTTTTAAAAATTTAATTAAGTTTTTTAAATTTGAAACAGGACATATTTCACTTGATTTAATCTTTTTCAATTGGCGTCCTAATTTTGGAATAATTTGGTGGAAATGGGATAAAAAAATAGTTTTTTATAGGCATATCCATTATGGAACTGCACCTGGATATTTTTCAAAAGAAATTATAATCTATAAAAAATTCATTATATATAATAAATATAAGTGGGTTATTGAATATAAACAATCTTCTACATCTGGACCTGTTTAATTCAAATCTTCTTCCCCTATTCTCTTAACTGAGAAAATAACTTCCCTCTTCTCCACATCAATCCTCACATCAATTGTATCAGGTATAATCATTTTTAATTTTGCCTCTTGTAATAACTTTTGAAAATCTCTCATTGGTTTAGAAAATACTTGTTCAGCTTTCATAAAAATAGTTAATCATAATTGATTTTAAAAAGCAAATAGAGTATAGTTTTAATTGCTGGTGATGATTATGGTTGGTCATTTTACCTCCTTTCCGAAGAAGTCTCCCGCTTGGGAGACTTTTAGGTTTTAAGGTATAATAGAAGAATGGTTCTCGGTTTATTAGGAATGATAGACTGGGGGCTTTTATTTGACAAAACCTTTTAATTAGAATAATCTTTGATATGACAACTACTTGTATTATCTGTAAAAGTGAAATTAAAAAAGAAATAGATAATTTAATTAAAAGTGAAGTTAATCTAGAATTAATTGCGGAGAAATATTTCAGGATATTGAAATGTAGAAAAGGACAGTTATGGGAGATACTTAAAGAACATAAAAAGAAAAAACATATGAATGTTAGTACAATAATTAATACAGGTGGAGAACTTAAAAAGATACACACCTATGACACAGCTGCTGAGAAGCTTTTACAAGATGGAATGAATGACGAAACATTAGAATTCCTTTCACCTGAGAAGAAACTTAAATTAGCTGGGACACTTAAAAAGATTGATTTAGAAGGTAGAAAATTACAAATGGGGCAGGATGCTTTGAAATTATCAATTGCTAAGTTCTTGGGGGGATTTATAGAACCTCCAAAAACAGGAAAGCTCACTGCGGAGACAGAATAATATGTCAGATCTAAATAATATTGAATTAAGTTCGGCAGTTAGAAATGATCCACTAGAATTCGCAGATAAGATGTTGGGAATATGGCCTCATCCTGGGCAACAGAAATGGATTAGAGAGAGTAGCAAAAGGTTAATATCATTTCTGCGACCTGGAAATAGATGGGGAAAGACATTAGGAGAAGCAATACTCCATATTTGGGAAGCCACTATAAAACCTAGAAGAACTGGACAAGTGTGGTCAGAAGATGAGTGGTTAAGAATACCATATGATACTTTGATTTTCGGACCACAATATGAACAAAGTAGAGAAGTATTAAGATTAATGGTTGATATGGTTGAGGGAAATTTAAATATACAGTGTTGCCCAAACTGTAATAGTCATAAAATCCATAAGAGAACTGCTAAAGATAAGATATTCAATTGTTTACATTGTGGGTATAAATTTAAAAATGCTAAATATAGAGTTAATGATTCTTCATTAAAAGGGTGGGCAATTGAGGATGATAAATCGTCAGCTCAGTTGATGCCTGGAATTACTTGGTTCAATAAATCGCAGACATTAGGGAGAAGTTTTGATGACATGGGTAAAAGTTTTAAGATGAAGGCTTTGGCTTTTATAACTGGGGATGAATGTTCTGATGTGCAGGAATTGTATACATTTACAACGAACACATTATTACCTCGTTTAGCGAGTTATAAGGGAAGTATCCATTTTGTTGGAACGCCACAACCAAATGGTTTTGATTATCAGAGGATGATTGAAACTGCTGAGGAAGAAATGAAGCGGCCAAACTGGGATAGTCAGGGGCTTTATTATGTGCAGAGAGGAAGTATGTATGACAATATCTATTTGGATAGAACATTCATTAGACAGATTGAATCAGTAGCTGATCCTGAATTAAGAAGGCAGATTATTGATGGAGAATTCGTTAATGTGGGGGAAAAATTCTTTGGGCATGAGAGGGTAAGGAATATGATTGATCCAGAATTAAAGGTAATAGAAGAAGGAATTCCAGGAAGGATGTATTTAGTATCAGCTGATTTCGCTAGCGGAAATTCACTTTGGGCAGATTATACAGTTATTGGGGTTTTTGATTATACAGAAGAACCTTGGAAATTGGTGAAGTTTATTAGAATGAAGGCTAAGGATGTTCCAGTTCCATTGCAATATGAAATGATTAGAGATTTAAGCAGAAAATTTAGAGGGAAAGTAATTATAGATGCTTCTGGACCAGGAGGTAAAAATGCTCAGGCATTTCTTAGAGATATTTACCCTATTAATTTTGATGCGGGACCAACAGGAAGTGGAGGATCTAAAAAAGCACAAGGATTGGCTAATTTGAAATCAGCTATGGATGGAACTGGTAATGTACTTTTAAATAGAAAATTGATAATTACTAAGGATGGTGTTAGAAAAGATTTAAATAAGAATTGGGGCTTAATTAGAGTTCCTAATATACCTGAATTAATTGGAGAATTAACTAATTATGCTTTTGCAGATAAAAAACTTAGAACTGATTGTGTGATGATGTTAATGATGGCGGTTGATTGGTTGATGATGAGACGACCAAAACAAAGTCATAATAGAGCTGTTAGTATTGATTTTTTGAGAAGTATGGTTAAGGACGATAGAGAATGGCCTAAGGGTGATGTTTGTCCTTACGAAAGACATACTAGGGCAGTAAGTTATTAAAGAATTATCTAATACTTTTGAATTGGGGTTGGTTTCATAATAATAGTATTATTAGCTGTTGATATATTTTGATATGATACAAAATGATGACAAAGTAGATCTAACTAACTCAAATCTCAAAATTGAATTAAAAGATGATGATAAGATTAGAGAAAAGATTGAAAAAGAAATTTTGGCAGATATTAGTGGTGCCAATCCTGACAAAGATGAAAGAAAAAGAATGTATGATAAGAGAAGAGATTTTGTAGCAGGTCGTCAAGAAGGTTACACTAACATTATTGGATTAACTCAAAAATCTAAACAAGGTCATGCTGATCAAGTGGTTAATTATGTTGGTCGAAGTGCAGTTAAAATCTATCATTCAGTTGGAAATAATCCACCTAATATTAAAACATTACCATTAAGTAGAACAAATCAAATTGAAGGATTAAGAGCTCAAAGTGTTGAAGATTTTGTTGATAGAGTTTTTTGGAGAAATAAATGGTGGAAACAAGGGTACAAACGAGCAGTTATGAATCAGGTAGTTATTGGAGATTTTGGTGTTAAGGTTTACTACGATTCATCTACAAAAGAAATTAAAGTTACTCAAGCTGAAAAGGTTGAGAATCTTTTAGTTGGATGGAGAAGTGATGATGCTTTACAATATGATTGGGTAGCTCATACATCAATGATGAGTATTGATTTCATTAATAATGAATGGGGAATTAAGGTTAAACCAGAGATTGATAATAAGGGGGGTAGTAAAAGTGGTCAACATGGTGATGAATGGAGTGTTGATAATAAATCATCAGTTAATAGCCCAATAGGTACTAAGGATTATTCAACTCAACCAATGGCAACTGTTACTGAATATTGTACTGACGAAATTTACGCAATAGTTATTGGAGATACTCTCTGTCAATATATCAAACACGAATGGGGTTTTAACCCTTGGGTGATTGGTCATTCTCTCCATATGCCAGGTAAACCTTGGAGTAAATCATATATTGATGATTTAATGAGTCCAAATATTGAACTTAATGAAGTTAGAAATGATGCTCGTGATTATATTAGAACCGCTTCAAATGCTAAATATGTTGCTAAAAATATGAGTGATTTTGATCCTGAAAGCATTAAGCCAGGAAGCGGACAGGTTATTTTTATTGATGGACCTGAATCTGATTTTTCAACCTTAACTCAAACAGTAAATACTTATCCAGTGGATACTTATGTTCAGACAACTAAATCGTTTATCCACGATATGTTAGTTCCTGAAGTTGGTTTTGGAAGTAGTGGTTCTGATTCTGGTAGAAAATCTGCAATTGATTATCAAACTATTTTGGATGTGACTACTGATTTAAGAGATGCTTGGGAATTAGTATTAGATGGAATTATAGAAAGAATTCAAATACTTGGTCATAAATATTTTTCAGGTGTTGATTTCTGGAATAATGCTGATACTGAAGAATTTGAAACTAGAATGATTGAATTTAGCTGGGAAGACGTAATGCCAATTTCAGCCTCAGACAAAATTGTAAACATAATGAATAAATTCCAAATGGGACTTCCATTTGAAACTACATTTGATGAACTTGGTTATAAGGATCCTAAGGCTATTATGGAAATAATGAAACAAGAAGCTGAAGACCCTGTATTAGTTGAATATCGTGCAAAAATGTACAACTTTATGAAGGGTGGTGTTCAAGCTCAACAGGAAGCTATGGCGGCTACACAGGCTCCAACTACAACTCTTGGTGCTCCACAAATTAATACTCCAAGTCCAACATTGGTATCAAGTGAAAATCAAGGTAATAAAAAACCAATGTCAGTTTCTGGTGGAACAACTTCATATACTTCAGGTCAAGGTTTAATTAATAAAGCAGCTCAAAATTTAGGAGCACAGGGGGCATAATATGGGATTTTTTGACAAAATAATTAGTAAATTTACAAAAAAATCATCTACTCCTAATTTAAAATCTATGGATTTTAATCAGAGAGATAAAGTTTTAAAAATAGGGCAAACAGATGTAGATGGTTTAACTAAAGTTTCAAATGGTGTTTATTCAAATTTAAATAATGAGGGACAAAAAAAAAGATCAAATGAATTATATGGGTATACAACTCCAGAATTTCCAAATGATTTAAGAAAAACACAAATGGCAACTCCAAGTTTAATGCCAAGTGAAATGAAAAATGTTAGTATAGGTAAAACACTTACTCCTAAGGTATTAGGTATTGGAGAAACTAAAAAACAAGAAATGGTTCCTAGTGATTTTTATGATGCTGCTGAAAAATATGGTGCTGCTATGGGAGTTCCTAAGGAAATTATTTTGGCTAATTCAAGATGGGAACACCGAAATAATCCAGGTTGGAATGAAGGTAAATATGTAGATAATGTTTGGTGGAATGCTGAGAAAAATACTGGTGAAGAATCATATGGCCCTGGTCAAATTAATATGAGATGGTTTGGGCCTAAGGCTCTTGAATTAGGTCGTAAACCAGGTGATTTATATATAACACCTGATGATGCCAAAGATATGTGGAAATCAGCTGAGTGGATGGCTAAGAAGTTTTCTAAAGAAGCAAAAGTGTATACAAATAAAGGTTTAGAACCTGATTGGGATGCAATTCTTCAACAATATAATTCTGGAGAAGCAGATAGAGGTAAAAATGTTAAAAATTTAATAGACTGCACAGATTTTGTGAGGTCATAATAATATGGCAACAGCAGTATCAGAAAGACTCAAAAATCAAGCAGCAGAAACAGGCGGAATGACTCGTGTTTATAATAGAAGAGGTCGTGTATTATCAGGATATGGTGGAACCTTAGGTGGATATACAATGTCATTACAAAAAAATAATGCTGATAAAGAAGATCAGATAATGCAAAATAAGTATGAAAATGGTGAAATTGGAATTGATGAGATGATTCAGTATTTAACTAAGACATCTAATAGAGCTTGGTTAAGTAATGAAGATAAAAAACTTTTAATGCAAACTGTTGGACAGATGAACAACAAAAAAACTGATAATGATTATGCTGATAAATATAACTCAGGGGCTATTACTGCGAAACAATATTTAGCTTATAAACAAAATAGATTAACTGGGGTAAACCAAGGTTCTGCTTTATATGATTCACTCTCAACTGATGTTGAACAATTGAAAAAAGCTGCATCAAAAGAAGATTTAAACACTTACTTTAAAAGTGAAGCAGCTAGAATTTCAAATTTAGGAGATACTACTTCTCAATATGCTGGATATGAAAATCTTTATAGAGAGATGTCAAATAAAGCTAATGTTGCTGGATTAACTGATGAAGCAAATGATTATTTGACCAAAGCTGGTGAATATAAAATAGAAACAGACAAAGCTAAAGAAACTCTCCAAACTGCAAATACAAAACAAGAAAAAGCTAATTTAATTGACAAAATTAATTTAGCTATAAATTCTTATGTAAATAATGAAATATCACCACAGGAATTTTCTGGTATATTAGATCAATTTCAATCTACCGCTGTAAGTAGTGGGCATACTGATTTATTAAAAGATTTAAATACTTGGGGTAATGATGTTAGGGAAGATGTTCAATATGGTAAAGCCTGGGATAGAGGTGGAGATAGAATTAAAGGACCAGGAGTAGGAACTGGTTCTGCTACTTATGATATTTATGGAAACTTAGTTGAGGGTACTGGTGGTGGTGGTGGATCATCAAGCGGTGGTAGTGGAGGTATTAGTACTGGTGGTGGAACAACTCAAAATAATGGAGTTATTTTACCTAATGCTGGTGGTCCACCAACTCAGCAGGACACTACACAACATCAATCTCCAGATATAGAAGATAAAACTTTTAAAGATTCAATTACTCAATTAAATAATGAATTATCCTCTGGATCAATTAGCTCTACTGATTATTTATCAGATTTGTCTACTGTATTAGCTGATAGAAAAGATGATCTTGATTATAGATTAGGAATTTTAAGTGGTAAAAATCAAAATTCAAAAGTTTATTATAATGGTTCAAATCAAAAAATTTCAAATGTTATTGAATCTATAAATAAAGAATTAAATGATGATTGGACTTCCGCACTTGGTGTTGATGCTCCAGATTATGCTAAAGTTGGTATTAATGATATTTATAATGAAGTTTCTCAAAATCCAGGTAATCTAACAGTTGTTATGACAGATGCTTTAACTACTGGGGGATTTTCTGCGGTTGGTAGTCAAGCAACTCCTTTAGTTATTAGAAAACTACCAGGGATGAATGAAAATTATATCGCTGATGAAAATGGAATCAACCATAAAATTAATGAAATTAAGAGTAATGAATTTATTGATGGTGTAAATTATTCTAATTTAAAACCAGAAGAACAAAAAAATTATAAATTTGATACCACTAGTGGTGGTTATCAAAAAATAAATGATAAGTATGTTGATATAAAAGATCCAACTACTGGACAATTTTTGAGATATTGGATAAATAATGATAACACTATTAAATCAGTTCAATTAAATGGTGAACAAGATATTAATGAAGAGTATAAATCTGCTGGTGTTAATGGGATAGTTTCTTTATTAAGTTTGTCTAAGCAAACTGAAAATATTAATAAACAAGTTGAAGATCAAAAAATATCAGAACAACAAACTTTAATTGAAAAGAAAGCTAATGAACCTAGACAACTAGGTTTAGTTGGGGAAAATAAAACTCCTGTTGGAGCTACAAAATTAAATATACTTCCTGAAACAATTTCTAAAACTGGAACAAATCCTGTTCCTGGTAATGTATCTATTAATGGTAATATGCCATTAGATTCAACCGAGGTTATAACTCCAACTATTGTTAAACCAACTTTTGCTAGTCAACAAACTCCACTTAATTTAACTCCACAACAAAATATAACTGCTGGTGCTTCAATAAATAAAGCTATCACTAGTATTCCTCAGACGATTACTCCAACAACTAATCCTTCAGTTATTAAAACTCAACAAGATACTGCAAATAAAACAGCTCAAACTCTTAAATTGGCAACTCCGGTTTCAATTCCAAACCCAAGTGGAACAAAAATTAACTTGGGTCAAAATTATGCTCCTCCAGTTATTCAACAAAAGAAATCTTCTCTTTGGGACAAAATTACTGGTTTATTTAAAAGATAATGGCTCATACATTAGAAGAACTTAGAGCAATGAGATCTGGACAAACAACTGTTCCAACTCAAACAACTATTCCAAAAGTTTCTACTCCATCTCCAGTTCAAACACCTACTGTTAGTGGTGACACTAATCGTGGTAAATATATGAGTGGTTCTGGATTACAGAAATTTTTTGATATATTATCAACTCCTCAATATGCTTCGGCTGGTTTAGCTCGTTCATTAGTTAAAGGTGGAAATATCTTTAAAGGGATGAAAGAAGGTGTTAGTAATCGTCAATCTTATTCAGATGTTCTCGGTGATTTAGGTGTAACCAATAAGTATGTAAAAGCAATTGGTGGTTTTGCTGGCGATATCTTATTGGATCCTACTACTTATATTGGTGGAAGTGCTATTAAAGCTGGACTTAAGAAAATACCAGGTTTAGCAAAAGGAATTAATAAAATTGATGATGTTTTAAAAGTTGAAAATTTAGTTAAGAAGATGCCTGTTCTCCAAAATGTTGGAGGGTTAGTTTCTAATAAATTTAGAGTTGCTGGAAATACTGATTACTTAAAAGCATTTGAAAAATATAAACAAGGTGTTAGTAATGTCGTAGAAAATGCTACTGAACTTGGAAAAAACATAACTAAATCCCCTATTGATTTTACTTATGGAAAATATGTAATTAAAAAGGGTCAAGAAATTCCTGATGTTATTCAAAAAAGAATTACTCAATTACTTGAAGGTGCTGGTACTGGTGGTCCTGGTGGAATAACAATGAATGAAGCATTAGCAAGTTTAACTAATCCTATTAAAGAAGGTTTTCAAAAAGCTGGTCAAGAATTAGTTAGAACAAAACAAGCAGGAAAAGAAGTTTTTGAAAAATATAAAGGTGGTTATTTACCTTCATATTTAAAAGAAAAAACAGAACAAATTGGTAAAATTGGAAGCAATAAATTAAGTGTTGATAGATTTAAAAAGAGAACAGTTTCTACTGATTGGGAAAAATTTGTACAACAACCTGGTTATCGTGCTGGTAGAGGTCTAGCAGAAGAAGGTAAAAATGTAGAAGTGGGTAAATTCTTTGAACAAGTAAATAAAAATTGGGCTAAGGACACAGCAGAAGAAGGTTTCAAACAAATTCCTAGTTCTGCATCTTATGGTAAATTAGCTGGTAAATATATTCCAAATTATATTGCCCAAGATATAATGGGTGCTGGTGGAATTAGACCAGGTGATTTCGGAACTGGAGTTGATAATTTCTTTAAGAATTTTGATAAGGTTCAATCTATTTGGAAAGCTGGTAAAACAGTTCTTTCACCATCTCAACTTATTAGAAATAAAACATCTAATCCAATTTTAAATTATATGACTGGTGGTGTTGGTCCTTTATTAAAAAGAAGTGTGGCTAAAAAAGAATACAAAACAAAAGGTCTTCTTTACCAAGAAGCTAAAAAAGCTGGAACTTTTGCTGGTGGTTTTAATATAAATGAAATTAATAAATTATTACCAAGTCAATCAACTGATGGAGTTTTAAAGAAATCTCTTGAAAAGATTAAAGGTGCTTGGAATAAAGCAATTGATGTTGGTGGTGGTATCCAAAATAAAGAGGAAGAAATTTCTAAACTTCAACAATTTATCTATCAAAGAGGTAAAGGTAAAACAGCTGAAGAAGCTAAAGACCTTGCTGAAAAAGCTCTCTTTAATTATGGAGATTTAACTCCATTTGAAAAGAATGTATTAAAAAGAATTGTTCCTTTCTATACTTTTACTCGTAAAGCAATTCCTCTTACTGCTGAAACTGCTATTAAAAACCCAAATAGAATTTCTGTTTTTAATAAGGCTCAAACAGCTATTAATAATATGACTCCTGAAAGAGAGGGTGAAAGAAAAATGTTACCTTCTTATTTAAAGAATGCTGTTAGAGTACCTGGAACAAAAGGTAAATATGCGTCACTTGATTATCTTTATCCATTTGGTGGTTTCTTAGGTGAGTCTAAATTACCTTTTGGAATGAATATCCCTGCAGCTGATTTATATAGTAAAGTTGTTAATAATTATGACCCTTATTACGATTCTAAAGTTTCAGATTCATTTATAAAATCTGATGTCACAAAAGCTAAGGCAAAATCTGTAGCTCAAACATTACTTCCTTCTGTTGTTTCAAAAACATTATTACCATCTTCAAAGAAAACTACAAGTCAAAGTATTCTTGGTAACCTAGGATTAAATGTCTACGACTTTGATATTGGTAAATTTAGTACTTCTAAACAATATGAAATTAGAGATTTACAATCTGGAATGAGTTCACTTATGAAAAAGGCTTCAAAGATAGAAGATGAAAGAGAAAGAAATAAAAGGATAAGAGAAATTCAAAGAAATTTTCAAACTCAGTTAAAAGCATTAACTTCTGGTGAATAATTTATCTTAAATTATCTGATACTTATTGTTATAGAAAACATTCATTATTGAGGTGTCTAGTAATAGATACTTTAACAATTTAACAAACAAGTATGAACGAAGATGACAAAGTTGTCATTCCAGGTTCAGAAGGTCAAATTCCACAGGAAGCTCCTGTTGAAGTAGATCCTTCTCAATCTGAGGATGCAAGCACACCATCTGAGGCAGCCCCTGAAGAAGAAGTTGTCTTGGGAAAACCCAAATCACATTGGGAGAAGTTAGAACAAGAGAACGAGAGGCTGAGATCTGGTCAGTCAACCATTTCAAAAAGGTTGGCTCGCTATGAAAAACTTAGAAATGTAGCTGGTAGTGATAGTGGTTCAAATATACCTGACGATCCTGATGCGTTGGCTAAATGGGCTCAAAACCCTATGAGTCAAGAATTACTTCTTAAAGCAGCAGAGACTGAAATGAAGGAAGGTTTGGAGGATGTCCTAGCGGATTATCCAAACATTTCTCCAGAGTTAGTCAAGGCAATTAGAGCAAATCCCCGAGGATTTGTAAAACCAGGCACTGTATATGTTGATGATGCTCTCCTCGACATTGAAGACTACATATCAAATATCTCCCAAGGAGAAGCTCCAAAGGCTCCTCAAAAACCTAAAGAATTCGCTATTGTTGGAAACAATGGTGGTGTATCTGCTAGTGGAGATCCAAAAGTAAATCAACTATTGGAACTCTTTAAAACTAAAGCTGGTATTAATACCGCATTTGCAAGACTGAGCGACCGAGAGGTTGATCAGAAAACATTTGATAAGGCTTTAGCGATGGCAGAAAAAATGGGTTTATTATAATTTAAAATTTAAAAAATATGGCTGCTGCTAATATAAGCAATACAACTGGGTTAAATAAAGCCCACTATATGAAGGAAGCTCTTCCTATAATGGAATATAACTTAGTTTTTAACAAATTTGGTCAAGAAGATGAAATGCCTCGTTCTGAAGGTAATTCTTTTAGCTGGATTAAATTTACAAAATTTGATAGTGACACTGGCTATACCGCCAATGTAACTGGAGATTCCCCAACCTGGACTCCTGATTCTATCTCTACTGCTCCAATTACTTGTACTCCTGATTACCTTTTTGGTAATGGTGTTGAATGGAACTCTGCTCGTGAATATACTTCATGGTCTGATATTCCTAAAAACATGAGAAAGAATTTGTCAGTTCAAGCTGCTGAAGCTATTGATAAAAGAATCCGAACTGTGTTAATTACTGGTACTCAAGTAATTTATTCTGGTACTAATATAGTTGCACGTCAAGATTTATTGTCTACTCACGTTATTACTATGAAAGATATTTTCCGAGCTGCTGCTAAACTCCAAACTAATGGAGCTCAACCAGTTGCTAAATTCGGTAAATATTGTGCTGTTATCTCCCCTATTACTCAATTGACTCTTTTGATGGATTCTACCTTCAGAGATTTGGTTGAACATAGCCGAGCACAGGACTTATTTGCTGGACGAATCGGTACTCTTGGTGGTGTTGATTTCTGGATGTCTCAATATGCCCCAACTGTTAGCTTAGCTGGATCTGCTTCTAGTGTCGCTACTGTTGATCAAACCTTAGTTTTTGGTGAAGGTGCTTACGGTGTCTCCAAAATTATGTTCTCTGACTTTGACATTATCTATACCGCACCAGGTGGTCATGGTGATGAATGGAAAAACAAGCATAAATTAACTTGGAAAGCTGCTATGAAAGCTGTTATCCTTGAAGATTTGGCTATGGTGAGAATTGAATCTGCTAGAGATGCTAGCTATGTCTAATAGATTAAATTAGATAAAAGCCCCCAGAAATGGGGGCTTTTTTATTGGACTTGACAATATTTTTGATTGTTGTAAATTTAATTATGGAAAGAATGAGGTCTAATAAGAAAGTTTTAGAATTAGAGGAATGTTGTCATCCATTTAAAGTTACATTTATACAAGGTAATTGTGATAAAGGAGTATTTGTTGGGGTCGGTGATAATAATTATTTTTATCCATTAAATGAAGAAGTGGAAATTTCCAGAGAAGCATGGATGATTTTAAGAGATGTTAATAAAGTTAGAGGTTTTTATGTTCAAAATACTTATGATCCATTCAAATAATCCTTATAAAGATATTAAAATAAATTGGTATGGGTGGTTTATGTTCGCTAGTGGCTATGGTAGGGCAAATATTGAATGGGCATGTGCTCTTGATAAATTAACTGATGGTGGAGTATCTATTGGTTGGGAGAGAAGGACAAGAGAACAGGATCCTTATTTATGGGATCAATTACCGAATCGTTTAAAGGAAATGCAGAAAAGAAAATTTAAGAAAGAAAGAATTGGAATTATAAAATCAACTCCAGATTTATTCAAACACAATACTTCAAAATATCGCATTGGTTTTACTATGATTGAGAACACTAAAATTGGAGAAAATTGGGTAAAGTTGTGCAATGAAATGGATCATATTTTTGTTCCAAACCCTCTCAATTTACAATCGTTTAAGGACTGTGGAGTTACGGTTCCAATCTCTTTAGTTCGTCAAGGTTTTAACCCAAAGCAATATAAATTTTTTCAAAGAGATATTAACAAACCAATTTTTACTTTTACATTAGCTGGATTTTTAGATGCTAGAAAAAACTGGGATGATGTAGTTAGAGCCTTTACTTCTGAGTTCTCCCCCGAAGAACCAGTAGAACTTTTATTAAAAAATAGTTGTCCTCATTTTGGTTATCAAATTCCAAATGATCCAAGAATTAAAATAATTGAAAAGACTTTTACTAACTCAGAGATGGTCAAAATGTATCAATTAACCGATTGTTTCATGTTTACTACGAGAGGGGAGGGGAGTGGTTTACCTGCACGCGAAGCGATGGCAACTGGAGCACCATGTATCCTTACTGACTATCAAGGATTGGCTGAGGTTTGTGACCCTAAATTTAACTATCCAATCGCCCCTGTGGCAATAGATTACCCTGATAACCGACCTGAACAACCTGGTTTTATGGCTAGGCTTGATGTGGCAGAGATTATGTATTGGATGAGACATGTTTACGAAAATAAAGAAGAGGCTTTTGCCAAGGGAAAATTAGCATCAAAAGAAATGCACAAAAAATGGACATGGGAATGTTGTGCAAAAGATATGTTAGATATTATAAAAACTTTATGAAAAAAGATTATTGTTTTTGGACAGTTTGTAGTAGCCAATATAGAAGATATTTTGACTTAATGAATAGGTCATTTAAAAAATTTCATCCAAATGATGAGTTAATTGTTTTTGGGGACGAAGATATTCAAGAAGCTGCTAATAATGGTTTTCCTAGCGGAACTTGGTTCCCTTATTTTGCAGATAAATTAATTAAAGAATATAAAACAATAATTCATTTAGATGTTGATATTATAATTACTGATAATTTATATGAACTTTTAGAATTGGATTATGACATAGCAGCTGCCCAAAATAATTGTGGTTGGTATCATTCTGTTACTGGTAGTATTCCAGAACATAAATATATGAATGCAGGGTTTCACGCAATTAAGAGTGAGAGGTTTGTAACTCTATGGAAAGAAATGTCTAAAATGTATTGGTCATATAATAATTTAGTTGAACAAGATTTAATGAACCAATGTGCTTTTTATGGTGGTTTTAATGTTTTAGTTTTAGATGAAGATATTAATAATCCTTTTTGGGGAGTTTCAATTTTAGATCGTTGGGAACAAATAATAGTTAAAGACGATAGGCTTTGGTGTCAAGGGAGAAAAGTAAAAATGCTTCATTGGGCTGGTGGTAATATAGAGAAGATTAATTACAGAGATCATAATTTTTCAGGTGAAGTTAAAAGTTGGTTAGATAAAATATGAAAATTCCAATTGTAATGACTTCTCATAACCGACCTGAATATTTAAAGAAAGTGTTAGAAGGATTAAGTAAAAATGATAATTTAGATAAATTCATTTTATTAACAGCCGAAGAACCTGGATGTGAAGAAAATCAAAAATTGTTTTCTAATGTTGATTTTATTGAAATCAAAAGAACCATAAGACCAGAAAAATTTGGATGCAATAAAAATACCATAACTGCTATAAATGATGCTTTTAATGATTATGATTTTGTTTGTATTCTTGAAGAAGATGTTGTTCCATCAAGTGATTTTCTTAATTTTATTTTATGGGGAAACAAAGAATTTAAAGATAATAAAGATATTTTTAATCTAAGTGGATGGTTTAATGATAAAGATGATTTTGCTGATTTTTCTGATTTTAATGATATTTGTAAAACAAGACCAGCTTTTAATTGCTGGGGTTGGGCTACTTGGAAAGATAGATGGAATTCAATTAATTTTAATAATGACACTAATGTTTCTTGGGATACTCAAATTCAAAGAAATTATATTAATGGAAAAAATTTAAAAGAAGTTTATCCTGTTGTTAGTAGAGTAACTAATATAGGTGAAGTAGGAACTTATACCACTCCAGAATTTTGGAATGAATTGAAACAATATGTAGATAAAAATCACGATTCTTTTAATCTTTCAAACATTAGTAATTTTAATTTAAGGATATGAAAAGAGTAAGAAAAATAGTGGAGAATTTTATTAAGTGTGATTTTTGTGGTGGCAATGGTAAATCAGCCTTTTATATTACTAATGGTCCAGATCAAGAAGTAAAAAATATTCCCTGTCATTTATGCCATGGTACTGGTTTACGAGTTAAAAAGAAAATATTCTTTTACCCAGATGATAGAGAACTTTAATGTCATTAATACTCTCCCAGATCAAATTCTTTTTGAAATAAGAAATTCAATAATTGGTAGTGAAGAAACTTTTAAAAGAAATATTGAACGCTATATTCCTGATTTAGAACGAGTAAAAAAAGAAGTTAGGTATGGAGTATTTTTAGATATAGGTTGTGGTAGAGGGGAAATGTTGGAAATTTTTAAAACTATTCTTCCTAAGAAAAAAAGTTATGGTATTGATGAAATAAGACTTCATCTTGAAATTTGTAGTAAAAAAAGATTATCAACTATGTGGATGTCAGCTATAGAAAGATTAAGTTATGTTAGAACAACCTATAAAGCCATTACTTGCATCCATAACCTACAATATATGTATATTGGTTACATATATGAATTTTTTAGATTAGCTAGATTACAACTTAAAAGAGGTGGAATTTTAATTCTACAAATTCCAAATCCTGATAATGAATCAGAAGTTAGAAAATGGAAAGTTGATCCTAGATATATTAATGCTTATTCTTCACAAACTATTGAATATCTTTTAAGATATGTAGGTTTCTTTGCAGTTGAAGTTCAACCCCATAATGATGGTAAAAACATCACGATAATAGCCACTAGGAAGCCTTATCCACAACCAATTTAATTATCTAATACTTTTAAAGTCTATCTTAAATAAAATCAAGATATGATTAAAAGTGCTTTTAGAACTCTTATTAGAGAAAAATTAGATGAATCTACTGCTGATCTTTGGACAGATACTCAGTTAGATGATTTTGCTGATGAAGAATTAAGAACTCTTCCTGCTAAGAATGTTTATAAAGAAGAGGTTTGGGAATCAAATACTGTTGTTGATAAAAGAACATATCCATTACCTACTGGAACTATTAAAGTTGAAAAAGTAGAAATAAATGATTTAAACTCAACTAATGAAGATGATTACAATGAAATTAAAGGTTGGGATACTTTTGCTGGAAATCTTTATTTACCTCAAAGAACTATTGCAGTTTATCCATTAAGACTTTCAATTAAAAAATCATTTACTCCAATTGCTGATCTTACAGAAGGTCAAGCCTTAGATATCCCAGATGCTAAAATTGAAGTTTTAGTTTTAGGTACTGTATTAAGAGCTTATTCAAAATTAATGGGATATTTTGTTGATCTTAAAAATTGGGATTATAATGCTAAACCTGATGGTATCTCCATGCAGCAAGTTCAATCTTGGATTAGGGATATAAAAACAGAATATAAAGAAATTCTTTCAGCGGTTAGGTTTGTTCCTAAACCACGATTTATTGATTTAATTGGATAATTATGAGTGGTGAATTAAACCCTTGTTTTCTTGAACAAGGAACAAATTATGAAAAAAAAGCTAGAGTCAATTCTAGTGGAGAAATTTTAATTGACAAAAGTTCATTAGCCACTTCCTCTAATCAAATTG
>Ga0247841_10003632_pt1 | contig 28059 bp, 27 predicted proteins | sample LaCruzMarch2015__2_FD_192410 | JGI IMG/M metagenome (GOLD analysis project Ga0247841, IMG submission 192410) | Freshwater microbial communities from meromictic Lake La Cruz, Castile-La Mancha, Spain - LaCruzMarch2015_18m | ecosystem: Environmental > Aquatic > Freshwater > Lake | place: Spain... | reverse complement strand
ATCCTGTTGTTGTTTCTCCTAGCTTGCTTATTATACTATTTGCTCCTGAAAATGATTTAGAATATATCCATGCACATCCAGATATGCTATTTGTTCTTTCAAAATCAAAATTTCCTTCATTTAGGAGAGTGATGTTATCATCAATTCCATCAAAATATCCTCCAGAACCGTATTTTCCAGAAGAAGAATTTATTATTGCACCATACAATATTCCATTATTTCTATAATTAGAAACATCAACAACATAACTAGAATTGTCTCCTAGTGAGCTTTGATTATCAAAATTCATCATAAACAAAAGAGAATCATTGTAAATTGTAAAATTAGTTGTGTTCCAATTATAGATTGTTGAATTAAGATTCTGCTCAGAAATTGATATATTTAACTCAACTGATGCACTTTGTGTTGAAGTTGAATTTAAGAGTGTTGGAGATATAAAATTAATTTGAGGAGAGATTGTATCTATGCCTATGTTTAATATTCTTAAATCAGTTGAATTTATACTTCCGCTTGAGTTTGTTGCAAATACTTGATAGGAATAAGTTCCATTATCAAGAATAGCTGTTGCATTTTTGCTTTGATTAATATAAAGATACCATTGCGCAGAATTGTATTTTTGAAGACTGGAAATATAATCTTGATAAGCTTCCTGATCAGTTAAACTTTTGTTCCAGACTTTAAATTCATCAATTGAACCATTAAAAAAAGCTCCACTTCCAAGATGAGTTATATCTGTAGAACCAAGTGCATAGTATTGATTAGCTGCATTATCAACAGGAGAAGACCTATCTCCTGAAGAATTAGAATAGGATTTAATTCCATTTAAAAATCCATCTAAAAGATTTGAAGTTGTATTATATCTTAAAACAACATGATTCCAAGTTCCAAAGTTAACACTCCCCAAATAAACAGCTCCTAAATTCCAGACTCTTACTTTAACAGCGCCTGTTGAGTTAATAACTTCTATATTGCTGTCTCTGTAACCTGAAGAAATATCTGTCTGCCCTAATTCGTTTACTATTATTCCAGAAGAATTTGCCTTAAACCATACAGAAAGAGTTACTTCATCTGTTGCAAAAGAACTTGAAAGACTAGGAGTTATAATGTAATCATTTACTCCGTCAAAATAAAAAGAATTTCCATATTTTCCAGAAACATAGGTAACTGATTTTGAGATTATAAAATTGTCAATCCATAATTTTTGATTTGCAGTATTTGTACCACTCCAGTCTCCAATTATTGTCTGGGATATTGTTCCAGCACCCCAGTCCATATTATAGCTTGCATGTCTCCAGGTGTTATCACAGGTTATGGATGGACTTAAAGAACCCTTTGCAGTGTAAGTGCTTCCACAACCAGTTGTTCCTGTTCCTTGAATGCAATTCCAAGCAGAACCATCATTTATTAACAATCCCCATTTAAAATTTGAACTTTCACATTTGTAATCAAAATCAATTGTTGCATTATTTTTTGGATATGTTGCTGTTGTTATGTAATTGCTGCCAGTGCCGGCTATTGTTGAAGTCATGTTTATAGAACAGCTACCTGTTGCTGCTGTTGTGCAATCTCTTATTGGAGTTGTAAATCCACCATCCCTATATGCCCAGGTCTCTGCATTGGATTCAAAAGTATGTATGGTTGTATTTGAAACTGTTCCATTTCTACTATATCTTGATAAATCAGTTATGTTAAGTACAGTGTCACCTAAATTTGAATTATTATTAAGGCTCCAGTAAAGAACAAGAGAGTCATCATAGAGAGTAAAATTAGTTCCATTCCAGTTATAAATTAATGAACCCAAGCTTGGCTCAGTTATTGACAAATTAATTTCAATTGATGTGTTTGTTGTTGAAGTTTGGTTTGAGGGTGTTGGAGAAATAAAATTAATTAAAGGACTTGCAAAAATAAAAGTAATTGAAAGTAAAACTAGCGCTAATACGATAAATAAACCTCTTTTTATTTTCATTATTCTATTTTTAACTCCTTTTTTATTTTTAAAACTTCCTCAGCTTCTTTTATTTTCTTAATGGCATTTGAATAAAACGAAGAAACAGCTGGCTGGGAAATATTGAGCTTTTTTGCTATGTCCAACTGAGTCATATTCTTGCTTTTCAATCTTAGAATCTCTATCTCTTTTTCAGTTAGCATAATAGATATTAGTTATATAAGTTAATCAGATTATAATGGTATTTAAATGTTTTGGGTGAAAGATTACAAAATATAAACAAGAAATAACAATCTTTATAACTACTATATTTCTAATAAAATTAAGCCTTCATCGCTCAGTGGTAGAGCAACGGATTGCTAAGAGGCGTTTCACAAGTGACACACGGATTGGAAAATGGAGGAGGTTTATACTATTTTTTAGAACAATTACCACATAAACCGCTGATATCAATCTGAAAATGACAAATAGAACCATTAATCCTGTTTTTTATAAAATCTAATGAGTTGACTTGAATATGTTCAACTTTGCCACATTTTTGACAAATATAGTGACAATGGCTATTATCTTCAATAGAATAAATGGTTTTTCTATTGCAAACATAAGAATGAATTTGTCTTTTATTAACTAAATCACTTAGAAATCTGTATACTGTTGCCATTCCTATGTTTGAATCGGTCTTATTTGCTTTTGCTAATAGCTCATCTGCTGTAAAGAATGAATTAAACTTTTTAATTTCACTATTTAATATTTCTTTTTGTTTTGTTTGTCTTATTTTAATCATTTTCCTTATTGATAATGAAAATCAATTAGATATTTAAATAGTTTTAGTTTTAGATTTAAATGGAACTAATTTGGTTTTATTCATTAGTAAGTGTATTTATAGTTAGTTTAGTGTCATTTATAGGAATATTTACCCTTGGAATTAAACAAGATAAACTTAAAACAATCCTAATTTACCTTATAAGTTTTTCAGCAGGTGCATTATTTGGAGATGCTTTTATTCATCTTTTACCTGAATTAATAGAAGAGAGGGGATTCACATTAGTATCAGGAGTTTCAATACTTTCAGGAATTTTAGTATTTTTTATACTTGAAAAATTTGTTCATTGGCAACACTGCCACATGCCTGTAACCGAAAATCATGTTCATCCTTTTGCTTATATGAATCTTGTTGGTGATGGATTGCATAACTTTATTGATGGTTTAATTATTGCAGCAAGTTATCTAGTTTCTGTTCCATTAGGTTTTGCAACAACTCTAGCAGTTCTACTTCATGAGATTCCGCAGGAAATTGGAGACTTTGGAGTATTATTACATGGAGGATTTTCAAGAACAAAAGCACTTTTATTAAATTTCTTAACTGGATTAACTGCAGTTTTAGGAGTAGTTGTAGGGTTATTATTAAATAATTATTCAGATGGAATAAAATTCCTTTTTATACCTCTTGCAATCGGTGGATTTATTTATATTGCTGGAAGTGATTTGATTCCAGAACTTCATAAAGAGACAAATATTAAGCGTTCAATAATACAAATAATAACATTTGTCATAGGGATTTTGATAATGTTATCTCTTTTATTGTTAGAATAAGATAAATAGCGATTTTAGAATTTTAGTTTTCATTATTAATTTTCAGAAATCCTCCTTTTTGCTATTTTAAGATAATCCTTGTTTATCTCAAAACCAATAAACTTCCTTCCTAGTCTTTTTGCAACTATTGCAGTTGTGCCTGATCCCATAAAAGGATCTAGAACAATTCCATTTTTAGGACAACCTGATTTAATGCAAAATTCAGGGAGAGTTTTTGGAAACATTGCAATATGTTCCTCTCTACTTGGTTCTAAAGGAAACATTATGCAATCTCCGGGATTTTTCCCTTTTGGATTTGCTCCGCCTTTATCTCTATAAGGTATTCTTACAGAATCTAAATTAAAGTAATAATTTTTAGTTTTTACAAAAAAGAAAATTGATTCTGATGTTGTATTTAATCTGTCATTTACACCTACAGGCATAGAACTACCAAAAGATTCTTTTGTTTTATAATTCCAAACCTGCTTAATCCATGAAATATCATTTCTAAGTATTAATCCAAGTTCATCTTGACATTTTATTGCAACTCTAAATGGAATCAATAATCTTTGCTTTGCTTGTAGCCATTTGTTAGTATTACCTAGTTTCTTAAAATAAGAATCACCTAAATTAAGCCAGATTGTTCCTGTTGGTTTTATAACTCTTTTACACTCTTTCATTATTTCAACTATTTTATTAATAAAATCTTCTGGATTCTTTTCAAGTCCAATTTGTTCTTTAACATTATAATCTCTTAAATTCCAATAAGGTGGACTTGTAACAATACAGTCAATAGAATTATCGGGTAGTTTTTTCAAACCTTCTAAAACATCAATCTGATGCACTTTATTTATTTGCATCATTTTTCTTTGCCTCCTCAGAAATTTTTATTAAAATCATGATCCATTGAGGCAATTCTAATCTCTTCTCAATATCATCCTTATAATTTTTTTCTCCATTAGATTGGGAATTTTCGTTTTGCATGGAAAATCCATAAAATCCTTTCTTAAATATTCCCAGAGTTAATTTTGGGTACTTAATTGAGTACCCAAATGAGTACCCAATTTTACCCCTGGCTCTATTTATAGCTCCTATTAATCAACCTTCCATGAAAAATAATTGTATTGTATGCAGAAAAGAAATAGCAGACGAAGGTGAAGTCTGCCAGTCTTGTTTTCAGTTTCTTAAGTGGAAATACAAGAAAAAGTATCAAGAAAAGATAATGGATTTTAAGAAATTAGAAAACAAAGACTCCGGCTCAATTAAATTCAGGAGGAAAAAATGAAACAAAAACATCTAGCACTGATTGGTTTAGTGTTCTTTGTAACAGTAATCGCTGTACAATTTGTTCTAGCTGTTGACTTTAATCAGCCAATATCTACACAGGATAAGGCAACATTTGATCAGATACTTACGCCTGTAATGAAAATCTATAATATGGCTAAGTATATTTCAACAGCTATTGCAGTAGTTATTCTATTATTTGCAGGAATCGGCTTTATAACTTCTGCTGGAAATCCTGGAAAGAGAGAACAGGCAAAGAACATTGCTATGTATGTTATCATAGGACTTGTCATAATTTGGGCAGCTCCTTTGGTAGTTAACTTTATTGTAGGTTAGCATGGCAAAATATCTTTTATTTTGGGTGTTTGCACTGATATTCTTAGTGCAAACCCCTTTTATTTTTTCTTTGGATTGTAATTCAATTTCTTCTGCTAATTATAATACTTGTATAAATATTCTTAATTCTAACTTAACTGCACAGGAAAAAGAGGTATTAGTTTCAAACTTAGATTATAAAAATAAGTTCTTTCCAGATCATGATTATATTTTTCAAAGAAATACTAATATTAAAATAATAAATCCTCCTACAGGAGTTAAAACTTATAATGGGCAGTTTGTAAGAGATGCTTGGCTTAGTATTTTTACAACAATGCCTTCTATTATTTATAAGGATAGTTTATATGTTCCTGATAAAACAAAAGTTCTCTCAGCATTTAATTATAAAATAACTACTCCTCAAAATTATTACTCATCTTATTATCCTCAAACAAATCAAGGAGATTGCAAAAGGATTTATACTTTAATTCAAAACTATTCTGAAAATAGAGTTTATCTAAATAATATTTATCAGGGAAGCGGAAAATTAGTTGAAGTAAATGTTAATTCAGACTCTGAGATAAAGGCACAATATCAAATAAATGTAGGGTATAATATATATCATTATAGGTGGGAAAAATATTGTGCTTACAGAAGAAACGGGAAGTGTGTTTATTCTTATAGATGCAGTTATAATTATAATGAAATTCAACAAGATAGCATAAGTATTCAAGATATTCTTAAAGTAGACCATTATTCAAATAATTTAATTGGAGAAATTAAAACAATAGACTCTTATTCTGGAAATAATAGAATAAGAGCTAATTACTCAGACTCATTTTATCTTAATTTTAATGATTCTTATTTTAAATATAACAAATTTACTTATTATATTAATTATTCAAAAGAGCCTTACTATGTTTATACTTTAAGAGCCTATGATTATAATCAAGGAACTTCTAACAACCTATTAAAAAGTGGAAATGACTTAATTGTTAAGAATACAAATGGCTGTAAAATAAAAGCATTTGATTTTTTTAAGGTAATTGATAAAAATTGCACTTCTCAAAACTCAAATATTTCTATTTATGTTGAGACAGATAAATTAACTTATGATCCAAATGAAACAATACAAGTCTATATTTACCCAAGCAATGTTTCAGTAAATTTAAGCTATGGAAATCAAAGCAAGATAGCAAAAGGAAATTCGAGTTTTATTGCGGATTTGCAGAACAATAAGGTTTCTGCTGATCTAAGCGATTATCATTCTGAAAAAATAATATTTGTTAAAGATAAAGAAAAAACAAACACTATTTTCAGTCTTTCAATATTTGGAATATTGAATTATTTCTTTTATTTTGCATTAAAAAAGTGTTTTGGAGGAATAATATGAAGAAAGCTTTGTTTGGACTCTCTTTGCTATTTATTCCATTAGTAAGTGCAGAAGAAGAATGTGGTCTTTTGAATTTGTCTTCATGTTTACCTCAAAAGTTATATGATTTTTTTATAAATATTCTTAATTCACCTATTCAGCCATTGCTTACATTAACAAAGGCTTTAATGACTGAACCAATAAAACTAGAAGCGTTTGTTTCTTTATGGGCGATAATACTTTATGTTTTATCAATATTTTATGGACTTTTAATGCTTTATTCAGGATTTAATTTTATGATCTCTGGCTACGATGTTGTAAAAAGAACAAAAGCAAAAGAATATTTTAGAAATATCTTTATTATGATTGTTTTAGTTCAAGCTTCATATTTTATTTATTCGGCAGTCATTGATGTAAATAGTTTACTAACTGCAGGAGTTGTTAGTTTAGTTGATCAAAAGTTCTTTCTAATAACAGCAGATAATATTGTAAACATCGGCTTGCAGTTTCTATTTGCACTTCTTTATGTTTCTACACTTTTACTCACTGTAATAATGCTCACATTTAGGTATATTCTAGTTGCAGCAGGAGTTGTTTTTGTTCCAATAGGAATATTTCTTTATTTTATACCGCCTGTTAATCATTATGGGAAACTTATTCTTAATTTTCTTGGAACTTGCATTTTTATAACATTCTTTGATTCATTAATCCTATTAGTATGCTCTAAATTAATTGACATTCCTATATTTCAGAATTTTAAGATTCTCGTCATGATTACTGCATTTGCTATTGTCAATTTTATTATGTTTTATTTTATCATATTTTCTGCTTTAAAATCAGCAGTTAAAACTGGAGAGAAGACCGCAGGAATAGCCATTGCAGTTGGAAAATATTTTATATGAGCTACCAAATTCCACAACAATTAGAGTACAAAGAGAAAATAATGTTTGGTTTGACCTTTAAGCAATTATCCTATGGATTTGTATTTGGAATACTTGCATTGTTATTTTTTAAAGGCATATCTAATAGTTACATAAAATTCACATTAATGTTTATATCTTCAGGGTTTGGAATCTCATTTATGTTTCTTAATTTGGATACTTTGATAAAAAATTATAGGGTATATCTAAAATATCGAAAACTATCAAAGGGGGATTATAAACTTAAAAGATTTATAGGCGTAAAAGATATAGACAAGGATCTTATAATTTTATCAGGAAACAAAAAGGTATCTGTTTTAAAAATTCAGCCTATTAATTTCAGCATAAAGCCAAAGAATGAAAGAGAAGCTATAATGTTTTCATTTCAGAGATTTCTTAATTCCCTAGATTTTCCAACTCAGATTTTAATGAAAACTGAAAGTATCAAACTTAATAGTTACCTTGATAATCTTAAATCAAAAATACAAGATGAAAATTTTATGAATATTTTTGAAAGTTATAAAAAACATCTCGAAGAAGTTATTTCAACAAAAAAGATAATGAATAGAGTTTTCTATATTATAATTCCGGAATCAGGGGATATTGAAATTCAAACTGAAATTTGCATTGAAAGATTGCATGCATTAAATATGAAAGTTGAAAGACTTAATTCAATAGAATTAAAGAAACTTTTAATAAATCATTTTTCAGGTGATGGAAAAGGAAAAGATATAAGGGATGCAATGTCCCCTGAGAATATAGAAAATAACTCAGATCATTTAGAAATTTATAGGTTAGAAGAAGATAAAAAATCAAAAGAAGGTAAGAAAATTAAGGTTGATCAAAGATTTTATAGAACAATTTATGCAAATGGTTATCCAAGAAATGTTGAACCTGGATTTTTAGACAAGATTGTTAGTTCTCTTGCAGATTTTGATTTAAGCATTTATATAAAACCTTATCCTATAGAAAATATGCTTGTAGACCTGACAAGAGAACTTCAAAAACAACAGGCAGACCTCTATTCAATGAAAATGAAAGGAATATTTAATCCTTCTTTAGAAATTCAATATAGCGATACAAGGGGGACACTCGAAAATTTACAAAAAGGAGAAGAAAGATTGTTTAATGTAAGCTTATATATTAATTGTAAGGCAGACTCAATAAAAGAACTGGATTTACTTACTAAAAAAATAGAATCTGAATTAAATAGTTTAATGATTCTTCCGAGAACAGCTAGATTAAGAATGCTCCAAGGATTTAAGGCTACAGCTCCGTTAGGAATTGATGAACTAAATATTAATCGAAACATAACAACCGATGCTCTTTCAGCCTTTTTTCCATTTACAAGCCAATTCTTACAAGTTGATAATAGCGGGATTTGGTTAGGACTCAATAAGAACAATATTCCTATAATAAAAGATATTTTCAAGCTCCCAAACCCAAATGGGCTTGTTCTGGCACAATCTGGAGGAGGAAAGTCTTATTTTTGCAAGCTTCTTATTACAAGATATTTACTTAATGGAACAAAGGTTATGGTAATTGATCCCCAAGGAGAGTATAGGGGTTTAATTGATAAATTCAATGGGCAGAGAATAGACCTTTCAAGAGATTCTGATACTATGATTAATCCATTTGATTTAATGGGGCATGATTATGCTGAAAAGAGGCTTGCTTTAATGGATTTAATGCAAGTAATGCTCGGAAAACTAACAGATCCTCAAAAGTCTATAATTGATAAAGCAATTTCTCAAGCATATAAAAATAAGGGAATAAATAAAGATCCTAGCACATGGAATAATGAACCTCCGATTTTAGGAGATTTACTCAAAGTTCTAAGGCAAATGGAAACAAAGGCGGTTCAAATAGAAAAACCAACATTACAAAGCCTAACAAATAGACTTGAGATGTATGTTGATGGTGTTTTTAGTTTTATGAATAAGCACACAAATATTGATTTTGATAATAAGTTTGTTTGTTTTGATATTGGAAACTTACCCAAACAAGTAAAACCTGCAATTATGTTTCTAGTCTTAGATTATGTTTATATGAAAATGAGATCTAATTTAGATAGAAAATTACTTCTTATTGATGAGTCCTGGTCATTACTTTCAAGAACAGAAGATGCAGGTTATATCTTTGAAATAGTTAAGACTTGTAGAAAATTTAACATGGGCTTACTTTTAATTAATCAGGAAGTTGAAGGATTGTTTGCAAGTCAAGCAGGAAAATCAATTCTAGCAAATTCAGCATATACAATGTTAATGAGACAAAAGCCTGCTGTAATTGATAATATCTGCAAGACTTTTAATTTAAGCCAATCTGAAAAACAGCATCTTTTAACTGCGGCTGTTGGAGAAGGGCTTTTAATAATGGAAGATGATCATAGTAAAATAAAAGTTATTGCATCACCAGAAGAACATAAACTAATTACAACTAATCCAGATGAATTAAATCAAGATAAAGATAAAGAGAAATCAAAACCTACAATTGTTAAAAAAGGAAAAACTATTACAATTAATGTTGATTCTAGTATTGGTTTTTTCAAATACAATAATATAAGCAAAGATGAAAGAGATCACTTGCTAAAATTAGGATATAAAATATCAGAACATAAAAGCATTCTAACAAACAAAAAAGAAAAATATCTTTTAAGACCTAGGTCAAATGAAGGAATTCCACATTTCTTTTTAGTTCAAGATATAAAAAGATTTTTAGAAAAGAATAAAATTCCAGTTCAAATTTATCAAACTGTAAAACCGGATTTAGTTTTTGAAGTAAATAAGAAAAAATATGCCATTGAAGTTGAAACGGGCATTGCTCTTACACATCATAAAAAACTATTACTTGAAAAAATAAAAAATTTGAATCAAGAGTATAAAGATAACTGGTTCTTTGCTGTAACTGATAGAAAAATAGCATCAAAATACTCAAAGTTAGGTAAAACGACTGAACAAAGATATTTATTCAATATCCTAGAAAAACTCATAAAAAATAGTAAAAAAGTCACTTAGCTTTTTAGCCTATTTTTTAGTTTTATATAATATAAAATCATCTGAAAATATGAAAAAGTCACGAACAATAATAAGGTCATAAAAATGAAGTGACTTTTGAATCATTTCGTTGTATCTTTTTACATAAATTCATAGTTAAGTTAAAACTATTTGCCCATTTAGAATAAGCACACCATCCTTGTAAACTTTCTGAAAGCTGATTCATACTAATATCTCCTTTATTGTATTTGTTTATCTTTGAAATTATCTTTCTTATATTTCTCTTTCTCAATAATCTGAAATGATAAAAATTTCTAAATCCAACAAAATCTATTCCTCTTGAAAGAGGAATTACTTTGGATTTATCCTTATGAAGTTCAAGTTTTAATTCATTTCTTAAAAATTCATTTATTTGATTTTTCCAAGTTTCAAGTTGTTGCATTGATCTATGTAAAATAACAAAATCATCAACATATCTTATATAATATTTTGCTTTCAATTCATGTTTAACAAAATAATCTAACTTATTTAAATAAATATTAGCAAAAAACTGGGATGTTAGGTTTCCAAGAGGCATCCCTTTAACAAAAAATCTTTCGCCCCCCCCCCCAATCGCGCGATTTTTCAATATCTTATTAATAAGACCCAAAACCTTTTCATCTTGAATTTTATTTTTTATTAGTTTCATTAAAACATCGTGATCAACTTCTTGAAAGTAATGCTTTATATCGGCTTTGAAACAATATCCTTTTATTTGATTATTATTAAACCATCCTTTTATTTTTCCATTTCTAGAAACCTTTCTTTTAAATTCATTAAATCTTTTTAATGCAAACAAATTTCCTTTACCTTTCCTATTTGCACAAGAATCATTAATAAAAGTTTTATCGAAAATAGGCTCTATTACTCTTACTAATGCATGGTGAATAATTCTGTCTCTAAAAGCAGATTTTGATATTGTTCTTGTCTTAGGATCTCTTAAAATAAAAGTTACTAGGGGTTTTGGTAAATATGTTTGATTTGTTAATTCCTCTTGAAGTTTAAACAAATTTCCAATAACATCTTTCTCAAATTCTATGACATAAGGTTTTTTAGTTTTTCCTTTTTTTGCTTTCCTATAAGCACAAATTAAATTGCTCATATTATAAACTTCTGAATAGAGATTATTGTATGTTTTAACCATTTTAATATTATTTAATTTATATATAAAATCTGAATTTTATAAAAATCCTAGCCATAATGTGAGCTATTCGACCATCGTCGTTCGAGTTAGCCAAGTCCTCATTGTTGGAGTTCAAGTCCAAGTTCCTGTTCAAGTAGAGCCTAGAAACGCCCGAACTTTGTAGCTAATTAATTGAAAGTAAATCACCATCACTTCATATTTCAGTTTCCTAAGAAATTTACTTAATGTTGTAATTGAATTTAATGACTTCCTTTTTAGAAAGTACTATTGATTAGCGTGTAGCCCAGCCATCTTTAATGGCTAGGAATTTTATCAAGAAATGAGTCCCTTTAAAGATTATTGTGTTTTAAAAATAGTATTTATTCACTAGGCTTTTTTTGCGTGGCTTCGCCACTCTTTACAACCACTACCCGACCATCGCCGATCGAGTCCGCCAAGTCCTCATTGTCGGAGCTCAAGTCCAAGTCCCTGAGCAAGTAGAGCCTAGAAACGCCCTTTTGTCTAGCATACCAAGTTCTAGAACCATTAGAATCAAATCTAGGTAAACCTAACTCATCAACTTGAGAGAATCTTTTACCATGATAGCTTCCTGCTAATCTTTCATCATGAACTGCTTTAAAATCATTTCTAGCAACAATACCAAGACCATATCCTTTACTATCTCCCTCTAAAGGTACAACATCAAATCCAGTTACCATTACAGGTAATTCTAATTTTCCATTTGCTCTTTCTACTTCTTCAGTAATTCTTTTTATTAAAGTCAAATTTCTTGAATTAGAATCGTCTGTTGTTCTTAAAACAAATGCAGGTGTATCAGTATAATGTCTATCTTTAACCATACCCATTATTTCAGGTCTTGATAAATCTCTTAAATTTGCAACTCTTATTCCATAAGGTCTTAAAAGAGTATCAATTCTTGCTGCAATAAAAGGATTAGAACCTCTCAAAGTTTGTGTATCTCCTTGATAATCATTCCATCCAAGATTCATTCCACTAAGCGATTTATAAACTGCTTCTGCATCTGCACCTTCTACAAATGCTGGAATAACTTCTGGTTTTTGCCATTGAAAATTTTGTAATATTGTTTCCATTTTTATTTTCCTCTTAAAATTGCATCTGCCCTCATAAATCTTTCTTGAACTTCAGCTATCTGTCTTTCTCTTTCAGTTTGAAGTTTTGCTAAATGTTCATTCAAAAAATTTTGCGACAAGCCTTCGGCTTCATTTACAACCACTACCCGACCACCGTCGTCCGAGCTAGCCAAGACCCCACTGTCGGAGCCCAAGCCCAAGCCCCTGCCCAAGAAGAGCCCCGAAACGCCCTGTTCTCTTGCATAAAAAGTTCTATTTCCATTATCTTCAAAAATTGGAACTCCTCTTTCATCAGTTCTTGAAAATCTTCTTTGATTATTCTTATAAGAAAATTCAGGTACACTAATAACTTCTGCTTCATCTGTAATTACAAAAGAAAGTCCATATGCTGAATTCTTATCTTCTTTTAAACTTAAACCTTTTAATGAAATTCTTGCAGGATTATCAGAATCAATTTTTCCAATTCTTCTATTAACTTGTTCTGCTAAATTTTTTGCAATATAACCATTTGGCTTATGAGAATCTCCTTTACTTCTTAAAACTAATCCAGCATCTTCATAAGTTCCTCTAAAATGATCAGGGTTAATTCCTACAGCCAATTCTAGTTCAGATGGAGTTGCTAATCTTAAAGATTTTCCTAATTCCACAACTGCAAAAGGATTAGAACCTTTTACAATCCCCTTAGAATATGATAAAACTCCAAGAGTTTTTTTAGCTTTTTCTCCATAAGACTTTATTCCTTCTTGATAAGCATTAAATACTTCCTCTCCATTTAACATAGTTAATACTGGAAAAGAAAAATTCCTAGGTACTAATTGTATTCCATTAGCTTCATTTGCCATGATTAATTAGAGAAAATGGGTATTTATAAACTTTTCTATATTGTTACTACTAAGTAGTTTATATATTATAATTATGAGATTTGACAAAAATATTTCTATATAGCTCTTACTCCTCATAAAAAAATATTACTAGAAAAAATAAAAAATTTGAATCAAGAATACAAAGACAACTGGTTTTTTGTTGTTACTGATAGGAAAATTGCTTCAAAATATTCTAAATTAGGTAAAACGACTGAACAAAGATATTTATTCAATATCCTAAAAAAACTCATAAAAAATAGTAAAAAAGTCACTATAAGAATTAGAGTTTCAAGGTAAAGGAGACCTATTTTATCATTCAATCCTTTTCATATTATTTCTGTCTCTTAATATCTCTCTTAAACATCTCTTCCTTTAAAACCATAACCTGCCTGTCTATATCTCTTATATATTCTTCATAATTTTTTAATTTTATCCTATATTCTGTTTCAGATATTTTTTTCTTTTTAAAATAACTTTCTTGCATTTCTTTGATTAACCCATTTATTGCTTTTTTTTGTATAATCAAATTATTTAACTTCATTCTCATTCTTAATTTTGTCAATGTAGTCCAGAAAACCAGCAATAGAAATAAAACAATACTCCCAATAATTACTATTTTTAGTCCATTTTGAATAAAAAAATCCTTGACTGTTCTTGTTGTAGCTAAATAAACTGCATTAACAGCTGTCTGGCTTGATTGTATTTCTGAAATTCTGTCATATCCTTTTTTAATCAGAGTTAAGGTATCTTCAAATCTCTCTTCATTAAAAGAAAGAATAATTTGATTGTAATCATCTTGCATTTCAGAAAGATTAGCTTGTTTTTCTGCATTTGCATAATTTTTCATAAAAACTTTTAATTCATCGTTAGCTTCAAGAGCGGTTTTTTTGATTGAACTTATTTTTGAAGCATATTCAATTACCAGTTTGTAATCTGCTCTGCTGGCTTTTTCTTCCAAAGCAAGTTGTGCTGAATAAAGTTGAGATGCCTCTTGATAAGTTTCATTTACCCTTAAAATGCTTATGTTTTTTGATAACATTTCAGAAATATCTTTTTGTGCCTGATTCAATAATTCTTTTGCCTGAATTGATTCATTGCTAGGTGTTGTGTTTAAAGCAAAAGAAGTTGAAATTAATAATAGAAATACAATGATTATCATTATTGAAAATATTCCAACATTATAACATATCTTTTCTTTCTTCATCTTCATTCTCCTTTAGGAATTTTTAATGATATTCCAAAACCCCTCACAGCTTTTTTAGTTTCAAGAGTTGCAAATTTTTCTTCAATCTCTGCTAATCGTTTGTTAAAGCTTTCCATTTTAAACTCATAGGTTCTTGTCTCAAGCTTTTTCTTTTTCATATAATCTTCCTGCATTTCTTTAATCATGCTTATTATTTTTTCTTTTTCAATTTTAAGCCTTTTTGTTTTTGATGTGAATCTTAACATTTGTGTTCTTTGGGTTTCCAATTCAATCATCTCTTCTACAACATTTGAAAGCTTTTTATTGTATTCTTTTATAGCTGTTTCATACTCAGACATGCTCATCTTTTTTTCCTTGAAACATTGGTTTTGAACAACTTTTATTAATTCATTAAGTATTTTTTCCTCTTCTTTTAATTCTCTTATCCTCTTTTTTATGACTCTTAATTTATTTAAATTATAAGCTCCAAATGAAAAAATAACTAGGAAAAAAGCACCTAAACCTATTTCTTTTGGATATTGTTTAAGATAATAGCTTAATTTTCCAAATTCTCCTTTTACTTCCAATGCATAAGTTAGCTGGGAATCTTTTATTCTTTTATAAGCTTGTTCAAATTCCCTTCTATCTATTGAAAGCTGGGCAAGTTCTAACAATCTTTTGGATTCAGAAACATCAATCCCTTTTTCTTCAGCAGATTTAATCAAAAAACTCAATTCTTCTATTATTTTCTTTGAATCCAAAGCATATCCAACCTGCGTGTTTATCAAATTATAATTATCTCTTATAGCTTCAAGGTCAAATATTTTTAATGCTTCTTCTGACTGGTTTAACAATAGATTTAATGAACCAGAAGATAAGTTTGCTTCATTTAATTGACTGATTAATTCTTTTGATTTATTTAAAAGTTCATTAGAATTTTGAAGGCTTAATTCATGAATTTCTAATGTTATTTTTTTAGAATCAGTATAATCAGATGCTCCTTTCTTTCCCTTCATTGTTATTGTTAATTCTTGTTTTCCTAACTCTATGTAGGTTGGAGAGGTAATAGTTAATACTATTATTGCTTTTTGTCCTACCCCTAATTCAGAAAGTGTTTTTGGAGCAATATCAATATATTTTGAGATTTTTCCAGAAACAGAAAAACTCAGGTCTTTTAATGATTCATTATAATCTTTATTTTCAAATATAATTTTAACTTCATTCTGCTTTCCTCTTACCAACTGATATTCAGCAGAAGATGCAACTGTCACTGGACTTGCAGTTCCGCCCCCACCACCGCCCCCTCCGCCTGAAGAACCAGAACTAGAAGTAGTTGATGGAGCAACACAATCAGGGTCAACACCAATACCACAAGCAGAAACACAAATGCCATCAATAGTATCATAACATAAAAACTGAATTGAAACAGTTTCATTTAGAAGATTATATCCTCCTGAATTATTTATTAAAGAGAAATTCCCCGAATTATTTTTATAACCATATGAATATATTGTGATGTTAAATGTTCCTTTTGGCATTGAGGCAAGATTAGAGCTTGTTAATCCTATTGTAAGATTATTGTATTGCCTTGATGAGGTATTTAAGAGTTCATAAAAATTTGTTTCATTTCCTTCTAAAATTCTTTGGGATATTGCAGAAGGCAATGTCCAATTAAAACTAACATTATGGGCTGTTGTATTAATAGAGTTAGAAGCATCATAACCTAAATTTCTTAAATATGCTTTTAATGAAAAATTACCAGTAGTTAGATAAACATATGTAGGGGGATATGTTGCAATCTCCTGATAAAGCAAAGGATTTGGAGGAGCAATTATCAGAGTAGATGAAACACTTGCAGCTCTATTCCCTCTGACACTATCATTTATAGAAGATGTTATTGTTATTAAGGGTGTTTCTGTGAAAGGTGAAGTTGTTGATGGGAAAGAGGCATTTATGCTAAATGTTTGATTTGATGAGGCTGTTACTGTAATTGGACTTGTATATTGAAAAACTCTATTTCCTGTTGCCCAATTACTTGAATCTGCAAGTAAATTTGTATAAGTAGAACTAAACCCTCCATATCCTGTTGTAAAACTAATAGTGCAATTATTATTTAAATAAGCAATATCTCCAGTATTAATCAAAGTTATATTTCCTACAAACTTATCTTCATAAAAACCAACAACTTCGTCTAAAGAAGAAGGAGAAACACTCCATGTGCAGTCCCAGAAACTCTGCAAAGTGTAATTATTGCCAAAACTAGAATCTCCTGTTGTATCATTTACCATAATTCTGAAAGTTATATTATCCTGATAAGAAGGCAATGTAAAGCTTGCATTAACCATAGTATAATAATTTTTAGAAGTTAAATTTATCATTGAAACATTATTCCAAGTGCTTCCAGAAGTTGAATTTTTCCATTGCAGTATTGCTGAATCAAAATTATTATCTGTATCTGAGATATTTGCAGTTATAGAAATATTAACACCAGGATCTAAATCATCAGTTGAATTAGGAGTATAAGATACAGAGACAATAGTGGGAGCAGTATTTCCTTTTATTGTTCTTGTTTCAGTGTGATTTGAATTTCCAGCATAATCAGAAACAGATACATTATAAGTATAAGTTTGCCCCACAACTAATCCTGATTTAGTATAAGTGAATACCCAGTTCCCACTACCCAAATTATGTAAACTTTCATTGCTTGAATTAAATGAGGTTAAAGCTCCATTCCAGTTCCAAGTTACATTTTTCAAATTTTCTTCAGTTATTGAAACATTAATAACAAAACTCCCCGAAGCACCTGAATTATTTTCAGGAGTTGGACTTGCAAAGTTTAACAAAGGATAAGTTGTGTCAAGATAAGTATAATCTATTGTTGCATTAAATAGATAAGGGGTATAATTTTGGTTTTCTGTAAAAAATGTTGCTTTATACTGAAAATAAGTTGCATTAGCTAAAGATGTAAGAGAAATATAACTAGCATTGGTGTAAACTGCAGACCAATTTGAATTAGAACAATTTGCAAGAGAACAAGCCCTCATTTGCAAAGTCAAGTTCAAAGCGCCAGTTACATTGGTATTTCCACTATCAACTAATATACCATACAAATCAGAGCCACTTTGATAAGTAACTGCCGAAGCAAATTGCAAATTTATTATAGCCAAAAAAATAATAAGAAAGATTAAAATAAATGGACTATTTCTAATTGCAGCCACTTTTCCTTTAAAAGATAATAAAATTTTATTCATTTCTTTATGCAACATTTTTAAAATACCTCTCGTATAAACTTTTTTTCAGAGCATAGGAATTAGCATAAGACATATAAGACTCCCATGAATTAAATGATTCCATTAACTTATCAAAAACAAAAGGTTTTTGAAGATGTCTATAAATTAAAACCTCATTCTTTAGAGTGGGGTCATAATTTAATGGTTTTAATTTTTGATTCTCTGAAATGTTCTGCATTTCAGAAGTGTCAAGAACAACCGGAGTATTTGAGTCCTCACAATCAAAATTAATAATGCCCGAGTCATATTTTTTGAGCTTTCTTTTTACATTTTTTAGAAATCTTTTAACAGTGCTTTTTCTAACTAATCTGTAGTTGTTGAAAATTCTATAACCGAGAAAATCAATTCCTGATGTAATTGGAAAGATATTTGCTTTTTTTGGATGTAGTGTTAGTCTCATTGAAGCAAAAAATAATATTACTTTTTCTTTTATTTTATGAAGCTCTTGTTTTGATTCATGTAGTATTATAAAATCGTCCATGTAACGAATATAATATTTTATTTTCAGCTCATATTTTACATATTCATCTAATTTGTTAAGGTAAATATTTGCAAATAGCTGTGAAGTTAAATTGCCAATTGGAATTCCTTTTTGTTCTCCAGAATCAGAAGAAGTTGAGTTTTCTGATTCTGAACTATCTATTATTTTATCTAACAATTGCAAGAGTTTTTTATCTGCTATTTTTTCTCTAATAAGTTGTTTTAGAATTTCATGATTTACACTTGGAAAATATTTTGAAACATCACATTTTAATACATAACAATTATGGTTAGATTCTCTTATGAATTTTTGAATTCTGTCTGCTCCAGTATGCGTTCCTTTTCCTTTTCTGCAAGCATAAGAATCATAAATAAATTTCTTTTCAAATATTGACACAATCACAGAGCAGATAGCATGATGAACAATTCTATCCCTAAAAGGCAATGCAGAAATTTTTCTTTCTTTTGGCTCAAAAATAATGAAATTTCTGTATTTTCCAGTTTTGTAAGTCTGATTTTTTAATTTTCGTTGTAGTTTAAGTAATTCATTTTCTAGGTTATAAATAAACCTAAGAACTTCTGGTGAGTCACATTTGCCTCTTCTTGCTTTTAAGTAAGCATTATAAAGATTTTCAAATTCACAAACTTTCTGAAATAAATTTTTATAGGTTTTCATGTTATCTTTTTTTAAAACCAGCAGGGTTCAATCAGCATTTGCTTCATCTTACTAACCGCTGATTTTTTATTTTAATATTCAGCTCTTCAGCTTGGATTTGGATTGATGTAGTTCTCTTGCACTGTTTATCATCTCCGTAAAGACAATGAATCTGGCTTTGGGAACTTTTGCAGCAACGGAAACCAATGTTGTTGTTCGTATTCGAGGGGGCATTATTCAGATTCGCGCAAAAAGGACCATTAATAGCCCCATTATTCCAATCGCCGCCACGGATCACAGCCCGCCCGCCGCTAATCACAATCCAACCCATTCCTATTAAGGAATATTAGCGTATTTTTTATACCAACCTCCCAGCATTCTGCCTATTTCATTTATTAAGCTAGAGCCGTATTCATATTGATCAAAACTAATAAATTGCAAATCTCTGGATAGCCTGAAAAAAATTCTTAGTTTATCTAATTCAATAATTGCTTTTTGTAATGATTGTTTTTTGTCAAAATCATTATTTGATTGTATAATACTTTCCAAAAAATTTAATGAAGTATTTTCTATTTTTTGTGCCATTGTGTATTTTTCTGATTTAGGAAATTTATTCAATAATGTATGAAGCCATTTGATAAATTCATATGTCTTATGGAAAATTTTCATATCTTCTATCATGTAAAGAGCCTCCAATTCAGGTAAAACTTGAGAAAAGTCATTCGCCCCCCCCCCCTCAAAAAATCTAGGCTGTTTAGCTATTTCTATTATTTTTTCTCCTCTTTTCATTTCCAGTATCATTTTCTCTTTTTTCATGCATTAACCTCTAAATTCATTTTTTTTCTTTTTTTCTTTAACTTTTCAGGAGCATCTAAAAAATTATCATCACTAACAATACTCTCTCCTGTTTCTTGTTCCAATTCAATCCTTGCAATTTTTGCAATATTTCCACCTTTATTAGAAACCTCTAAATGTTCATTAAAAGTATTTGGATTTTGAGTTCTTTCAATTTCTGTTGTTGAAGCTTCTCCTAACATTGAGAATATTAATTCTAAATCAGTCATATGATCTCTTAAATTTTCATTTTTTAATCCCTTAAACTTTTTATACTCAACAGGAGACATTCCAAAAGTAGCTTTAGAAATCTCAGCGGTTAAAATCGCAAAATCTTTATCTTCTTCAATACCCCTTTTCTTCCATTCATCTGTAAGATCTTGTCTTACTGCAATGCCTCTAAGTCGTTTATCTACCCATTCTTTAGAGTAACCTTTTAATTCATAAAGTTTCTTCATTCTTTCCTGAGCAAGTTCAGGATTTTCAATTTCTTGTACTCTTTCATAACCCACTCTAGCCAGCCATCTCTTGAATGGTTCTGCTTTTTTAGAAGGAATTGACTGGATTATCCTAAAAATGCCTTCTGTATCTGCACAATCTGTTTCTCTTAACTTACCATCTTCTGCTATAAGTTTCAACTGGTGACAAAATGTCACCACTTCACTTCCTTCTTCCCTTAATCTTTGAATTAGCTTATTCCAATATTTTCTAGGGTCCTCGCTATCAGTCAATACTCCAACAATATCCACAACTGAAAAAAACCATTTATCACCAACTAATTTTCTTCTTATCTTTTTACCACTAAAAATTGCTATACGAGTATCACTTTCTTTTTTCTTATCCATCATTCTTCTTCCTCTTTTTTGTTTTTCACCATTTTTTATCTCTAAATTCTTTTTCCTCTCAATTTTTTTCGTGCCCGCCTTCGGGCAGTCTTTTCAACCAGATTACTTCAATCTCCCTTGGAGTTGAAGTTCCCAAAAATCGCTTTGCGATTTTTTAGGATTCAGATTCCAGTCACCAAATTAACTACTGCAGCAACGGAAACCAATGACGTAGTACGCAAACGAGGGGGCATTACGCAGATACGCGCAAAAAGGACCAGCAACAGCCCCATAATTCCAAACGCCGCCACGGAGCACAGCCATTCCCAAGCTATCAGCTGGAAAATAAACTCCATCATTTCCATATTTTAAAGTTGTAGCATCAGTTCCCGTCTGCCAACCAGCTCCATTGAAATAATACCAATTAGCACCGCTGCCAGGATTAGTTACATCAACAGTATTATTTGTCCATTCCCAAACATTTCCAACCATATCATAAACACCTTCTGCTGATTTGCAGTTTGTTTTATTTCCAGTATCACAAGCAGCTCCTCCTGCATACGAGCCTGAACAAGCAGAATTAGTATTACAAAAATTAGGTGAAGCAGACAAATCAGTAGGTAAATAATATACTTGCCCATTAATATTCGCAGCAGCAAGCCATTCTTCATCTGTGCATAAATGCTTGCCTGCATTAGTGCATGCTATCCTTGCTGAATTTGCAGAAACACTAACCCAAGGAATAACTCCTGGTTGTGAAATCGCTTGCATTGTTCCAGGAGCATCTCTATTAGCAATATCAGCATCATTTCCCATTAGAGTTGAAGTCGCAGAAGGCATGCTTGCTTCGTATTGGTCAATGCAATAACCATTCAGCTTATTAATGAACGACATATTTTGCGGACATTGAATTCTTTGGTATGTCCAGCTTAAATTATTCAGAGAAACATTAGAGCCTGTATTAAAAATCTGGCTTGTATAAGTTCCGTTATTATAAGAAAGATTAATTTGAACTACCCCCGCACCAACACTCGCATTATAAAGAGTATTATTATAAGTTCCTAAATCAAAATTAGATTGTGATTTGTCAATGAATGTCGAAGCATAAACTAAAGAGATAACTGAAAATATAATTATTAAAGTAATTACTAAAATGCATTTATTTAATCTTACCATTTTTTCATCCTCTTTTTTTCTTTTCATTTCTTCTTCTTTTAATTATCCTTAAGCATTACTCTAATTTTTGAATTTAAATAATTTTTTAACATCATTAATTTTTATTTTACAACAAACTCCTTTTTTATGTTAATATCCAAATCCAACACAGAAAATAATAATTCATAATTTCCTGTTTTATTAAATTTATAATTAATTAGATCACGAATCGGTATAGAATATCCAGAATCAGATTTAATTTTATGAATATCTTTTAGATTAAATGTTTTTGCTATCAATGGTTGATTATTTCTTGTCAAGAGTAAAACCCCGTAAGAACTCTCATTTTTATTTATAATTAAATTACCCGTAATATTATCTCCAACTTTATAATTATCACTAACATTAAAAATAACATTTCCTGAAAGGCTCATGACTTTGTCAGAAACACCAGAACTCTTTGAAACAATTCCAAATAATATGTAAACAAATGCTATAAATGAAATTACAGTTATAACGTAAAGTATTGCTTCCCTTTTTTCCATAAAAATATTAAGTTTTTTGTATTTAATAAGGTTTACTTTTTCTTTTTTTGAAAAAAAAAACGGTTTAGAAACGCTTAAAAATAGCAGATTCTTCATTATTGAAAGAAAAATGGTTAAAAAAAGAGCAGATAAAAGTAATAAAAGTCTTAAGAAAAATATAAATCCAGTTAAAAAGGAGACTAATAAAATAGAAAATAAATTTCTAAAAACAGGAATCAAAGGATTTGATTATTTATTTGAAAAATCAATGGGTATTCCTGATGGAGCAGCTGTCTTAGTTGAAGGAGGTCCTGGAAGCGGAAAAACTGTTTTTTGCTTGGCGACTGTAAATGAATTATGCAAGCAAGGAAAAAAATGTTTGTATATGAGCTTTGAAGAATCAGAAGAACAGCTTTTAGGTCATATGAAAGAATTTAAGTGGAAAGCAGATGATTTTGTAAAAAAAGGATTACTAAGAGTACAAAGATTTGATGCAATAGATGTTTCAAGAAGCATAGAAGCATTATTAAGTGCTGCTAAAAAAGAATTATTAATAGATGTTGAACCAATGTTTTTTCCAGATGATTTTAAGCCAGATTTTGTTGTAATTGATTCATTGACAAGCATAGCATCTGCATTTTCAGGAGAAGAATCAAGATTCAGGATTTACATGGAACAATTATTCAGGTATTTAGAAAAAAATAAAATAACCAATTTCTTGATCAGAGAAGTTTCATCTCCTTCTCATGTTGGAACAACATTCACAGAACAAGGAGAAGCAGTTTCATTTTTGTCAGATGGCATTATTGTTTTGTATAATATTATTTATGATAGTGGAGAAAGAACTTCTGCAATTGAAATACTGAAAATGAGAGGAGTCAGTTTTAAAAAAAGAATTGTAGAAATGAAAATTATCAATGGAAAAGGACTAGAAGTAAATCCTGAAAAGATTTTAAAAAAGACAGGAGCAAATAATTTTAGTTTGACTTAGAAAAATTAAATCTTCCTTATTCTTCTTAGATAATAATAGGCTGTTATCTTTAATAGATTAATTTAAATAATCTGAATTTTTTAATATAAAAATGGTGATGCAACAATATATTGGAATTCTAGGATTGATATTTATTGGTGTTGGTTGGATACCTCAAATAATAGATATTTTAAAAACAAAAAAAAGTAATTTAAATTTAGGATTTGCCATTCTTTATACATTAGGATCATTAGCACTTACTGTTTATGCAATACTGTTGAATGATTGGATTTTTATCATTTTGAATGGATTTGCATTTTTCATGAGTGGAATTGGATTATATTATACTATTAAACCCACGAATTCTAAATCTAATAAAAGTAAAAAGAAATAATTAGCTAATCATATTATCAACTTCAATTTTATGAGTTTCAATTAGTCCATTTCCAAAGATCTCTTCAATTTTATGGGTTATTTCTCCGAGTTCATCATGATCTTTTGAAAGAAAAGCATAATAGAGATTAACATAGCCTACTGCCTTAATAACAATAACAAATCTAGAATCTTTCTTTGTAAATTCAATGAACTCCTGTATGTTTTTTTCATAAGAAGGATCTATTCTTGAAATAAAAGTATACTCAGTATATCCTATTTTTCTCATATCAATAATTGGATATGCTCTTTCTATAATCTCTTGTTTTTTCAAAGATTCTATTCTTCTAATAATATTATTAACATTAGTCTTTAGTTTATGTGCTATTTCCACAACAGGAGTTTTGGAATTATTTTTAAGAATTTTAATTATATCCCAATCAATTTTATCAAGTTGGATATTATCCATTTTCTCTTTAATGTCTATTTTAGACTTTTTTCTTGGATTTAATCTCTTAGCTAGATAAGTATAGGATCTGACTCCTTGGAAAGATAAATAGTTTTTAATATATTTTTTAAATTTAGTTATTATTTTTGTTTGAATCTCATCATACCTTCCAATGTTTTTAGTCCAGACAGAAACATAAATTTTCCACATGCTTGCATTGTGTAACATATAACAACAACTAACCTCATCAATATCAATTATTGTCTTTAGATACTCGTTAACTTTCTCTGCTTTAATTCCTCTTAAATCTAAATAAAGAGAATGTCTGTTAAGCCCTAGTTTTTGATAATCAACATTTATTGTATACTTCTTGATTATTTTTTCTTTCTCAAGTTTTGCAATTCTATAACTTACTGTTTGCTGTGGCAGTCTTACTTCTTTAGCTATCTTCGATAATGGCTGTCTGCAATCCTGCAAGAGTTCAAATAAAATTAATTTATCTTTTTCATCCATGTTCACTTCTTTTGATATTTATTGGTGGATATTTCACTTATTAAATGTTTTTGTGTATTTTCACCAACATTTCTCCAAAAGGGTTTAATTACTATCTCTATGGAGAGTTATCAATGTGATCCAATAGAAGGTGTAAAAGAGTTGATACTTACACCAACATGGAAAAGAAACCTCTAATCCCAAGAAATGTTATAGACATAGAGGGTAAAATTTTATACAACGAAAATAATCGCGCATGGAACACTATTCGATTAAGAAGCGATATTCTGAAGGAATTTAATAAATTAAAAGAAAAAAAGGCTACATTTTCTTATGAAATGATGTATTTTCGAAGTGCTGAAGAACTTGAAAAATTAGTCAGAAAAATAAAGATGAATAAAGCACCATTACCAATCCTTATGTTTTTATATGAAGATAAGGAATAGCCTCTATATTGTTAGTTATTGGGGTCTATATTTAAAGACCTCTACTCCATAAAATAGCTATCAGTTTCTAGAGGTATTTTTAAACAGAAGAGCAATTCATTTACATGGGAAGAAACATAAAAATATCTATAAGAAATGATCATTTTGATAAGTATTTGTCTTCAATTCCAAATTGGAAAATTACAGAGGAAGACAAAGTAGCCTTACCTTTATTTGTTAATGATTATCAAATAGGAAAAATTACCGGAAATCAAACAAAACCAGGTTCTATTAAGTCTATATTATGTTATGTTCGAATAGGTTTAGAGTATTTTAAAAAACCAAGTTCAGAATTAACTTCTTTGGATATTGAAAAATTGTGTGAAGAATTATTAAAAGATACTTTAAAGAAAAATATTGGAAGATGGAATACTCAACCAAAATATGCTCCTTTTTGTGAGGTTGGGAAAATCAAATTAAAAAATGCTGTTAAATCTTATTTGACATGGAAGTTAAAAGACAAAGCAAATGAGATAACTAAAATTCTAACAATCAAACCAAGACTTAAAGAGGTTACTCCTGATTATTTAGAGGAGAGCTATATTGAAAAATTATATAATGCATGCACAACAGGAGAACAAAGATACATTATTGCAGTATTATTTGATTCAGGTGCAAGAGCGGAAGAATTTCATAATATAAGAGTTGAAGATATACAACTTCCTAAAGAAGGTGAAACATTTGTTAAACTGAATCTTAAAGAAGAATATAGTAAAACCAAGGGAAGAGTTATAAGTCTTTATTGGAAATATTCGCTTGATGCAATTCGCGAATACTTAAATCAAAGAGTTAGCGAAGGTGCAAAATATGGGGATCCAATTTTAACTAAAAGTTATGGTGGAATAAGACAGTTTTTAGCAAGACTTGGTAAAAAAATCTTGAAAAGGCATATTCATTATCATCTTTTTAGGCATTCGAGTTCTACTTATTATGCTGATAAACTGAATAGGCAACAACTCTGTATAAGGTATGGTTGGAGATTTTCAAGCCCAATGCCTGACAGATATATTAACAGGAGAGGATTACATCAAGAAGAACTAGATAGAAAGTTCCAATCAACAAAACTTGAAGATTTAAAACAATTACTTGAAAGACAATCAAGAGAAAATTCTTTAATGAAGGAAAAACAATTGGAACTTGAGGTGGAGTTAAGTAAAAGGAGAAAATTTGATCCTCTCCTAAATAGGCTTCTAAATAACCCCAAAGTAACAGAATTAATTAGTAATTTAATTGAGGTATAATCTATAAGTCAGATAATTTTTATAATAATTAACTTTATAATCCTTTAATATCTCTTATTTTTATGCCTTCGTCGCAAAGTGGTATTGCAACGGATTGCTAAAAATAACAAAATTCAAAAATTTGGATTTTTGCAAACATCCGTGACCTTCGGGTCTCCCGGGTTCAATTCCCGGCGAAGGCGTTTTATATTCAAAAAACACATTCAATCCGTGTGTTACTTGTGACACACAGCTTGCTAATATAATATAAAAAAATTATATATGATTATTTTGGCCAGGCATTTCTACTCTTTTTATTGGATATTTTGATAATACAATCCATGAGCCTAGTACAAAACCTATGAAATCTAAAGCTGTTTTAAGTATCTCAATTTTATGAGAATTATAATAAGAAATATCTACGGCTAAAAAAGCGAAACATCCTACAAAATAACCCCAATTATATTTATAATTTAATCCGAAGAATTTATCTATACCTAAACAGAAAATGACTGAAAGAATTACTATCAATAAGCCCCATACAAAATGACTGCTTAAATTTTTTAAAGGAGTATAGTTTTCATGTTTTTCTGTAGGAACATTAAATCTGTCTATTAAAAAAAATATTGCAAACATCATAGCAATAACAAAGACCCAAAATTTCCAATCATAATTTACCATCTGTTTATCTTATTTTATTTTTAAATTAAAAAACGCCTTCACGGAGAATCGAACTCCGAAGTCCCGAAGGACATGGATGTTTGCAAAAACTCAATTATGAATTTTGTAATTTTTAGCAATCCATTGCTCTACCATTGAGCGATGAAGGCATAAAAATACAAGATATCTGAGGTTTTTAAAATAATCTGTTGCCTTAAAATAGCTATAATTTACCTCTAAAATTCTTCTTTTAACCATTATGTTTTGACAGATTTGTCCTTGTCAAATTGTATTTTTAAAGGCAAAATCAATCACTTTTATATGGAAGAGAATAAATCCCAAAGAATTGATAGAAAGACAAAAGTATTTGTTCTGATTGCAAAAGATGAGTTTGAGCTTGTGAAGAAGATGAACGAAAAAGCAGGCAGTATTTTTGCAAGTCAGCCTATGCAGAAAAATGATGGAAGTTGGGTGTGTTTTATCTATTATTAGGCTAAAAAATTCTAAATTATATAATTAATATCCCTATTTATTTAAATAAAATAACCTATTTTATATCATGGTAAATAAAAAAAATAAAATTCATTAAAGAATTAAAAAGAGTTGGAACAAGTTTGTCTGTGTTTCTTCCACCAAACAAATTAAATAATTTTGGCTTTGTTGAGGGAGACCTAGTAGAAGTGATATTAAGAAAAGTTAATCCAAATGATGAACAAGAAAAATTAGAATCTGCTATAATTGAACTAGCTGAGAAAAATCAATTTGATGAGTTCATGTTTTTTGGGAGAAAAGAAAATGAAGAAGAAATTAAACTATCATAATCGTGGTTTTACTGCCTGGCAAAAACCAATTTATAGGGATGACCTATCAGCTTCTTCTGGGGTCATTCCCTATAATAGTCAAAAACTAAACTTGATTTGTTTTTTGTT
>Ga0247841_10003631_pt1 | contig 28062 bp, 28 predicted proteins | sample LaCruzMarch2015__2_FD_192410 | JGI IMG/M metagenome (GOLD analysis project Ga0247841, IMG submission 192410) | Freshwater microbial communities from meromictic Lake La Cruz, Castile-La Mancha, Spain - LaCruzMarch2015_18m | ecosystem: Environmental > Aquatic > Freshwater > Lake | place: Spain... | reverse complement strand
GCCAGTAACTCTTGACAGTGCGAAACTTAAGGCAAAGTTATCTGACGGTAGTATAGTTTTTGGTGAAAGCAAAATTTCAGAAAGTAAAAAACGCATTGACCTTCTTTCAATAGTGCCGCATAAGATTAGAGTGCACAGGCCGGTTTTAGATGCAATCGGTTCTGCTGATGCTATTGTTAGCGGACCAGGTTCTTTATACACTTCAATTATTTCAAACTATCTTGTAGGCGGTGTAACAAATGCAATAAAACATTCGAAGGCAGTAAAAATTTATGTTGCCAATATTATGACACAGCCTGGTGAAAGTACCGGATATACTATTCGTGAACATATTGAAGCAATAGAAAAGCACTCTGCTGAAAATATATTTGACTATGTGCTTGCCAACAAAAGCATTATTTCAAAATCAATACTTAAGCGTTATAGCAAAAATAATTCTATCCCATTGAGCCCAAAAATTGAAAGCGGTGGTTCTTTTAGGTTTAAGGTTGTCGCTTCCGATATGTTGGTGCAGGGTAAATATATAAGGCACGATCCATTAAAACTTGCAAAAAATGTTGTTGAAATAATTAAATGTTCTCTTAGAACTTAGTCAGCCCAAGGCTATACCTCGCCAAAGGCGGGGAAAGGGTTCAACGAGAGTTAGGGTACTTGAGCCCTTCGGCAAGCTCAGGGTAAACTCCCGACGAAACGGGAAAACCTAAGGTTTTCCCTTGTAGAACGGTTTGGCGAAATCATATTAGCCAAACCAAGTATGAACGAAGTGAATACTAAGTCCACCGATAGGTGAGACGTCCGCCTCACTCGTATGAGTGAGCGAGACCTCGCCCAAGGGGCGGGCGATATTAGGAGCGGTAATGCTTAATATTTTAGTAATTACGCATGGCGAGTTTGGAAGGGAGTTAATTGCTACAGCAGAGAGTATAGTTGGTCATCAGGAAAATGTTTACTCTGTATCGTTGCAGCATACAGAAACACTTGTGGCTTTAAGTCAGAAAATAGATGAAATTGTTAAAAATTTTAATAATGGAGAAGGTGCCATTATTCTAACAGATATGTTAGGCGGCACACCGTGCAATGCTTGCTTGTCGCTCTCTACAAATAAAAAAATAGAAATAATAAGCGGGGTAAATTTGTATATGCTCATATCAGCCTTTTTGCATAGGGCAACAATGCAGAGCGATGAGTTAGCGCAAAAAATTATTGCTGATGGAATAAAAAATATTACAAATGCAAAGAAAATGTTTTTAGAAAAATTAAAAAAATAATAAGGATTTGTTATTAGCACAGGAGAGTATATGCCCGTAGTTTTCATAAGAATTGATGACCGTTTAATTCATGGCCAAGTGGTTGAAGGCTGGCTAAAAAATATGGAAGTAGATGTGGTTGCAATTGTATCTGATGAGGTTGCAAAAGATAAAATGCAACAGGTTCTTTTTGCTATGGCAGTGCCAAAAACAATAAAGGTTTCTACGCTTGCGGTTCATGCGGCGGCTGATATGGTTTTATCGGGTGCTTGTGAAAAAGAAAGAGTTTTTATGCTTTTTTCAAACCCACAGGATGTTTTACGTTTTTTAAAGCGTGGGGTAAGCGTACACTCTGTTAATGTTGGCGGTATGCATTTTACTGAAGGCAAAAGACAAATATTAAAAAATGTTTCAGTTGATAAGGATGATGTTGACGCGTTGCATAGTATTTCTGAGTTGAATGTAGAACTTGAAGGTAGGGTTTTGCCAAATGATGAAAGAGTAAATGTAGCTCAATACATTATTTTAGAGTCAAAAGGTATAAAGTGAAAAAAGCAACTTTTATTTTTGCTGTGCATAATCATCAGCCGATAGGTAACTTTGATGAAGTTTTTCACAGAGCTTATAATGATGCCTATCTGCCGTTTATTGATGCTCTTTATAGCAGACCAAACATAAAATGGGTTTTGCATTGTACAGGTATATTGTGGGATTTTATATCAAAGGAATATCCTTCCTACATTGATAAAGTTTCACAAATGGTGAGCCGTGGCCAGCTTGAGCTTCTTTCTGGCGGTTATTACGAACCAATTTTGCCTTCAATTCCTAACAATGACAGTTTGGGGCAGATTAGAAAATTAAATAACTTTATTGTTCAAACTTTTGGCAAAGAGCCGAAAGGTATGTGGCTTGCTGAAAGGGTTTGGGAACCACAACTTGCAAAAACACTTGTCGATGCGGGCATGAATTATAGTGTGGTTGACGATGCACATTTTGCGGCATCGGGGCTAAACCCGGATGAGCTTTGCGGTTACTACACAACAGAAGACCAAGGCGCAAAGTTGAATATATTTCCAATAAGTCAAAAACTTCGTTATACGATTCCGTTTCAAAGCCCTGAAAGTACACTTGATATTTTTAAAGAACTTCTTGAAAAATGTGATAACCCTGTAGCTGTTATGGCCGATGACGGTGAAAAATTTGGCCTTTGGCCTGGAACAAAAATGCATGTTTATGAACATGGGTGGCTAAATGCGTTTTTGGATATGCTTAGTTCAAATGCGCATTGGATAGAAACCGCTACTTTTAGTGATGTTTTGGCAAAAACATCCCCAAGTGGCATTGTTTATTTACCGACGGCTTCATATTTTGAAATGTCCGAGTGGGCTTTGCCATCTTCGGCACAAAATGCCTTCGAATTGCTTTCAAAACGCTTTCACGACGATAATAGTGTAAAAAGATTTCTTCGTGGCGGTTTCTGGCGTAACTTTCTTGCCAAATACCCGGAAGCTAACGCCATGAATAAAAAAATGCTTTATGTAAGCCGAAAACTAGAGAGTGCAAGAAGTAAATATGCTGAAAGTTCCTTGCTTATGGCGACTGATGATCTTTACGCCGGGCAGTGCAATTGCGCTTATTGGCACGGTGTTTTTGGCGGGCTGTATTCGCCTCATTTGCGAAATGGCGTATATAGAAAGCTCCTTGATGCTGAAAAAAAGTTAAATGCTTTAACTGCTCCGCTTAAACGGTGGTCTGTATTTGATTATAATGCCGATGGATTTGATGAGTTAATATTTGAGTCGCGAAAACAAAACTTGTATATAGCCCCAAACCTTGGTGGCTCAATAATAGAGTGGGATATCCTTGATAAAAGTATAAACCTTGGCAATGTGCTTACGCGCAGGTATGAGGCGTATCACAAAAAGTTAAAAGAATTTTTGGAAAACCCAAATGCCTACGAACAAGATGTAAAAACCATTCATGATATTGTATTTGTAAAAGAGAATAACTTAGATAAATATTTACATTACGACAAAACACAAAAAAGTTCGCTACTTGATCATTTTTTTGGTGATGAGGTTACAAGTGAATCATTTGCAAACAATACATTTGAAGAAATTGGAAATTTTCAAAATGCAAGTTACGCTTATACAGTTGATAACAAAAGCATAGTTTTAAGTAAAAGTGGTTCTGTGCAATTCGCAAATGGTTCTGTTGCGTTATCATTGCGCAAAAAACTTTTGCCAATTACAAATGGATTCTCGGTTCAATATAATTTCATTCACCAAGAAAGTATGCAACAGTTACCAAAATATGCTTGCGAGTTAAATGCGGCTTTTTATTGTTTTGATAGCAACTTGTATGGTGAGCATAAATCCATTAAAAGCTGGCAAGTAATAGATAAATGTTCCGGTTTGCGTTATACAATAGAGTCAGATGTTAACTTTGACCTTTGGGTTAATGCGCTTGAGACCGTTTCACTCTCTGAGAGTGGTTTTGAGAGAACATACCAAGGTGTAAATTTAGCTTTAGTTTTTAATTTAAACGCTTTAGGTAAAGAAAAAACTTTGAGTATAAAAGTTATCGCGGAGTAAGCTTGAATGCCTGAAATAGTTTTATTAGCTTTTATCGCCGCTTTAATAAGTTTAGATATAACACCTTTTGGTCAGTTTATGTTTTCAAGGCCAATAGTTGTAGCCCCTCTTTTTGGCTGTATTTTGGGTGATCTAACATCAGGTATTTGGATTGGCATTATCGTTGAGTTTGTATGGATAGGTATTTTGCCAATGGGTGCTGCAGTGCCGGCAGATATTACAACTGTTGCAATACTTGCCACTATATGGGGCATAAAAACTATGCCCAATAATAATGCGGTAATGGTTTTAGCTCTTATATTCGCCTTACCATCTGCAATGTTTTTTAAGTTACTAGACATGTGGATAAGAAAAATAAATGTTTTAGTTATGCGTTGGGTTGAGAACGGAGTTAAAGCGGGTAAAATTGGCAGAGTAAGCAAGGGTATATTTATTGGAATAATTTTATTTTTTTTGAAAGCCTTTGTCTTCTATTTCGCTTTTATTATTGCTGGTGAGTGGCTGGTTGGCGAGGTTTTCGCTATTGTGCCAAGCAAAGTTATGTACGGGCTTTTTCTCTCATGGCGTTTTTTGCCCATAATGGCACTTGGAATTATGTTTAGGAATTTTAGTCCAAAACTTACATCTTTAATTGATGGCGGTAAAAATGCACGAAAGTAATGAGCGCGGATTATTAAAAAACATAATATTTATAAAAATGCTTGCAAGGTCTTTTTTTCTACAGGCAATATGGAATTATGAAAGAATGCAAAATGTTGGGTTTGCTTATATAATGATGCCATTAATCAGGCACCTGTATAAAACGCCCGCTGAGCGCTCAAGTGCTGTTTTAAGGCAGCTTGGTTTTTTTAATACACATCCTTATATGGTAAGCATAATTATGGGTGTTATTGCTTCTAAAGAAACCCAGCTTGCACAACATGATCAAAGCGATATTTCACCGGAAAGTATAACAGTGCTAAAAAAGAATATGTCTGGTCCTCTGGCGGCAGTTGGTGATACATTTTTTTGGGCAATATGGCGGCCATTTGTGGCTCTTGTCGCAATTTGTTTTGCTCTTTTCTTGTATAAAGACGGATATTTCAGAGAGGCATGGTTTATTCCTATAAGTTTCATTGTTTTTTATAACATCGTTCATGTTTTTTTCAGATGGTGGACTTTTAGTATGAGTTATACATATCCGCAAAAGGCCATTGGCATAATTTCGGAGATAGATATACAAGAAGCAATCAAAATTATTAAAATTTTAGGAATTTTTATACTTGTCTGCGCATTAGTGGTTTATTTCATTAAATTTGGCCTCAATTTAGAGCATATGTTTGTTTTGCTTTGTATATTTACAGGAACACTTTATTTAACTGGGCGTAGGATTTCACCGAACATAATTTTTTACTCAACAATAGCTTTAGGCATATTACTATTTTGTATTAGAGGTCATTAATGATTGAAAGGATTGTTACAATTAAAAATAAGCTTGGTTTGCATGCAAGGCCAGCGGCATTGTTTGTACAAACTGCCGCAAAATTTTCTTCCCAAATTAAGATTATAAAAGATGGTCAAGAGGTTGATGGCAAAAGTATTATGGGCCTTATGACACTTGCGGCGGCTTTTAACACACAGTTAAAACTTTTAGCAAATGGTAGTGATGAGAATGAAGCAATTAACGAATTAGTTGGGATTTTTGAGAATGGTTTTGGCGAATAGATAAAAAGGGTTAACTATGAACACAAAAGTTTCTATTTTACACGGTATTGCTGCATCGCCTGGCATTGCTATTGGTAAGGCAATCTTGTTTAGAGATGAAGAGTTTAATACATCTAAAAGAGAGATCAAAAAAGATGATATTAAAAAAGAAATAAAACGTTTTGGCGATGCATTATCCAAAACAAATGTGGAGATGCTTGCAACAAAAGAGAAAATATACAAAACACTTGGTAAAGAATATGCCCGTCTTGCGGATGCTCATCTTTTAATATTACAAGACCCGCTTATAACAAGGGAAGTAACAAAGATAATTAGTGACGGAATAAACGCGGAGTACGCCTTAAGTAAAGTTCTTGAAAAGGTTATTCACTCTTTTGAGATGATAGATGATGAGTACTTCCGTGAAAGAAAGCATGATATCGCCGATGTAGGTAAAAAACTTTTAAGCTATCTCGCCGGTGGAGTCAGGCGTACCATAGCAGATATTAAAACTGAAGGTGTAGTGGTTGGACATAACTTTACACCATCAGATACATTGTCTATGCGCGAGAATTTGCTAATTGGTTTTGCTACGGACATTGGTGGTAAAACATCGCATACCGCAATACTTGCCCAAAGTTTAGAAATTCCTGCAGTTGTAGGTCTTAAAGATGTTACAGCAAAAATTTCAGAAGGTGATACAATAGTAGTTGATGGCAATCAGGGTATTGTGGTAATAAATCCAAGCCTTGAAATGCTTGAAAACTACAGGCATGAAAAAGAGATACAACTTGAACAGACAAAAGAGTTAGAAAAACTTAAAGATTTGCCGGCTCAAACAATCGACGGTCATAGAATTGTAATAGGCGCAAACATAGATAACCCAAGTGAGACAGTATCGGTTCTAAGCCACGGGGCCGAAGGGGTTGGTCTTTACAGATCTGAGTTTATTTACTTTAACAGAAGCTCAATGCCAAGCGAAGAAGAGCATTATCAAAACTATGCACACATAGCGCAAAAAATGATGCCATATAGCGTAATAATTAGAACTTTTGACCTTGGTGGCGACAAACTTTCAGGTATGGGCTTAGAGGGTGTGGTCACAGAGGGAAACCCATTTCTTGGGATGCGTGCCATAAGGCTTTCACTTAAATATCCAAAAATATTTAAAACACAGCTACGCGGAATACTAAGAGCATCAGCCGAGGGCAAAATTAAAATTATGTATCCGATGATTTCAGGTTTAGGTGAATTGCTTGCGGCAAATAAAATTTTAGAAGAAACTAAAGAAGAGCTTAGAAGCGAAGGCAAGAAATTTGATGAAAATATAGAAGTTGGCGTAATGATAGAAGTGCCATCTGCGGCTTTAACGGCCGATCAAATAGTCGCGCATTGCGACTTTTTATCAATTGGCACAAATGATTTAATTCAGTATACCCTTGCGATTGACAGAGTAAATGAAAATGTGGCATCTCTTTATGATCCGTTACACCCTGCAATACTGCGACTAATAAAAAATGTTGTAGAAGCCGCTCATAGGGCAGGTAAGTGGGTTGGGTTATGCGGTGAGATGGCAGCAGACCCATCACTTACGGTTGTTTTAGTTGGGCTTGGTTTAAATGAACTTAGCGTTTCACCTGTTCAGGCACCAAAAATAAAAAAAATAATTAGAAATATTTCTTATGCGCAAGCAAGGGAGCTTGCAAATGACTTGTTAGAATCGCCAAATAGAGAAGAGCTTATCAAGCGTTTCAAAAGGCACACGACACCTTAAACCTAAATTTTGCAATAGGGTTTAGCATGCCCTACGGTAGTCTGCCTTGGGCGGGAATTCGTCAAAAGATATGGGACATTTTACCATGTAAAAACTTTGCAAATGGAAAAGAACCATTCGCTACAATTTTTGCGTCAAAAATGCCTCCATCTATTTCGCCTCGATTTTTAAACCTATTGCAAAATGCGGGTTAAAATATAACTATGGAAATAAGAAATTTTTGCATAATAGCACACATTGACCATGGCAAAAGTACGCTTGCAGACCGCTTGCTTGAGTTTACGGGTACTGTGTCTAAAAGAGAAATGCGTGCTCAAATTATGGACGGTATGGAGCTTGAGCGCGAGCGAGGCATAACAATAAAGGCAAAAGCCGTAAGAATGAACTACAATGCTCCAGATGGTAAAGAGTACATACTAAATCTTATTGACACTCCTGGTCATGTTGATTTTACCTATGAGGTTTCAAGAGCACTTGCTGCGTGTGAAGGTGCAATTTTGGTTGTAGACGCATCTCAAGGTGTAGAAGCACAGACGCTTGCTAATACAATTCTTGCCCGTAATGCAAAGTTAACGATTATACCTGTAATTAATAAAATTGATTTACCAACAGCCGATATTCTTAACTCAATGGTACTTATAGAAGAAGGGTTGAACATAAAAGATGAGCCAATTCTTGCCAGTGCAAAAGAGGGCAAAGGCATAGCTGAAATAATAAATGCGGTTATTGCAAAAGTGCCTAAGCCCACCGGCAGTGCCAATGAACCACTTAGTGCACTAATCTTTGACTCGTTTTATGATTCCTATAGAGGTGTTATAATTTTAATTAGAGTGTTTGAGGGTAAAATTACAAACAAAACAAATATACTTTTTGTTTCATCCGGTGCGTCTTATGAGGTACTTGAAGTTGGTTATATGCAAATAAAACTTGTGGCTTCAAATACTATTAGTGCCGGAGAAGTTGGTTATGTGGTCGCCGGTATAAAAGATATTCATGATGTAAAAATTGGCGATACAATAACAGAAAAATCGCGGCCAACGAGCCGTCCGCATCTTGGTTATAAAGAAATTAAACCGTTTGTTTTTGCCGGTCTTTACCCTGTAAATACCTCGGATTATGATAACCTAAAAACAGCGCTTGAAAAACTGCACCTTTCAGATTCGTCGCTTTTTTACTGGCCGGAAACATCATCAGCTTTGGGTTTTGGTTTCCGTTGTGGTTTTTTGGGTTCTTTACATATGGAAATTGTAAAAGAACGCCTTGAACGCGAGTTTAACCTTGACCTAATTATTACATCTCCAAATGTGGTTTATAAAATTATAACAAAAGGTAAAATTGTTGAAATTGCAAACCCCGCAAATTTTCCAGACCAGGCAAATATTGAAGAGATAAATGAGCCGTATGTTATTTCGACAGTAATATGCCCGGTTGATTATATTGGTCAGGTGCTTGACCTCTGCCAAAAAAAGCGCGGCAAACAACTGAATATGCGTTATATTGACACAAAAACAGTTATTGTAAAATATGAAATGCCACTTTCAGAGGTAATCATTGGTTTTTTCGATTCGTTAAAATCCGTTTCTCGGGGCTATGCTTCGTTTGATTACGAACATATCGGTTTTAAACACGGTGACTTGGTAAAACTTGAGTTTATGATAAATGAAGAAGTAATAGATGCTTTCTCTGTTATTGCGCACAAAGACAGTTCTTATCATATGGCAAAAATTATAACCGAGAAATTGAAAGAAATAATCCCAAGACATATGTTTGAAATACCAATTCAAGCACGCATAGGTAACCGTATAATTTGTCGTGAAACGCTAAAAGCTCTTAGAAAAGATGTTATCGCAAAGTGTTATGGTGGTGATATTTCAAGAAAGCGCAAACTACTTGAAAAACAAAAAGAAGGCAAAAAAAAGATGCGTCAATTTGGCAGAGTTGAAATACCCTCTGAAGCATTTGTTGCAGTATTAAAATTAAATGATTAGATATTCTGTAAGATTCCAAAATATCTTGATTGCACAGATTAAAGAGAGATTACACAGATGCAACAACCAGATCCGTTAACTGAAAAGATAATAGGTTGTTGTTTTAAAATTCACAAAGAGATTGGACCAGGTTTTAACGAAAGAATATATCAGAATGCCTTGATAATTTTATTTGAAAAACAAAATATTAAGTATGAGACAGAAAGGAATATGAGGTAAAATATTTAAATAAAAAGGTAGGCAAATTACGAGTAGATATGGTTGTAGAGGGTAAGGTAATAGTAGAGTTAAAGGCATTAACAGGAAATATTCCTCAAATATTTGAATATCAAGTGATATCGTATTTGAAATCGTCAGGGCTTAGGGTTGGATTAATAATCAATTTTGGAAACAAAAGCTGTCAGATAAAAAGATTAATGAACTAATCTGTGTAATCTATGTCTGAAAATCTATGTAATCAGGCATAAAGAATATTATGTCAGGAGCTAAAATGGAATTTAAGTTATTACTTGCCGGTATTTTGTTGTATGTTATTGCACATGTTTTAAGACATATAAAGAATGTTAATAAAGTTTTAGCTTGCAATAAGTTTTTTATATGGGCGCATGAGTGGATAGAAACCGGCTGGTCGGCCGTAATAATTGCCGCAATAATAATGTACTTTTTGCTTCAGGCATTTAAAATACCTTCAGGCAGTATGCGTATGACCTTGCTTGAGGGAGATCATCTATTCGTTAACAAATTTATTTATGGTTTTCATATTCCTCTTACCGATGGCAAGAAAATATTTCCCATTAACAAAGTGCAAAGAGGCGACATAATTGTTTTTAGGGCGCCAATTAAAGCACTTGTCGGTGAAGAAAGGGTAAAAAAAATTGAAAAGGACTTTATTAAAAGGTGTGTTGCTATCGGTGGTGATAAGGTTGAAGTAGTTAATAAAAAACTATTCATAAATGATAAACCAGTAGAAGAAAGTTATTTAAATTTTGAAGATATGAACTTTTATCAGTCCCCAAAAGTTTTCAAAACCCAAAAAGATTATCAGGCAGCATGGGAAAATGGTGATTTTGCCGACATGGCGCTTGATGTTGTAAGAGATAATTTTGGTCCAGTTATTGTACCTGCGGGTTGTTACTTTGCAATGGGGGATAACAGAGACCGATCATTTGATTCACGTTTTTGGGGGCCATTACCTGAAAATAGAATTAAAGGCAAACCACTTTTTCTATATTGGCCAGCAAATAGATGGCGGTTGATTAAATAAAATTTTGTAAATAATATGAACATCTTGAATAAATAATTAAAAATGAACGGTTTATATATACATCTACCATTTTGTAAATCAAAGTGTTATTACTGTGATTTCGCATCATTTGCGGGCAAAGAGTATCTCATTGCCCCATATCTTAATGCTCTAAAAAAGGAGATGGCAAAGTATTCCGGGTACAAAATTGAAACTCTATATATTGGGGGCGGAACACCAACCGTTCTTTCAACAGAGCAATTGCTTGATTTGCTAAACAATGTCCGTTTAATATTTGGTTATTCCGGACTTTTTGAGTTAACGGTTGAGGTAAATCCCGAGTCGGCAACCGAAGAGAAGTTGAGGGCACTTAAAGTTTGGGGAATTAATCGCTTAAGTATTGGTGTTCAGTCTTTAAATAATAACAACCTAAAATATCTTGGGCGCATTCACACTGTTGAACGGGTTCGTGAAATTTTTAGGCAGATAAAAAAACTACAATTTCAAAATGTAAGCTTAGATTTAATTTATGGTTTTCCTCACCAGACTATAATTGAATGGCAAGGTGAACTTGAAGACGCCTTAACATTTGAACCGCAACATATATCACTTTACCCTCTAACAATAGAAGAAAACACGCCATTTTATACTCAAAAAGTTAAAGTTAACCAAGACAAGCAGGCAGAAATCTATGAATGGTCAGAACAGATGCTTGAAAAACGGGGTTATGAGCACTATGAAATTTCAAATTGGGCGCGTGATGGTTTTCGCTCAAGGCACAATATGATCTATTGGAAAAATAAAGAGTACATTGGGCTTGGTTCTGGGGCGGCATCACACTTAAAAGGGATGCGTTTTAAAAACACTCAGACAATTGAAGAGTACATAGAAAAAATAAATTCAACAGGCAGTGCCGTTGTAGAAGAAGAAGTGATAGATGAGCAAACAAACCTTACTGATCACATAATTTTAAACCTGCGTTGTCGCGATGGTGTCGACCTTTCCGATATAGTAATGGATAAATACGGCCCTGCCATAAATGATTTATTAAGTAAAAAACTTATTATGAAAGATGGCAAAATAATACGCCTTACAAAGCGCGGTATGCTTTTGGCAAACCAAGTTTTTAAGGAGTTTGTTTGATGCAAGAAAAAGTTCTTGTAATTATACCTGCTTATAACGAGGCAAGTGGCATTGCCGGAGTAATAAACGGCATAAAAAGGGTAATGCCAAATGCCGACATTGCTGTTATAGATGATGGTTCAAAAGATTTAACTTGCAGTGTGTGTCAGCTTCTAAACGCTATTGTGCTTAGTCATCCGTTTAACCTTGGTGATGGTGCTGCCAGGCAAACCGGTTACCTGTTTGCAAAATATAACGATTATGACTTTGTTGTGCAAATAGATGCTGATGGTCAACACGATACGGAATTTCTACCATCATTATTGGAACCACTTAAAAACGGAAGTGCCGATATAGTAATTGGTTCGCGTTTTCTGGGTGTTGGGCAGTACAAAGCTGAGTTTGCAAAAAAAATAGGCATGGGAGTATTTAATACGCTTGCAAGTGTAATAACAAAAACAAAAATAACTGATTCAACTTCCGGATACCGTGCGGTAAACAGAAAAGTAATTGAGTATTATGCTCAGCCACAGCAATATCCCGCAAATTTTCCAGATGCCGATTTAATAATTCAATCACATTTCGCTGGCTTTAAAATACAAGTATTTCCTTTTCTTATGAGCCAAAATACAAAAGATAAACCGTTGCATCACGGTTTGGGTGCATATTACTATGTGTTTAAGATGCTGTTTTCAATTACGGTTACATTGTTAAGGGGGAAAACAAAATGACTTTAAGTAATTTAGTACTTGCAATTGCTGTGAGTGTTGGTATTCTCATACTGGTTTTTGAACTTGTAAGAAGAAAGAAGTTAAATGAAGAGTATTCGTGGCTTTGGATACTAACAGCTGTATTTTTGCTTTTGGTTTCATTATTCCCGCCAATTTTATTTTGGTTTACAAAACTTATAGGCGCTGCGTTGCCAATTTCAGCATTGTTTTTTCTTGCTGTTATGTTTTTGCTTTTAATTGTTTTGCATTTTTCAACGGTAATATCAAAACTGGCAAATAACCAAAAAACACTTGCTCAAAAGGTTGCAATTTTAGAGCAAAAATTAAATGGTAATAAATTGAATAAATGAAAAAAATAGTTTATGTAAATCCACCTTATGGTGATGATTTTGTTCGTTCAGCCCGCTGGGCCGCTAAATCAAGGGGGCGAGTACAGAGGCATCCTGAACAGGCGCTTATTTTGATTGCTATGTTAGAGCGAGATGGTCATAAGTGTAAGTTTATTGAAGGCGCTGCAAGGAATATGACAAGGGAAGAAGTAATATCTGAAGTAATTAAATTCGCTCCAGATATAGCTGTAATTCATACAACTACACCAAGTATATATAACGATATCAATTATGCCTTTGATATAAAAAAAAGTTATCCAAACTGTATTAATGTACTTGTAGGGGCTCATGTCTCAGCTGAACCAGAGAATACATTTGATATTGCGGGTTGTAGTGTGGATGTAATTGCCAGAGGTGAGCCAGAAAAGGCTTTGTGCGAAATTTCGGAAGACAAAAAGTTTTCAGAGGTACAAGGGATCTCTTATAGGTGTGAGAGTGATATTGTTAATAACTCTTCCGCTTCTCCAATTGATGTAAATACTTTGCCATTTCCCGCATGGAAACACATTGACCCACACTGGTACCATGATGCAGGAAAGCTATATCCATTTTTGACATTGTATTCAGCAAGAGGATGCCATGGCGCTTGCACATTTTGTAGAGAGAGGCATGTAATCAACGGTTCAAATGTTAGGGTAAGAAGTGCGAAAGCTGTAGTTGATGAAATTGAATATGATATTGCATTATTCCCATATCTTAAGGAGATAATGTTTGAAACAGATACTTTTACAGCTAATCCGAAACATGTTATAGATGTGTGCAACGAAATAATAACCAGAGGTCTTCATAAAAAAATAAAATGGAGTTGTAACATTAGAGTTGATGTGCAACTCAATTTGTTACCTTTAATGAAAAAAGCAGGTTGTAGAATGTTAATGGTAGGTTTTGAATTTGGAACAAACGATCAGCTAAATGCAGTTGCAAAGGGAACAACTATTGAAATGGCTGATAAATTTGCTTATAACGCACACAAGCTTGGTTTTGTTATTCATGGGTGTTTTATGATAGGTGCGCCAGGGGAAACAGAGCAAAGTGCTCAGGCAACAATAGATTTTGCAAAAAGTTTACCATTAGACACTATTCAAATATCTGGCATTGCCGTCTATCCGGGGACACCGTTATACAGATGGGCAAAAGAAAAAAAATATTTGACTGTTACCAACTGGGAAGATTGGGTAAATGACAAAAAAGAACAAGTTACATTGCTCTCGTACCCACAAATGTCAAAATCTAAAATTGATTTCTACATAGACAAAGGTCTTAGAGAGTTTTATTTAAGACCTGTACAGATAATAAAGATGTTATTTACTGTTAGAAGTTTTCATGACATAATTAGAAAGTTTTACGGGTTAAAAAGTTTTTTAAATTATTTTTTCGTAAAAAAGTTAAGAGTTAAAAGATGAGTACTAAAATTGCAGTTAATATTGCCGTTTATAATGAAGAAAGTACAATTGGCGGATTGATTGAAAATTTACTTGTACAAACGCTTAAAACTGATGAAATTGTAATTGTGGACGATGGTTCAACGGATAAAACCGCAAAGATTATAAAGCAATATGCAAAATGTAACAATCAAATAAAATATTACTATCAAAAAAATGCTGGACCAGCTGCTGCAAGAAACATTGCTTGGAAAAATTCCAATGCGGATATATGTGTGTTTACAGATGGTGATTGCAAACCAAACAAAGACTGGTTAGAAAAACTTATTGCTCCGTTTGAGAACTTAGATATTGCGGCTGCTGGTGGAACTTATAGAACACTAAATGAAAATAATTTACTTGCAAAATTTATTGGTTTAGAAATAGAGTCAAAATACAGAAATGTGAAAGGTTGCATTGATGCACATGGTTCATATAATTTGGCAATTAAGAAAAATGTTTTGCAAGAGTTTAATGGTTTTGATGAAAGGTATAAATTCCCCAGCGGTGAAGATTGGGATCTAACCTATAAAATATCCAATAAATATAAAATTATTTTTGTGCCTTTGGCAATTGTTGGTCACTATCATCCCGAAAACTTAAAAAAATACCTGCTAAATCAATTCTGGCGAGCATTTGATCGGGTAAAGTTGTATAGAAATCATCCAACCAAAACAAATGGTGATGTATATACTCCGTGGTATATAAAGTTTCAGATTGCCTCATCTGCTATATTTATCTTAATGCTCCCGCTAAATTTTTTCATCAGATTTGATTTTATATATTTTTTAATTATTTTCATGATATTAATTAGGTTTTCATGCGCAAATTTTAATTATTATTTAAAAATAGATAAAAGAGTCGCTTTATACTCCATATTTGTACAGTTTTTTAGGGGAATCTTTTGGGCGGCTGGTTTGCTATATGGGGTTTGTTCTTTTTTGAAAAAACGATAGAGGATTGAAATGAGAAAGAGTAAGATTTGCAATGATAAGAATGTATTGATGGTTTGTGCCAGGGGCGGGCATTTTACAGAGTTAATTGAATTAGTTAATGCTTTTAATGGGTTTAATAAAACACTTGTAACTTACGGGGGTGACTATGTTTTGGAATCGGAGTATTTCGATAAAGTTTATTTAGTTTCTAATCCACTTGGTGGGTTATTTAATATGGGAATATTTTTGCTAAACACTATAAAAATAATTTTTCGCACTCGACCTGCAGTTGTTTTTTCAACAGGGTCGGAAATCGCCATTCCATTTTTCTTTTTCTGCAAACTATTTTATCGTTCAAGGTTAATATATGTTGAATGTAGCGCTCAAGTATATAATCCATCTGGGACTGGAAAATTAATTTATCCGATAACTGATTTGTTTCTTGTGCAATGGAAAACATTGCTTAAGAAATATGGTAAAAAGGCAAAATATGTTGGTGGGTTGCTATGATATTTGTAACAGTTGGTAGCATTTCACAAGGATTTGATAGGCTCATCAAAAGTGTCGATTTAATTGCAGAAATGACAGGATTAGATTTCTATGTTCAAACTGGTCGGTCCAAGTATAAACCACAGTATTGTAAATACTCAGAATATGTGGCATATAGTGAATCTGATAATCTAATAAAAAATTGCCAATTGCTTATTTGTCATGCGGGTATTGGAACACTTATTATTGCCAAGAAGTATTCAAAAGAAACAGTTATTGTTCCTCGACTTGCAAAATTTAATGAACATTTCAATGATCATCAGAGTGAGATTTGTAAAATTATTGAGAGTGAAAATAGGCCAAACATCGCAGTTGTGTGGGATATAAATAACCTTACTGGAACAGTTTCTATGATGCTTTCTCAATCCCACCTTCTTTCTACACCAATAGATAGTAATAGCGGCAAAAACAATATTGTAAATGAGATTAAAAAGTTGTTAAACACATTATGATAAAACAATAATAAGAATTATTTTAAATACAATGATATTTATTGCTGTTGTTTATTGTCTTTAGTCAAGCGTGTTTTTTAAAAATAATGAAATTTGTTAGGGATAATAAAAAATAAATGGTTAAATGCTTTAATAAGTATAATATTGTTTAGTTTAGCAGTTTACTTGCTATCAAAAAATACCGATATTAATAGTATTATTGGTTCTGTTAAATTGAGAAATATTTGGTTTTTACTTTTATGTCATTGATTGCTTTTTCAGTTGCAAATTTTAATTTTTATTTAAGTAAAGATAGAAAATTGCTTTGTGCTCCATTTTGATACAATTTTTTAGATGAATGTTTTGGGTAGTTGGTCGTTTCTGTGGTGTTTTTGCTTTTATTAAAAAACAGTAGGAGATGATAAAATGGAAAAGAGTGGAATATATAATGCGTTGTTTACTAAATACAGTAATAGACCATTAGGTGACCATAAAATTATAAAAATATTAAAATTTTTTGATGGTAAGAAGTTTGATAGTTTTTTGGATGTTGGTTGTAGTGATGGATGTCTAACGGAAGTTATTGCTAAAAAAATAGGTGCGAAAAATATTTATGGTATTGATATTTCTAAGGAAGCAGTTGAGAAAGCCAAAGCTCGTGGTATTGATGCTGTTTGCGCAGATATGGATAAAGATAAATTTCCATTTAAAAGTAGTAGTTTTGATTTCATTTTTTGCGGTGATGTCATTGAACATGTTTTTGACCCAGATCGTCTAGTTGAGTTCATACATTGGGCATTAAAACCCGAAGGGAGTGTTCTTATTGTTACCCCAAACTTAGCGGCATGGCATGCTCGTATATTTTTACTTTTCGGATATAATCCGTTTTCCTGTTCTGTTAGTTTCAAAAACAATGGGGCTGGGAAACCTTTTTTGTTAAATTCAGGAAACAATACCGAGCATATAAGATTTTTTACACTCAAAGCGTTGTGTGATTTATTGAAAATGAATAATTTTTGTATAAATAAAAAATTTGCTTTTTATTCTACAACTCCAAAGGACTTGCCACTGCCAATATACTTGTTTGTTGACATAGTAGACAGATTTTTTTCAATTTTCAGGTCATTATCATCAATTGTTGGTATATATGCAAAAAAGTTATGATAATAAATAATCTTGATGAAACAGTTTCTATGTTGCTTTCTAAATCTCAGCTTCTTTTGGCAACCATGGATATAAATGGTGGTAAAAACAATATTGTAAATGAAAATAAAAAATTACTATACATATTATGATTAAACAAACAATAAAAATTATTTTAGGCGTAATAATATTGGTCGTTGCTGTATACTATCTTTCTCTTGGTGCGAATTTTTCAAAAATTGCAGAATCGTTTGCTAAAGTAAATTTTTTCTTTTTTTCTCTTGCTTGTCTGTTTTTGGTTTTAACTACATTGGTTAAGGTTTTTCGGTGGAGATTTATGCTTGCAGATGTAAAAGAAATTAAATTTAGGTCGCTTCTTTCTGTTTTTTACATAGCACAGTTTTTTTCAAATATTCTTCCATTTCGTGCTGGAGATGTATTTCAAGTTGTTTATCTTGGGAAAAAAGAAAAGGTCAGTAAAGCGATAGTATTATCATCGGTAATTGCTTACCAAGTTGTTGATTTTATTTCGTTACTTGTGATTTTTATTGTTGCTTCATTTTTCTTTGTAGTTTCAAAGAATATGTTTGAACTTGCTTTAATTTTATTTATTTTTAGTTTAGTTGTTTTGGGTTTATATGTGTTCTTTCACAGAAGAATAGCAGGGTTTCTCTCAGGGAAAGAAGGTTGGCTTTATAAAAAGACACATTTGTTGAATGATGGGCTAAAGATGTTTGGCAAACTAAATGTGTTATATATCACAATCTTTTATAGTATTTGTATGTGGATACTTGCTTTTGCACAGTCGTATCTAATATTGTTGGCTTTTGGTATAAAGTTGTCAGTTTCAAAAATATTTCTTTACTTGGTTGTTCCAATGTTGGTAAGCATTTTACCATCAACGCCAGGTTCTTTTGGTATTTGGGAATTGGGTGCGGTTGGTACACTTTCATTGTTTGGTATTGAAAAATCGCTTGCCATAGCTATTTCATTTACAAATCATTTTGCGGGGTTTATCATTAGTTTTATGTTTGGTTTATATTTTGTTGTTAGCAACGGTCTTATGGGTTTTGTTTTTGGTAAGAAAATATTGAACGAAGGTAATGAACGAGAGGGAAGTTTATAAGAAAGTGTATTTTAACTGTTGCTTCATCTAACTATTACTGGAAATGATCGCAGATCTACCGCTTATGAATAAACCTCGCATCTTGATTATCCATGGAAAGACGGAAAAAAATAATGCGTCTAATTATTCGTTTGAGCGTTTTTTGAATGAGCGTTTTGATATTGATTCTTGTGTAATATCAGAACCGTATCCATACCCGTATCCGTATGTGTTCAAAATTTTTTCTCCGGTCAGGGTGTTGTTGGCACATAGGCGCTGGCTCAAAAAATATTCTGCAATTGTTGTAATGAATTTAACATATGCGATGCTTCTTGCGCTTATACGAAAGTTGACAGGAAACATGATAATGCCTGCAAGGCTCGTTGTGCTAGATGTTGGTTCAACTAAGATGTATTACGACATGAATATTTTTGTTCGCTGTGGTATCCGTTGGCTAGCTGGATCTTTTAGTTCAGTATTATGCCTATCACAATCTAGTGTGAATTTTTGGCGTGAAATAACAAATCAAAAAGTGAAAAGTATATTAATTTATCTTCCCACAGGTGATGGTTATTTTGATGTCACAACTTCACACGGTGATTATTTATTTTCTGCTGGACGATACGGGAGAGATTTTCAAACATTATTTTCGGCCATAAATAATACGGACGAGAAACTCATTGTTGTTGGTGGTGTTTCGCAGTACAAGTCAATTGCGTCTGAGATTACTGCAAATCCAAATGTTACATATCTGGAAGAAATTGAACATCATGAGTTTGTAAAGCTTATGGCAGGGGCGCGTATTGTTGTAATACCGCTAATGGCAACTGCGTACCACACGGGTCAGACGGTTCTTGTGCAAGCAATGGCGATGGGGAAAACTGTAATTGTATCTCGAGCTCCTGGTACATCTAATTATGCAGAAGATGGTGTTGATGTGTTTTTTTATGAGCCAGGGAATGTATCTCAGTTACATAATCTTATTCTGCGCCTTAAAAATAACCCTGCTGAGGCTAATCGCGTTGCGAAAAATGCTCGTAAGCGAGCAGAAAGAGATTTTAGAGAATCAACATTTGCTGCTGTCATTCTGCGGACATTAGAACAAGTGAAAGGGTCTTAAGTTGGCCAAAAGTAAATAACATATTTGGGTGCATCCTTGTGGTCTACAAGAATGTGCTCAAAGGATAATAAATGGGTAAGAAAAATAAAACAATAATTCAAAAACCAGCTATAGCTGAAAACAAAAATTTCAGAGTGCCAGTTTTAATTATTATAACGGCATTAGTTGTATGGGCATGGTTTCTCTTAAGTGCTTATTTTAAAACTGCAAATATACCTGCATCTGTTGTTAATTACTATTTTGACCTTTCAAAGTTCACCCAGCCATTTGGCCCAGAAAATATAATTGTACTATTGCAAAATGCGTGGAATCTTCTATCGGCTATTTTTATTGTTTTTGCGGCATATGCTATTGGAAAACATATATTTAGTGTTTTTAAAATTGCTGTCACTTCGCTTTCAGAAAGAATTATATTTTCTATATCTCTTGGTCTTGGGGCTATTTTCTTTGTAGCTTATTTTTTTGGTGTCTGCGGCTTTTTCTATTCTTGGATATTTATCCCAATGATTTTGTTGTTTAATGTTTTTGGTTTGCTTGATATTTTATTATCTAAAAATAAAGAAGCATTCCAAACCTCACCTGCCCTTGGTTTTGAAAAAATACTTTTGTTGCCAATACTCGCTTTTGCCGTGGTTGTGCTTATTGGTTCTTTTGCTCCAGAAACATTTTACGATTCATTAATTGTGCATATAGGTAAACCAAATTTCTGGTTGCAAAATCACAAAATAATGCCCGATGAAACTATAGTTACATCCTGTTTCTTTCCTGGAAATGTAAATATTTTGTATTCATTTGGTTTAATGTTTGGAGACGAACGCTCATGTAAGGTTTTGCATTATTTATTTTCAATATTAACAGCCATGGTTATTTATGTTGCTGGTAAAAAGTTTTTTACAAAAAGTGCTGGTTTTGTAGGTGCGGCGATATTTCTAACAATTCCATACACAGGTATTATTTCATTTCGTTCTGGCATGGAAATGCCCATTGCTTTTTTTGAAACACTTGGTTTTTTTGCTCTTTTTAGCTTTTTAAAAGATCCACAAAATCGCAAATGGCTTATTTTATGTGCAATTAACTATGGTATTGCGTTTGGTATGAAGCATACCTCACTTTTTGCAGCAGCAGCTGCAATGCTTGTGCTTGTGGCAGATGCTATATTTGAAAAAAGGGGTTTAGTTAATTTAGTAAAATCTTTAGGCATTTTTTGGGGAGTGTTCTTTGCTGTTTATATGCCATGGATGTTATACAGTTATGTTCATACAGGTAACCCAATACACCCATGGTTAACAAAATATTTAGGAGGGCCAGCTTCATCGCCATCTAGGGCAATTGATTCTGTAACGATTGGGATAGATCTTTTTGGCCCTAAAAAAATACTAAAATCATTTTTAAATGTTTTTACTGGTCCTTGGGCGATAACTATGGGGAAATTTGAAGAGGCATATCCTGGCCCGCTTTTGCTGTTGCTTTTACCACTGGCATTATTTATAAAAAGCAATTTCAAGCATACATACAAGATTTTTATATATATTGCATTTTACTGGCTTGTTTGGGGTGTAACAACAAATATGTATTTTAGGTATTTTATGACGGCAGTTCCTGTTATTTGTTTATTGTGCGGAGCTTATGTTGCTTTAATATCTAAAAATAAATATGTCAAAGTATTGCTTTTTACACTTCTTGTGTTGTTGATGTTTAAAAATCTTTTCCTTGTTATGAACATTCAAAAATTTTCAAACAACTGTCTTGCGGTATCTTTGGGCTATCAAACGAAGGCCGATTATTTAAATAAAATGCGGCCAAGTTACCCAACACCATATTACGCAATGGCGCAATGGATAAACCAGCATACTCCAAAAGATTCTACTGTCGCAATCATGGGTGAGCAAAGAATATTTTATATAGAACGCAGGGTAATTATGAGTGACCTTCAAAGGAATTACCCATTAATAAGTTGGCTTAGCGAAAGTAAAAATGAGGATGATTATTACGCAAAACTTAAAAATATAAATTATATTTTATTAAGTGTGCCGGAGTCGGTGCGGCTTGCATCTTTTGACTTGGCTAATTTTGAACCAGCTGAACTTGAAATGTTCTCAAAGTTTTGGAATAAATATGTGCGTGAAGTGGCTATGTTTTGCCCTGATTTTGAAAACTTGCAACAAGGAGTATTCTCAATTAAAAACGATGTGCCACAATACTGGGCGCAATATTCTGCAAACCCATTTAACTATGTTTATGTTTATGAAATAATGTCCAAAGAAGAAGCGCTGAAGCCTCATCAAGCCCCGCCTAATTTCTTCCTTGCAAAGAACTTCTATAAACAAGACCGCTGGGAAAAGCTCTCCAAAACCGTAGAGCGTTTAATTTCTGAGTCGAAATAATACCCACTTGACAAAAATAATGGTCAGTGTTATAATATTGGCACTTCAAACAAGGGAGTGCTAAATCAGTTATGCGTCAAATAGCTCCAAAAACTTTAGAGGATAGAAAAAGAAAGGTCTTGCAAGCCGTAATTCACCAGTATATTAAAACTGCAAAACCTGTCGGTTCAAAAGTACTTATAGAAGAACATGGTTTTGACCTCTCACCTGCAACAATAAGAAATATAATGGCTGACCTTGAAAATGCAGGTTATCTTAGCCACCCGCATACTTCCGCAGGGCGTATTCCAACAGATAAAGGTTATCGATTGTATGTTGACTCGCTCTTTGAGCTCCAAAAACTTGTAATTTCTGAAAAAGAACGAATAACAAAAGGGTACCACGGCAAGGTTAAAGAGTTACAAGATGTGCTTATGCAAACATCTCATGTGCTTTCAGGGCTTTCTAAGTATTATGGTTTTGTACTTGCGCCAAAAAATGAAGTTAACTGTTTAAAGCATATAGAGTTAATACCTATTTCAGATTCACAATTGCTTGCTATAATGGTAACTGACACAGGTATTGTTAAGCACCACATTGTTAACTCGATTGTTAACCGTGAAAAGATTGCATATGTAAATAAACTACTTAATAAGAAAATGTGCGGCATGAGTATGGCCGAAGCAAAAAAGAATATTGCATATAAAATAGCAGAGGCCGAGCAGGAACATAAAGAAGTTTTAATGCTTGCAAAAAACATAGGAAAGGACATCTTTGATCTTGATGAGGAATTATATATTGATGGTGCTTTAAATATTTTATCTCTTCCAGAGTTTAGAGATTATGAGCCAATGCGATGTTTGTTAAAAATAGGTGATGAAAAGAAAATTTTATCGCAAGCGGTTGGGAAAGATTTTCTTAAAGATGGTGTAAATGTGCTCATTGGTGCAGAAACTGAGTGCAAGGAGTTGGCAAACTTTAGTGTGATAAGCGCTGTTTATAAAGATGGAGAAAAACCACTTGGTGTTTTAGGTATAGTTGGTCCAAAAAGAATGGAATACGCTAAGATGATGTCTATAGTTGGCACGGTAACAGAGATTGTAAATAAAATGCTAGGTAAGATGGGAGAGTAAATTGGAAAAACAAAAAGATAATTCAACTTGTGATTGTAACGATAATTTTGACGATAAGAGTCCCTGTATAGATAATCAAAAAGAGGTTTTAAATACCGCCAGAGAAGAAAAAGTAGGTGAGTTGGAAATATTGAGTCAGGCATTAGGTGAAGAAAAGAAAAAAAATAACGCCCTGGTCGATCAGTTATTGCGCCTAAAAGCAGAGTTTGAAAACTTTAGAAAAAGAAATGAAAAAGAAAAGCAAACCCTTATTGCTTGGGGTAAAGAAGATATGCTTCTTAAACAACTCGACTTGTTATTTGTAATAGAGCAGGCTTGCAAAAGTGTTAATGGAGCAAGTGATTTAGAAAGCATAAAAACGGGCCTAAAGCTTATACACAGTGAATTTCAAAAAATGCTAAAAGCAGAAGGTGTAAGCACTATTGATGCTTTTGGCAAACAGTTTGATTTAAATTTGCATGACGCTATTGAACAAGTGGAAGATAATAATGCGCGCGATGGAAGTATCGTCGAGGTTTTGCAAGATGGTTACAAGATTGGCGATAAAGTAATTAAACACGCAATGGTTAAAGTTGCTAAAAATAATAAAAAAATAGAAAAGGGGGAGTACAATGGCTAAAATTATTGGTATTGACTTAGGTACATCAAATTCGGCAGCCGCCGTAATGGAAGGTGGTAAAGCGACAATTGTTCCTTCGGCTGAAGGAACAACTCTTGGCGGTAAGGCATTCCCGTCGTATGTAGCATTTACAAAAGATGGCCAGCTCTTAATTGGTGAGCCGGCAAGAAGGCAGGCTGTAACAAACCCGGAAGGTACAATTACCGCATTTAAAAGAAAAATGGGTACCGATTTTAAGTACTCAATACACGGCAAAGAATACACACCACAACAGCTTTCAGGATTTATTTTGCAAAAAATTAAAAGAGATGCCGAGGCGTTTTTGGGTGAAACAATTGCAAAAGCTGTTATAACTGTGCCTGCCTACTTTAATGACAATCAACGTCAGGCAACAAAAGATGCAGGTTCCATTGCCGGCCTTGAAGTTGTGCGTCTTGTTAACGAGCCGACTGCGGCATCGCTTGCTTATGGTATTGATAAGGGCGGTAAAGAGCAGAAAATATTGGTGTTTGACTTAGGTGGTGGTACCCTTGATGTAACAATTATGGAAATGGGTGCTGAAGGCACATTTGAAGTGCTTTCAACTTCAGGTGATACACAACTTGGTGGTACCGATATGGACAATGCACTTATTGACTACATTGCCGAGCAGTTCAAAAAAGAAAATGGGATTGATTTAAGAAAAGACAAAATGGCAATGCAACGCTTTAAAGAAGCGGCAGAAAAAGCAAAAATTGAGCTTTCCAATGTGCTTGAAACCGATATAAACCTGCCGTTTATTACTGCTGATGCTTCAGGGCCAAAACATTTAGCCATGAAGTTTTCTCGTGCGACACTTGAAAACATAGTAAGGCCGATTGTGCAAAGGTGTAAAACATCTGTAGATCAGGCTCTTGGTGATTCAAAACTTGCACTTTCTTCAATTGAAAAAATAATTCTTGTCGGAGGTCCGACAAGAATGCCTATTGTTCAGAAATTTGTTGAAGATTATGTTGGCAAAAAAGTGGAAAGAGGCATAGACCCAATGGAGTGCGTGGCGCACGGTGCGGCTATACAGGCAGCTGTGCTAACTGGCGAAGTAAAAGATATTCTCCTATTAGATGTTACTCCACTTACACTTGGTCTTGAAACACTTGGTGGTGTAAGAACAGCCATAATTGAAAGGAATACAACCTTGCCGGTTAAGCGCTCTCAGGTATTTTCCACTGCGGCCGATAATCAGCCATCGGTAGAAGTTCATGTGTTGCAGGGTGAACGCCCAATGGCAAAAGACAACGTTTCCCTTGGCAAATTTATGTTAGATGGTATTCCTCCAGCTCCAAGAGGTGTGCCACAAATAGAGGTTACTTTTGATATTGATGCAAACGGTATATTGCATGTATTGGCAAAAGATAAAGGCACAGGAAAAGAACAATCAATTAAAATTTCTGCGCCAAATAAACTTTCAAAAGATGAGGTTGAAAAGTTTGTAAAGCAAGCCGAGCAATTTGCCGCTGACGATGTTAAGCAAAAAGAAGTTGTTGAGGTGAAAAATGAAACCGATAATTTAGTTTACGCAACAGAAAAAGCTTTAAAAGAAAACGGCGATAAAATTTCATCTGATGAAAGATTAAATATTGAAAGAGCTCTAAGCGAAGCAAAGGAAGCACTAAAAGGTAGCGATGTTGAGTTACTCAAAAAAACAAAAGATACTTTAACAGCTGCATCACATAAACTTGCTGAGGCAGTTTACAAACAAGCACAGCAATCTCAACAGGGCGCTCAGGCGGGTTCTGCGGATCAAAACGCACAGGAACAAGCTCAAGGGCAAAACACATCAAATGAAAAAGTTGTTGACGCAGAAGTTGTAGATGAAGAAAAAAAATAAAATACGGGTTGAAGGGTATTCCAGTTATTTTTATTGGAATGCCCTTCAATGTTAGTGTACAAATAATAAAATAAAGGCATTTTATCAAAATGAAACACGACTACTACGAAATTCTTGGAGTACAAAAAAACACCTCTATTGAAGAAATAAAAGCGGCATATCGTAAACTTGCTATAAAATATCATCCCGATAAAAATCCCGGTGATAAATCTGCCGAAAATAAGTTTAAAGAGATAAATGAGGCCTACGAAGTACTTTCAAATCCCGAAAAGCGCGCACAGTATGACCAGTTTGGCCCAGATGCATTTAATGCCAATCAGGGGCAAGGCGCGCAAGGGCAGGGCTTTGGCGACTATGGCGATTTTTCTTCTGTGGGTGATATATTTGGCGATATGTTTGGCGACATCTTTGGTGGTGCCAACAGAGGTGGTGGACAAAGAAGGTCTCGTGGTACAAGGCGCGGTGCAGATTTAAGGTATGAACTTGAATTAACACTTGAAGATGCCGTAAAAGGCAGAGAGATACCAATAAGCATTCCTCGTCGTGAGGTTTGTTCAACTTGTTCTGGTTCTGGGGCAAGGCAGGGTACTTCTGTAAAAACATGTACGCAGTGCAAGGGCTCAGGTCAGGTGCGTTATTCTCAAGGGTTTTTCTCATTTAGTCAGGCATGTCCAAAATGTAAGGGCTCTGGTAGCATAATAGAAAACCCATGCCCATCTTGCGGCGGTGCAGGTACAACGCGTTCAACAAGTAAAATAACCGTTCGCATTCCTACAGGTGTTGATGATGGCACGTCTTTGCGTGTTACTGGGGCTGGTAATTTTCCTGAAGGTGGTGGCACAGCAGGTGATTTGTTTGTTGTTGTGCGCATAAAACAGCATCCAAATTTCCAAAGGCATGAAGATGATTTATTAACAAGCTTAAATATAAGCTACACACAGGCAGTATTTGGTGCGGAATTAGATGTAAAAACAGTTGAAGACAGTGTTAAAATAAAAATTCCATCAAGCACTCAGCCAGGTACAACAATGCGTATACGGGGAGAGGGTGTACCTCATTTGGGCAGAAAGGGGCGTGGAGATTTACTTGTAAAAATAATGCTTAGCGTGCCAAAAACATTAACTGATAAGCAAAAAAATGCATTACATGAACTTGCCCGTTCATTTGGTGAAACCCAAGAGACACAAGGCACAAACCCATTTAAAAAAGTTTTTGGAAGATAATTGCAGCGCACTGAAATTTAGTAATAAGTTGTCATTTTAAATCAAATAATATGCCATTTTACTTCGTAAAGCCAGAAAATATATCCACGACTAATTTTACTGTTGACGGCTCAGAAGCAGGCCACCTTGCAAGAGTTTTGCGCAAACAAATAGGTGATAAAATACAAGTGTTTGATGGAAGCGGCAAGGTATATAGTGGGGAAATTCAAGAAATTTCTACGGGGAAAATTAACTGTAAAATTATTTCTTTTGAAAATGTGTCCATAAGAAAAGTTAATTTAAAGCTTTATCAGGCAGTGCTAAAAGGTGACAAGTTTGACTGGCTTATAGAAAAAGCAGTTGAATTGGGTGTTAGTTCAATTTGTCCGTTGATTTGTGAAAGGTCAATTTTAAAAGATATTGGCACAGCAAAAATTGAACGATGGGAAAGAATAGTACTTGCAGCAGAAAAGCAGTCGCGCCAAGCTTATGGTGTTGAGGTTGCAGATCCACTTGATTTTACAAAAGCAGTATCAAATATTAACTCTGGTGTTTTTTCTATTATCGCCTGGGAAAGTGAAGAGGGTAATAGTATACAATCAGTTCTTGCTAATATTGAACACTCCCTTCCAGTTAGTATAAATGTTTTTATAGGGCCGGAAGGCGGATTTACTCACAAAGAAATTGACATTGCAAAAAGTTTTGGTATAACTCCTGTTACACTTGGTAAAAACATCCTCCGTTCTGAAACTGCCGGACTCCTTGCCTCAACTTTAGTATTAAACCACTTTGGTGCCTATAATGGGAAATAATAAAAATGTCTTTATTCGTACTTATGGTTGCAAACTAAGCCAGTATGAAGCTCAACAGATAAGAGAATTTCTAACAGCTGATGGCTACAATTTGGTGCAAAATATTAATCAGGCAAATATTCTTGTTATAAGTTCCTGTACTGTAACAATTGCGGCCGACAATGAGTGTCTGCGTTTAATTAACAAAACATTTAAAGAAAACCCAAATATAGAAATTTATTTAGCCGGTTGTTATGCGAAAAAAGCAAAAGGAAGTCATAATTTTCCAAAAGAAGTTAAACTATTTGACGAATATTTTCCACAAATAAAAGAGCTTAATAAAAATATAACTTCATTTGATGGCCACACCCGCGCATTTATTAAAGTGCAAGACGGATGCGACAACTTTTGCACTTACTGCATTGTGCCGTTTGTGCGTTCAAAATTGACAAGCAAACCAATTGAAAGTGTGCTTCGTGAGGTTTCGGATTTGGTAAAAAATGGCTATCCCGAAATTGTGTTATCAGGCGTGCGCCTTGGTAAGTACGCGGGAGGCCTTGAAAAACTTTTAAATGTTTTATCAAAACTTCCAGGCAATTTTTTAGTGCGTCT